>Ga0209180_10000235_pt1 | contig 24633 bp, 18 predicted proteins | sample CZO8metaG_3_FD_188355 | JGI IMG/M metagenome (GOLD analysis project Ga0209180, IMG submission 188355) | Vadose zone soil microbial communities from the Eel River Critical Zone Observatory, Northern California, USA - CZOApr15con2H2.8 metaG... | ecosystem: Environmental > Terrestrial > Soil >...
TCGTATTGCATCTCTTCCGCTCTGTTCTCTGCAAGAATCTCGTGCTCCGCCTGCTTTTCCGCGTCTCCAGGCAGCAGAATACTACTGCTGCCATAATGCAACCGCAGCACCAGGGAATCATTGTTCTTTGCCGAAGGGGCAACCTCTTCAGGAGCGATCTCCGGCCACAAAAACTCGCCGGTGACGCCATCCCAGAAAAAGGACTTTCCGCGGAGCTCGTGTTCGACTGGGATTCTCCGCTCTCGCGCCAGTTCTTCCAACTGTATCAGGGCAGGCGAAGCGACTTCGCGTCCGATCCAGAGTTTGCCGACATGGAAATTTTCCAAAATTGCCGTCAAGCCACCGAGATGATCCTGGTGTGCATGTGTCAGCGCCACAACGTCCAGCTTCTGAAATCCCCGCGACCACAGATAGGCGGACACAGCCTCTTCACCCGGATCGGTGCCGTAGTGTTCTTCGTGACCGGGAAAACCTCCGAATGCACCGCCCCCATCAATCAAAAGTGTTTTGCCGCCCGGAGATACGACAAAAAGCGAGTCGCCCTGGCCAACATCCAGGACCGTCACTTCCAGCTTTCCCTTTGTCCACTTCTCTCCGAAAGGATAAATTGCAATAGTGACTGCGCAGGTGAACCATGCAATGCACAATCCCCAGGAAATTGCTTTCTGCGGCGGATGCTTCAGCCGCATCTCAGCGACGAGCAGAATGGCAGGGATAAAAAACAAGACGACCAGCCAAAGCGCCGGCCCCGGAATCCGGTAACTCCATCCCCGAAAATGTGCAAACCACTGCACAATGTGTACAAGCAGCATGGTTAACCATGCCAGCGGCGCGGCCAGCAGCTTGCCCAGCACTGGAAGAATCAAACCGGTTGCCAAGGTCAGGAAACCGAGTGGCACAACGATGCCCGTGAGCGGCACGGCCGCAAGATTCACGATCGGCCCCGATAACGTGACCCGATGAAAATCACGCGCCATCAATGGCAGCATTCCGATCTGTAATGCTACTGCGACGACCAGCAACTCCCAGGCACGAAGCGTCAGAGATAGCCCGCTCACAACCGCGTCTCCCGTCGTTTTACCAAGCCGCTGGGGAAGCCGCGCAGAAAGCCACTGGGCCAGCGAACGCAGATCGATTCGGAATTGAGCCCCGCGTGGTTCATGAGCGGCGTCCCGCGTCACGTCCCTCCAGCCGCGCAGCGCGCGCACGTATGGCTGCACCGTCTTCTCGAGCCACGGCGCAGCCAGCCCCGCAATGCAGCCGATCGCCACAAAGGTCAATTGAAAACTGGAGTCGCGTAGTGCGAGCGGCTTTGCCACGAGCAAAATCAGCGCTGCCACGGCGGCGGAATTCAACAGTTCCAGCCTCCGAAAGAAAAATCCACCAAGCACGACAATCGCCGCCATCATCGCCGCGCGCAACACTGGAGGCCGCTGTTCTACCACGGCGACATAAGCGAACAACAGTGTGAGTGTGAACAGGATCGTCCACATCGGGGACAGCCGCAATCTCCGCCCCGCCCAATAGAGCGCGAACGCGAGAGCACCGACGTGCAAACCCGCGATGACAAGCACATGGAATACGCCCGTCTTCTGAAAATCTACGGCTTCTGTCCGATCAACAAAACTGCGGTCGCCGAGAAGCATTGCCCGCAGCACTCCCGCGGCCTGCGGAGATCCTGCAAACAGTTCATCAACCTCATCGCGCAATCGCCGTCGCGTCCGCGCCAGGCGCGTTCCGGCTGTAGGGATCGGCGAGGAGAGCCGCTCGATCAATTCCGGGGCTCTCAACGTGGCCACCAGATCGATGTTTTGTTGCGCCAAATACGCGCGTCTGTCGAACGCGCCCTCATCCTTGAAGACTTGCGGCCGCTTCGCTTCGGTCAAGGCGGCCACTTCGTCCCCGGCGTGAAGCTCCGGCGGCGGAGCCTCCTCCGGATGCGATGTAAAGCTAAGACGCAACCCGCCTCGTACTGACTGCAAGGCGCCATCGAACTCCACGCCCGAAAGCTCAATTTCGTATCCGTAGCCCCACGGCAGGCGCGTTGGCTCATCGCGAAGGTGGCCGTGCCATCGCAAAGGCGCTTTCAAGTTGAGGCGTCCCTGCTCCACAAGCGAGATCACGTGATCCGCGCGGCGCGGCTGTTCGGCAAGGCAAGCCGATACCAAGCCGAGTAAAGCCCAACTCACAAGAGAAGCGGCAGCCGCAGGGAAGAGACGCCCAATTCTTACCAAGATGAATCCGGCCAAGACGACAAGAACTGCAACGCTGAGAGAAGAGAATAATAGAGCTGGGGACGACGCATTTCGCGCAATCGCGGGATGCAGGCCGAGGGCGATACCACTGGCAAAGGCCGCGGCGATCGCTACGGCGGGCAGCCTCATGGCGCTCTTCGCAACCTCACGAGCGTTTCGATGTGAAAGGTTTGCGGAAACAAATCGAACAAGTGCATTTCGGCGATCTCATATCGGACGCTTGGTCCAATGATTTCTTTCGGTTTTCGCTGCGAGCCGGTTAACACGGCCAAGTCGCGTGCCAGCGTGGACGGATCGCAAGAAAGGTAAACAATTTCCCTGGCGCCCAGCTCGGCGAGACGTCCTGCTGCTTCCACACCCAATCCTGACCGCGGCGGATCCAGGACCACGAAGTCTGGTTTTTCCTGCGTTTTCTTTAAGAATTCTTCCGCATGTTCATTGTGCGCAGTGATCGTGACGCCCGCCAGCTCAGCATTGGCATGCAGATCCCGCGTCGCTGCGAGATTCGCATCTACGCTCACAACTTTTGCGAAAGTTCCAGCCAGCGGAAGCGTGAAGAACCCAACTCCGGAATAGAGATCGAGCGCAAGCGCGCCACGCGCATCTGCCGTCACGGTCTTCAGCAAATCCTCGACCAGGAAGCGGTTCACTTGAAAGAAGGAAAGATGGCTGACGCGGTATTTATGGCCGCCCGCCTCATGGAGTAAGAAACCCGGCCCTGTCAATTCAAACCGATTCTTCTTCTGATCCAGCAGGAGCAAGCTCTCAATCCGCGGCAGCGCTTCCCGAAAAATAGACGCCAGCTCCGCCGCTGGCTTCGGGAATTTCTCGAACGCCACGTTCAGAGCAATCTTTTCGTCCGCCGAATCCGCAAAGGCTTCGATCTCCCGGATGCCCGCAGAGAGCGTGCCCGAACGCGCCATGTTTTGAAGTTGCGTAAATGTCTCCGAGAGGCGTGACGACAGCACCGGACACTCATCGATCGGTAGGATGGTCGAACTTTCAGGCAGGAAATATCCCAGCGCCCGCGGCATACCGCTTCGCACAGCCCACTGCGCCCGATTTCGGTAACCATAGGGTTCCGCAGAGTGTTCCTCGATCCCGCCTTCCCACGAAACTCCACCGAGCCGGGCGAGCGTTTCGCGCAAAATCTCTTTCTTGAGCCTCAACTGCTCTGCTGCTGGAATATGCTGATAGTGGCATCCGCCGCATTTCTGAAAGTGAGGACACCTCGCCTTTCCGCGCTCTTTCGCCGGTGAGCTAACCTCTACAAGTTCGGCCCAGATCAATTTCTTCTTTCGCGATTTCGAGGCCGCGCGTACCTCTTCCCCCGGCAAGACATAAGGCACGAAAACGGTGTTGCCATCGGCGTGGGCCAAGCCATCACCGCCATAGACAAGCTTCTCGATCGATAATTTCAGCTCTTCACTCATACCAAACAAGGTTCCTATTCCAGGATAGTGCTCAAGTGCAAGTGTGGACGTCAGAAAACCTGGTCTCGCTTCAGAACGGCTGCGATTTCGCTGGCGCGCGTACTACGTCAAATAGAATAGACTCAATCGCGGCAATCCAAACTCTTCCAAGAGCCTCTTCTGCACGTACTGTCTTTCGACCATTGCCAGTTGCTCCGCTTTCATCTTCCGCCTGTATCTGGCCAATTGCGCATCGACTTCGCGCTGTATCTTGAGCATCACATCTTCGGGGGAATAGCTGGTCAGCAACGCATGTATTTTCTCATCCTGAGTCGCCAGTCGGCGCTCCAAATCTTCCAGATCTAGTGTCCCGGGTGTATCGAGGAGCGGAAGATTCGTCTCAAGCGATTCCACGATTTTCTTCAACCCGCTGACGATTTCTGGCTGTTGCGCCAAACTTTTTTCTGCCGCACGTCTTAACTGAGAGATATTCTTCTCCAAATATGCCTTCAGTTCATTCCGTGAAAACGCTTCTCTGGCCGCTGGACGAGCAGCGTTCGGCGCACTCCCTGCAGCCGCTTCGAGCTGTTCTTCCGCTGCCTCCAGAACTGCATCCGTGCAATATGCCAAGCTCTTCAGCGGCCTGCCCGCGCCGCGTCGCGATCTCTTATAGCTCTCGAACGCCCCGTCGATCCCCTTCAGCACGGCCGCCAGCGGGACCCCCGCCTTCTGCCACGCCTCCATGATCGCCCAGTCCAGCGGCGACACCAGCAGATGAGCCCCGCGTTTCTTCCAGAAGTATTCTTCGATTTCCGTGAAGTAATTAAAGTAATTCCAGCCGTCCATGGTGTTGGTTAGGGCGTCGCTGAACGCCCAGGCGACAGCCCCGATCTGCTTTTGACCACCGCTGCCTGGATTTCACCTCTGCGCTTTCTTTGCCGTCGGCGCCGTTTGCGTCCCGCGTGCGTTCGCCGCTGCACCCTTGCCATGCTCGGCAGGCTGATTTTTCTGCCAAATCAAGCGCAGACCCGTCAGCGTCAGAAATTCATCGGTATGCTGGATATGCTTCGATCCGCGAGCAACCAGCTTGGCCTGGCCCCCGGTCGCCACGACCTTCACTTCTTCGCCAACCTCTTTTTTCATGCGTTCCAGCATCCCGTCCACCATGTCAACCGCGCCGTAATACAAACCCGCCTGCATGTGCGTTACGGTGTTCGTCCCAATCGCTTTTCCCGGGTCTTTGATCTCCACGCGCGGCAGTCGCGCCGCGCGGGCAAACAACGCTTCCGAGGAAATCCCCAGCCCTGGAGCAATCACACCGCCCAGATATTCGCCCTTCGTGGAAATCACATCGAACGTGATTGCGGTCCCAAAATCCACCACGATGCACGGCCCGCCATACTTATGAAACGCTGCCACGCCGTTCACAATCCGGTCTGTGCCTACTTCCGACGGGTTGTCCACCAGCACCGCCATCCCGGTCTTCACTCCGAGTTCCACGAACAGCGCCTTCTTGCCGAAATACACTCGCGACATTTCCGCCAGCGTCCAATTCACCGGCGGCACCACCGAACTGATGATCACGCCTGTGATGGCGTCCCGGTCGAGCTCGGCCAGCGTGAACAAATTCCTCGTCAAAACGCCATATTCGTCAACTGTCTGCTCGCGCGCCGTAGTCAATCGCCAATTCGCAACGAGCTCTTCGCCGCGGAAGACTCCCAGTACTGTGTTGGTGTTGCCCACATCAATGGTCAGTAGCATTTATCGTGCCTCCGCCACGTCGCCCGCGATCACAGTTACCACCTTTCCGTCGTCGCGCGTTACCTGCAGCAATCCCTCCGGCGCGAGCCCGGCCGTCGTGCCTAGATAGCTTTCCGTGCCGTTTGTCACGCGCACGCGCCTCCCTCTCGCATAACTCGATACGGCTTCGAAGCGCGCAACGACACCTGCCACGCCTTCTCGAACTAACCGATTGTAGTCGTTCTCGAATTCGCGCAGCAACCGCACCAGCAGCTCCATGCGCGATTGCGGTTTGCCTGTTTCTACTCGCAGTGAAGTGGCTATGTCGGCCAGCTCGCTGGGAAACTTCTCCTGATTCACGTTCAGACCGATTCCCACAATCACGAATCGAATTTGCCCTGGTTCTGCGTGCATCTCCGTCAGGATGCCGCCAGCTTTCTTCCCTCGAACGAGAAGATCATTCGGCCACTTCAGGTCTACCGTGAGCCCCGTCAAAGCCTGAACCGCCGAATGTGTGGAGAGTCCGGCCATCATTGTCAGCAGTGGAGCCTGAACCGGCGCCAGCTTTGGCCGCAACAGCAGCGTTACATAAATCCCCATCGCTCGTTCGGAGTGCCACGCGCGTCCCGCGCGTCCGCGCCCCGCGGTTTGTTCTTCCGCCAGCACGACAGCGCCTTCCGGCTCGCCGCCATGCCCCAGTTCCAGTGCCACGCGGTTCGTCGAATCCGTTTTAAAAAAATGATAGATGCGTTTCCCGAAGAGGCTGCCCTTCAGTCGTTGCCTCAGCATGTTGGGAGTCAAAATATCAGGTACTTGTTCCAGGAAGTATCCGGTCGCTGGCCGGCCTTTCACCTTTACACCCAATTCGCGCAGCCGTTCGACCCACCGCCATACCATCGACCGCGAGACGCCAACTTCTTTCGCGATCCGCCCGCCGCTGATGACGATCGTGGCATTTTCCGCCAGCAGCGTAAGCAGCCCTGCCAGCCGCCGGTCGGTTGTGCCTGGCAAGGAATCTTGAGCCATGGGGATTTCGTCGTACCTCTTCGCGCTGACTAAGCTTACGTTCCCTCGATGTTGTCCACAAGCAGGCTCAGGTTCGCGGCGGGCGCCGAGTGCGTGAGAATTCCGGAGGAGAGAAAGTCAGCGCCCGTCTCCGCATAAGCACGCGCATTGTCCAAGGTGATTCCTCCGGAGATTTCGATCACGCAATCCGAGCGGAATCCGCGCGCAATCTTCACGCATTCCGCTGCGCGTGCCGGCGTCATGTTGTCCAGCAGCACCGACTCCGCCCCGGCTTCGAGCGCCTCCCGAAGCTCACCTTCGTCCCGCACCTCGATCTGCACGGAGAGCGGTCCAGGCCCGACGACCTCCGGGTCCAACCCGGCTGCGTCATAGGCGCTGGCCGCACGCGGTGGCGGCTCCTTGGGAGATGCATAAGTATGCGCTTTGTCCAGCGCTTCCTTGATTCCACCCGCCAGCGCGATGTGATTCTCCTTCAAAAGGATCGCATCATAGAGCCCGAAGCGGTGATTGGTGCCACCGCCCGTCTTCACCGCGTATTTTTCCAGCGCTCGCAAGCCCGGTGTCGTTTTTCGAGTATCACGAATGCGAGTCCTTGTAGTTGCCAGTTGTTCCACGAAGCGGCGGGTCAGCGTGGCGATCCCGCAAAGATGCGCCAGAAAATTCAACGCCGTGCGCTCGCCGGTAAGAATCGCCCTTGCATTTCCCATGACCTGTACGATCTCCGCGCCGGGTTCTGCAAACGACCCATCGTTGTGCAGGCAAAGGACTCGGATTTCCGGATCGAGTGCCCGGAAGACCTTTTCGGCAATCGGCAATCCCGCGCAAACGAGGGTTTGCCTTGCGAGAATGTGAGCCCTTGCTGACGCCTGTGGAGGAACCACTGCCTCGGTCGTTGCGTCTCCCGTGCCTATATCTTCTCCTAGCGCACGTCGCACGAGATCGGCGGTGTACTCTGAATTCCAGTCCATAAGGCCCTAAAACTGCGAATCTTTTTCCAGCTGTGACAAGCGATCTTGCAATTTGTGCAGTTCGATGCGCTGCTCGGTGAGCGTAGCCTCCATCCCCCTAATGATTTTTTCCGGTGCCCGGCTCCGAAACGTCTCATCCCCAAGCTGTCGCTCTTTCGACGCGATGGCTTTCTGCAAGCCCTCGTTCTCCTTTTTCAGTCGCGCCTTCTCCGCCCGCAGATCCACCGCGTCAGAATATGCAATACGAACGTCAAAGAGCGAAGTGGATCGCACGGCTCCGCCTTCTTGCGGTAGCCGATCCGCAGAAACACTTAAGTCTGACAATATCGCCAGCCGCAAGATTCCGTCGAGATTACGCGCGAACTGCTCTCGGATGTCTTTGTAGGAGCTATACACTTCCGCGGCTACTTTCTTCCGCGGGTCGAGTTTCAACTCCGCCCGAATATTTCGCACATGCGTGATGACCTCTTGCACCCGGGTGAATTCGTTTGCACGTTCGCCTGCTATGAAATCGCCGTTATGCTTCGGCCGGTCTTGGGGGAACTCGTTCAATGCGATAGATTTGTCGCCCAGGCGCTGGGGCAACTGGTGCCACAGTTCTTCGGTCAGGAAGGGCATGAACGGATGAAGAAGCCGCAGCGCGCGATCGAACGCGGCAAACAAGTTCTTCCATGCCACCACCGCCCGCTCGCGGTCGGAGTTCTGCAATTCCGGTTTTATCCACTCGATGTACCAGTCGCAAAAATCGCCCCAGAAGAACTGGTAAATGACTTGTGCGGCCTCGTGAAACCGATAGTTCGCAAGCGCAGTGTTCATCACACTCGTTGTCGCCATGAGCCTTCCGAAGAGCCACTCATCGGCTAGCGGCAGGATGCTACGATAAGCGTACGGCGCCTTTGCCCTCACCTCAGGCGCCGCCAACTCTTCCAGCTTCGTTCCGCCCGCTTCAAACTTGTCCAGGTTCACAAACAAAAACCGAGCCGCATTCCAAATTTTGTTCGCAAAATTCCGCGCGCTCGCCAGCTTGTCTTCAGACAGCACGATGTCTGTTCCCGGCGCGGCCATCGACGCCAGACAGAAACGCATCGCATCCGTCCCGTACTGCTGGTTCAGCGCCACCGGGTCGAGCCCCGTCCCTTTGGTTTTGGACATTTTCTCGCCGCTTCCTGTACGCACCAGCGAGTGCAGATACACGGCGTGGAACGGAACTTTCCCCGTAAAGTGAATTCCCAGCATGATCATCCGCGCCACCCAGAAAAACAGGATGTCGTATCCCGTGATCAGTAAGGTCGTCGGGTAATAGGTCTTGAAGTCCGCTGTGTTTTCCGGCCAACCCAAAGTCGAGAACGGCCAAAGCCCCGAGCTAAACCACGTATCCAAAACGTCGGAATCCTGTTCGAGATTTGTCGACCCACACGTTGTGCACTTTTCTGGTATCTCGCGCGCCACAGTAATGTGCTTGTTCTCCTGGCAATACCATGCAGGAATGCGGTGCCCCCACCACAGTTGCCGCGAGAGCGTCCAGTCGCGGATATTGTGCATCCAGTTCAGATATTCCTGGCGCCGGTTATCCGGCACGATCTGGATCTCCCCGCATTCCACCGCTGCAATCGCGGGTTCCGCGAGCGATTTCATCGTGCAGAACCATTGCGTCGAAGCCCGCGGCTCGACAATGGTGTTGCTCCGTTCACATAAGCCGATGGCATTCGTATGCTCGGTAATGTTTTCCAGGAGGCCTAGCGCCTTCAAATCCTCCACAATCTTTTTCCGCGCCTCGAACCGGTCCATCCCCGCGTAGACGCCCGCCGCCGCGTTCATTTTCCCGTCGTCGGTCATCACATCAATTTCCGCCAATTTGTGTCGCCGCCCAACTTCGAAGTCATTCGGATCATGCGCCGGCGTGATTTTCACGGCGCCCGTTCCAAACTCGCGGTCCACCATTTCGTCCGCGATGATCGGAATCTCGCGGTTCATCAGCGGTAACAGCGCTTTTTTGCCCACGAGGTGCGCGTAACGTTCGTCTTTCGGATTCACCGCCACTGCCGTATCGCCCAGCATTGTTTCCGGACGTGTCGTTGCCACCACAAGAAACTCTTTCGTCCCCGCCACCGGATACTTGATGTGCCACAGGTGTCCTTGCCGCTCCTCGTGCACCACTTCCAGGTCGCTCAGCACCGTCAGGCACACCGGGCACCAGTTCACTAACCGGTTCTCACGGTAAATTAATCCCTCTTCATATAACCTCACGAAAACTTCGCGCACCACGCGCGACATTTCCGGCGAGAGCGTAAACTTCTCCCTTGACCAGTCGCAGCTTTCCCCAATGGCTCTCATCTGCTGCGTGATTTGGCTGCCTGCTTCTGCCTTCCACTTCCATACTTGCTTTTCAAACTCTTCTCGCCCGAGCTTATGGTAGTCAATGCCCTGATCCATCAGGTGTTTCACAACAACGCGTTGCGTCGAGATGCCCGCGTGGTCGGTGCCCGGCAAATACAAAGTGTTGTACCCCATCATCCGGTGCCAGCGGGTAAGAATGTCGATCTCCGTGTGCTCCAGCATGTGCCCGATGTGCAGCGAGCCCGTCACGTTTGGCGGCGGAATGACGATCGAAAACACCGGCCCCGGCGCATTTGCGTCCGCCTTGTACAATTCTTCCTTCACCCAGTACTCTGCCCAGCGTGGTTCGATCTGTTGCGGTTCGTATGTTTTTGCGATCTCTCGAGCCATCCGGTGAGATTCTCCAGGAAAGAGTTCCGGCTGCCGCCCACGCGCTATTTCTTTTTCAAAGTAATCTTCGACTATACGGTGGAAAAAGCGGCTGCGTCAATTCGGCCCTACACAACGCTGCGAAATAGACTTCTATCTTTCGGGATGAAAAATGAGGATGGATCTCCGAGCCAGCAGGGAACTAAGACTTCTTCGACTTCAACTCTTCCTTAACCATCGCTTCCACGACCGGCCTTAGGATCTCCCGCGTAACCGCCTGCAGCATCTCGGGGTTCAGCTTCGCGAGCACTTTGGCCACCAGGTCGTCCATGCTCGGCGTCGCTGCCTCGGAAGCTTCTTTTGGCGCGGCGGAGATTGTTTCCGCCGAAACGGATGGTGTTGCAGCCTGAGTGACGCCTTCCGCGACCTGCGCGGCCTCTTCCCGAATTGCTTCCACCGCGGCTGCAGGCAGCGCAACTTCCTTGATCCCTGCCTTGGTTTCCTCGCCGACTGCCTCAGCCGCTTTTTCCGTTCCATTGCTCGCCGCAGAAGGAGCGGGCACAGCGGCGTCCCACGCCGACGCAAGCCGGTTGGCCTTCTCGATCTCCGCGTCCCAGGGATTTGACGCGACAGAAAACCACGAGTCCTTGGATGCTTTCTTCTCTGGCTCAGCTTCCTTCACTTCCGCCGCGCTGCTCGGCACCGCATCCGGAGAGGGACGTTCGCGCTCTTTGGTTCGCGCCACTTCCTGCAACGCCGTCGCCGTTTCCGTCGAAGCCTCTTCTTGCGAAGCTCTCGAAACCGTGGCTGCCCACGCATCCTTTGCAAAGGGTGTCGCCGAAATCACAGTCGTGTCTTCCGGCACGCTGGCCGAAACGACGGGTACTTCCTTCACGCTCGCGCTTGCTACGGGCACTGGCTCGACGGGCACTGTTTTTTCTTCAACCGGTTCCCAGTCCTCAACCCGCGTTTTTCTCGCTTGAATCTGCTCGAAGCTGCCTGCGCGCCAATCCTTGGCCCCGCCTCTGGACCCAGCATCGCTTTCTGTCTCATCGTGGCGCCATGTCCCTGCGGGTTTCTCTTCTTCCTGTTCTTCCTCCGCTTCAGCCAGATCCGGATCCCGCCAATCCCGCTCCATCGCCAATTCCGAATTCACAGGTGACAGGTAAGCCGCATCTTCTTCTTCCGTTTCCTCCGCAGGCGTTTCCAGGAGGCTCCCAAAAGCCACGGGTTGCGCGCCAGTATCAATCCGCACCGGGTCGGGGCGCGCGGGCACTTCATCCACAAAACTTTCATTCTCCAAGGTTGCGACTGGCTCTTCATGCTTCGGCGTGTGGACAGGGACGCTGCCCAGCGTCGGTATGGACGCACTGCTTGGCCCCAGGAGATCCGCGACTTTCAAGGGCGCTGGTTCAGGAGGAGCTTTGGCGGCACCGGCAATCCCGTGAGCCACGCCAGCGCGCTGCAGCGCGGACTTGACCATTGAAATCAGGGGATCGGGCGGAACAAACGGCTTCTTCAAGACGCCATCCGCTCCCACTCGCTGTGCTTCTTGTTCGTCGAGTGGATCGAACGCGCCCACCAGCAAGATCACCGGGATATGCGATAACGACGCATCTCTCTTGACGTATTGGCAAACTTCGTAGCCATTTCGCACCGGCATGAAAACGTCCGCCAGCACCAGGTCGGGACGCACATCGGAGATTTTCCGCACCGCTGCTTCGCCATTGCCGACAGCAACGACGTCGATGCCCTGATCTTTCAGGGCCAGGCCCACCATCTTCTGGATGTTGCTGTTATCGTCCGCAACCAGAATCTTGGCCACCAGACGTCCTCCGACGATACCGCGCGAAGGCATACTACACCTCCTGCCGCGCGGCCATACCGAATGACCTGCTCCAGCCTATTGGAGCACCGGCAGTGGTACGCGTCAACGTCAACGGGTCAGGTGTGTGTCGGAAGTGAATACGGGGGTTAGACCTGTCATCTAGTACAGGTGCGGCAAAAGAAAAAGGGGTGCGCTCTCAGTACCCCTCGGTTCATTACCAGTTCTTCGCTTTGCTGCGCCTACCACGGAACTATTTTACGCAGCCCCTTCTTTTTCTTGCTGCTCGACTCTTTCTTCTTGTCGTCCTTTGTTCCGTTTTGCCTCCCGTCCTGCGTCGCCGGTGGATCCGGTTTGGCTGCGTCCGCGGGCTGTCCGGCGCCTGCTGCGGCTGCATCTGTTTTTGCCGCGCCATCAGCAGTTCCCGCCGTGGCGTCGTTCACCGGATCCCCCGTCGGTGCGGTCGCCTTTGAGTCATTTGGCCCGGCCGGCGTATTCGGGTCTGGCTGCTTCCCGGGATTTGGATCGCTTCCTTCTGTCGCCGGAGCCGTATTCTCAGCACCGCTCGTTGTTCCGCCACTACTCCCCGGCGTCACGGTCGCGACGATGCCCGTCCCGGTGCCGCCGATTCGCGGTTGGGTCCCGCCCGCCAAAATGTCCGTCCCCGCTTCGCTCTCCGACTCTGGACTCATCGTCGGCTTTCCCGTCATCGCCGCTGCTCGCAACTCCTGCTTGGGCCCGCTATGAACGAGCGCCAGGGGCTTCTTGAGGAAGATCTCATGTTGACGCGGTGAATTTTGTTCGGCCGTCATCCAGGCAACCGCTTGCGGATCGGGCTGCGGAATCGGAGCGCCGACCGCCTTCAACTTGTTCTTCGCGTTCGCCGCCAAGGGTGACAGTGGATAATTCCTGACGATCCGCGCGTAATAACTCGAGGCAAGATCCTTTCTTTCCGTGGAGGCCCAGATGTTCCCGAGCATCCACAGTGCGTGATCGGATTTGCTGTATAGCGGGTAACGGTTTACCACCGACCTCAGCCTCGATTCGGCGGCTTTCTTGTCTTGTTTCACGTAGTAGTAGTACCCGATCCGGTAGTCGCCCTCCGCCAGCACTTCCTGCACTTCGCGCAAATGCTGTTCCGCCTTCGCCGCCAGCGGATCATTCGGATATTTGGACAAGAACGTCTGGAATTCGTCCTCCGCCTCGCGCGCCTGCGTGCGGTCGCGGTCCGGCTTTTCCATTTGCCGGTAATGCGCCATCGCCACTTGCAACTGCGCGTACCCCGCCTCCGGCAGCATGGGGAAGAAGACGCCGAAATCCTTGTATGCCTGGATGGCCTGCGTCATGTTCGCTGTTCCGCCCTCTTTGTAGAACGAATCGGCAATCGCCAGTTTCGCCTTCGCCAGATACTCGCTGTCCGGATACGTGTTGATCAACGTTTGCAGGTTCAGCCGGCCGACCTCGTGCCGCCCGTGCTTGACGTCTTCCATTGCCTTGTCATACAGAATCTTGTCCGGCTCCGCGGTATTCTCCGCGCTGGTCGACTTATTGACCTTTTTCTTCTTATGAAAAATCTGAGCATCGCACCGCGTGGCGCTCAACAGAAACAGTCCGGACGCGGCCAAAAGTGTCAACCGCTTCGTGTTTGCTACGAACGAATTACGGCGCAAACTTCACCTCTCTCGCGAATCTGGGGTTCCTCTCCGCAGTCTGCCGCAACCTTCCGCGCTTCTCCACTCCCTACCTTTGGGAACCATTCATTATACCCTGAACGAAAGGCCAGGTCGCACAGCCAGTTTGCCGCTCCTGACAGGCCCCGTCCCGCGGTACCCCACCATCTCATGCCCTCTTATCTGATGCCACGAGAAGTGCTTCCGGGTTGCTTCTCTCCTTCGGCTCCCCCCATCGCAGGTTTTGGAATATTGGAATATTTTTGATGCCCAACGAGTCTTCATCAGCAGTATAGGCGCAAAATCATTTGCTCGCGCCCTTGAATCCCTGCTAAAAGGGAGAGTCCTTATCAAACGCGTGTTCATTCTTGGGTTGCTTTTGGCCGCGGTGATTGCGGCTCCGCCGCTGGCTCGTCAGGCGCAAAATCCCCACGTCGCCAGGATGACCCTCAAGGTCGGCGACGCCGCTCCCGATTTCACACTGCTTAGCGATCAGTGGAAGACCGTGAAGCTCAGCGACTATCGTGGCAAGAAAAACGTTTTCCTCGCCGTCTACGTCCTGGCTTTCACCGGCGGTTGAACGAAGCAACTGCAGGCGGTCCAGGCTGGAATCGCCTCCGGAAAAATTGACACCTCGGACACCGAAGTCTTCGGCATCAGCCTGGACAGTCCCGCCGCCAACGCCGCCTTCGCCAAACAGATCGGTGTCACCTTCCCGCTCCTCAGCGATATGAACCGCAAAATGCTCAAGTCCTACGGCATCCTGAAAGGGTACGACGTTCAAAACGAGACCTACGAGTGGGCCCTTCGCGCCAACATCGTCATCGACAAGCAGGGCATCATCCAACTGATCGACGAAGGTGACAGCGCCGTCGATCCCAACTCTGCCCTCACTGTCTGCACCACCCTGCACAAAAAAAGCACCGCCAAATAGCCGCAGCCGCTTTGGAGCGCGGCAGTTCGCCTGACCCCGCTTCTGTCAGGGCTGCCCCTTTTCCGAAGTGCGCCGTCCGCCGTTTCTCCGCGCGCCATTCTCAACCAACTCTGCCCGGGTGGACTTCCTTCTTACGATTGATGAGCGGTCTTTGTCAGAACGTCTCCTTCGATTTTTTCTTGGCCGTCATTGTTGGTGTGCTGGCCCAGCCAGCGCCTAAATTCCTGGTCCCTTTTGAACAACAGCTTCAGCGCCTCGCCCACGACGTAAGATGGGCTTGCGTCGATGAACTGCGCGTACTTGTTCAAATTGAGTCTGACGTCCTCCTCCAGGCGCACCTGAAGGGATGTAGTTTTTTGCTTGGTTGGAGCTTTGACAAGTGCCAAGGTCCATCCTCCTTCGTTCCATTACTTCCCAAGGAGGGCCGGATTCCGTATGATATATCTTCTTTCCGCATCGCGCCGAGCCTAAAGTTAGTCATGCCACAGGCGCGATGGGCTCGCAATCAGAACTGAGCTTTCGTCTTCTGCTGAACTCCAGGTGGACTCTCCGCTCAGTTTGCCACCGTCAACTCAATTACGGTCGAAGCAGGAACCCGCGCGCCACCCAGCGGCGACTGGTCAATCACCGCGCCGTGCGGCCATTGTGGTGCCGTCACGTAGTTCACCTTGCGGCGAAGCTGCGCGATGTCCAACCGGTGCTGCGCTTCAGTCTCGTTCAGGCCCACGACGTGCGGCATCACGTAAGCGATCTCGCGCGGTCCCTGCGAAACGAGTACATCCACCCGCGGCGTAGCTGCTCCCACGCCCGGCTTCGGATTCTGGATCACCACGGTATCCGCCGGCGGGGCGGACATGGTTATGCCCGTCACTTCGCCCACTTGCAATCCCGCGCGAAGAAGTTCGATTCGCGAAGCGCGCAGCGAATTTCCTTCCAGCAGCGGGATCTGCAATTGGCGCTGTCCCAGGCTCAGCACCACGTGCGCCTGTTGCGATACTTTCATCAGCAGGCCTGACGTCGGTGTCTGCCGCACCACCACGTTGATGGGTTGGTCGCTGTACATGCGGTCCGCCACGCGCAGCACCAGCCCGCGCGACTGCAGCATCTGGCTGGCCTCGGAAACATTCTTGCCGATCAGATTCGGCATCGTCACTTCACGCCCGTGAATGGCGATACGCATCGCCGTGATCGCGCTCAAAAACGCCGCTGCCGCCAGGATGAACACCAGCAGTGTCATTCGGCTCAGCCATTCCAGTCTTTCTTTCAGCGTCATCACAGAAATAGTCGGCGGTTAAGAGTCCACAGTCAATAACGTATTAGCATTGCGCGTAAAATGCCCTTCACTGACGAAGAATGTTAATCGCTGGCCGCGCCCGTGCCGGCCCAGGCTCGCAGAGCCCGTAAAGACTTCAATCTCTGCGCTCTCAGGCAAAATGTGAAGGCGGGCATGGTTTTCTTTTCCACCAGTCACGACTCACAGGTCACTTCTTCAGCGGCGGTGGCGGATAATCCGGCAGCTTGTCTTTGCTGGTGTCCGCGCGCTTCACTTCGAGCTCGCCGAACAGCAGCGACGGGCAGATGATCGTCGTCGGCGTTCCGCCGGGGCGGTTGCTGACCAGTGGATCGTTCCCCACCGCGATCAAATCGCTCCTCAGCGCGCGAATATCGAGTTCGCTGAACACCGCGCCGCGCACCAGCTCTTCGTGTCCATCTTTGGCGTACACGCGATAGAGCAGCCGCGGCGAATTTCCCGGCCCCAGCGTCTCCACCCGGTAGCCGTACGGTTTGCCTTGATCCGTTACCATCTGAATGACTTTTTTCTTCAGATCTTCAGCCCCTTGCGCTTCGGAGCTTTTTACCAGCAGCACGCCGAGACTTGGCCCGGGAAAAGATCCGGGCGCTGCGCGCCCGTGGCCATTCGAAGCGGGGAAGTCACGAATGGGCTGCCGTCCCACCAGATAGTTTGTCAGCGTCCCGTTTTCGATTACGTTCACGGCTTGCGCCTTCACGCCTTCGCTGTCCAGGTCGTAGCTTCCCACCAGGCTCTTGCCCTGAAAAACATTCAGCGTGGGATCGTCAACGATCGACAGAAAATTCGGCAGCACGCGCGTCTTATAGCTCGTTGCGAACGCTCCCACCGTCCGGTTTGGCTTCCCGAGTTGCGGCTTGTGCCCGAGCACGTTCTGCCCGATCAGCGATGCCACGATGTCGTCCGCCGCATCCGCCGCGAACAGCACTGGCCCGCGGTACTCCTCCTCGACGATGGGCGCTTGCCGCAAAGCCATAACCGTTTCCAGCATCTTCTTCGTGTCGCTGATGAGCGCATCGTGCGTCGGCAATTCTTCCGGCCGCGCGACCATATACGCCGGGCTCCGGCTCAGCCTCATTCCGTCGGCCGCCTGCGCCGAGCTGTTCAATTGCACCGTATAAGTCGTCTTTCCGCTGCGCGTCACCGTCCCTTCGGAGTTCACCAGGTATTCGTTGTTCGCGGTGAACCTCGCCGATGCCGTCACCGACTGCACATCCGAATACTGCTTGTATAAACTCGTTGCATCCTGAAGCGTTTTTTTCCACCCTGCTTCGTCTACTCTTAACGACACAGTCGGCTCGACGGCAACGACCGGCCGCGCCTTCGCGAAGTCATCCACGGGGTTCGGATCCACGCTGAACTGTTTCAATCCCGCCTGTTTCTCCGCCAGCGCCTGTCCCGCAGCCTTGTAAGCCTGGTCGGTGGCCAGCCAGAGTTGGCGGCGCAACGCAATCGGGTCGTTGTCCAGCGGCAAAATGCTGGTCTCGCCCTGGCCCCGCGCGAAATAGCTGTCCCGCTTGTAGTCGCCGACCCGCACCACCACGCGCAGGACGCTCACATGGATGTGCTGGTTCTCGCGCAATGCGCCAAACGCCGCCTCGATGCCAAGGTCCTCGACTTCGTTCACGCGGTACTCGATGTAATAAGGCGCCTGCACCTGATTCATTTTGAGTTGCGTCTGCGACCGCTCCAATTCCGTTAAGAGCGCCTCGAGCAGGCCATCGCCCTTGGCCGCCGCGTGCGCGGCGGTCGTGGCTGCGTCTGGAGTTGCTTTCACCCCGTCTGAGGCCGCGTGAGCAGCCGTCGTGTTCAGCGCCAACAAAGCCACTGCGAAAAACCCTGTTGCTTGGTGAAGAATTCTCACGGCTTCACCTCCGGCTTCGCATCTGCCGCAGAACGATCAACGGCGGCGCTCCCCTTTTCAAATCCGGGCGGCGGCAGGAGTGGAGGCCGCTCGTGTTCATGGGCGCGCTTCTGCACCTCCAGTTCGGAGAACAGCATCGAAGGGGCGACTGCCGCCACTGGCACTTGTCCGCTTTCCGCGCCGCACACTCCGTTGAATACGTGCGCCTGGTCTCCTGTGGTCAGAATCCGCGTCAACGACGCCAGCGGCGTGCCCACGATGTCCACTCCTCGCACCAATTCATCCGCGCGGCCGTCGGCGTACACCTTGTAAACGATCACCGGCAGCACTTGGAACGCCTGCGGCAGCGCCCGCGTCGTCAGCGTGAATCCGCCTTGGATGTCGTCGAAGTACAGTCCGTACGGCTTTCCCTGTTTTTTCACTTCCTCGATCAGTTTTTGCCTCATCTGCGCTTCGGGCGCCGTTTGCGTCGACGTCACGATTAGGTTTCCTTGGCGTCCCGTAGGCATCAGCCCGGGCTGGTTCCGCCCATGGCCATTCGACTGGCTGAAATTCTTGATCGGCATCCGTGACATCAGGAAGTTCTTAAGCACTCCGTCTTTGATCACCTCGACGCGCTGCGCCGGTTGGCCTTCGCTATCGAAGTCATACGAGCCCGCCAGCTTCATGCCTGCGATTTCGTGCGTCTTCGGGTCGTCAATGACGCTCAGGAATTTCGGCAGCACTTCTTGCCCGACCTTTTTCGTGAACGTTTGTCCTTCCTCTTCATCGCGCTGCCGGTGGCCTTCCAGCCGGTGCCCGAGCACTTCATGGAAAAAGACGGCCGCCGCGCGCCCGCTCAAGAGCGCCGGCCCGTCGTACGGTTCCGCCACCGGGGCTTTGCGCAACGCGCTCAAGTCCGCCGCCATTTTCTCTATTTTGGCGGTCAGTTCCGCCTCGCTGGGCAAGCCATTCGCCGAAGGCGCCTGGAATGTCTCGACTCGCAGCAAGTCCATGCCGTCCTCGGCACGCGTCTCCGCCTCCATAATCAGCCTTGTAGAGGCGTTGGGTGACACGATGGCGCTTCCTTCGTTCGAAACCATCCGCGAATTCGAACGCTGCGCCTGAATCATCACCGAGGCGAAGTACACTTCGGGATATTTTCGGAACGCGCCGGAGAGCCGCTTGATCTCGCCTTCCCACGCCGCGCGGTCGAAGGGTGCAGCCGCGGCCGCCTCGTCAATGTGACTCTGCGGTTTCTCCTTGGAGAAATCCGGTGATTTGTCTTCTTCTTCCGCGCGAACCGCCGTGTTCGTTCGCACGTTCAGCAAGGAGGGAACGGCGCGCTTGTACTCTCGATCCGTCAGTTCCCACAAAACGCGCGCGATCGCGTCCTCGTCGTTTCCGAGCGGAAGGCTGCCGGAACTGACTCCACTGGGCCGGCTTTGCCCGTGCGTGTTGTCCATCTCCGGCTTGCCCACACGCATGGTCACATCCGCGTACCGGCGCTGTCCGGCCGTGCTGGTCAGCAAACTGCCGTAGGCGCCCACGAGAACGTCAAAATCCTGGTCGTACACCGTGTAACTGAGGTAGTACGGCGGCTGTTCCGCCTTGCCGAGTTCCGTGGTCGCTCGCGCGAGCTCATTGCGCATGGCCGTCAGCACGGGATCGCTCGCCGTGTTCGCCGCTGCGGTTGTGGATGCCCCCTTATCGTCGGCGGCGCTTGCAAGCGGCATACCCGCAAGCTGCGCAACCAGGAACCAGCACGCGACGGCGCGCAGCAGTTCCTTTCCGCGGAAGCCAACTTTTCCGCGTTTCCGTGAAGATTCAAATATCGTCATGAAAGGTGAACTCCCCGTACCACTGTTAATGAAAGAGTGTCTCACTGCGAGTAATGAGCGCAGAAATCGAGTATGCCCTACTGGTTTGCTTCGCGCAATTCACGTGTTGCCAAAGCGTTCACCCGCTTTCAATCGGGCGCCATTGGCAAATTCGGATGCAGAAACCTGCTTGCGTCCCTCCACTTTGACGGACACCACGCGCAAAACGGTTGCGTCGCCGCACATGACGAACAATTCGTTCTTTTCGCGGAACAAAGTTCCCGGCGCAACACCAATTCCACGTGCCGGCAGGTCAGCGCCCACTCCTTTAGACACCGGCTCGCCCAAGACGTGGCACGTCTGCCCGCGAAAAATGGTGTAGGCGCCCGGCCAGGGGGCCAAGCCGCGCATCCGGTTGTAAATCTCTCGCGCGGAACGGTTCCAATCGATGCGCCCATCCTCTTTTTTCAGCATCGGCGCGTAACTTGCCTCCGCGTGATTTTGCGCTCGCGGCACGATCGTCCCCGCAGCGAGGCGGCGCAGGGTCTCCGCCATCAGCGGCGCGCCAAGTTCGGAAAGGCGCAACACCAGCTCCGGCGCCGTTTCTGTCGGGCCAATTTCAATTTCGCGTTGCAGCAGCATATCGCCGGTGTCCATGCCCGCATCGATCCGCATCGTCGTCACCCCGGTTCGCGTCTCCCCATTCACAATGGTCCAGTTGATCGGCGCGGCGCCGCGATATTTCGGCAGCAGGGAAGCGTGCAGATTGATCCAGCCGTGTCTGGGAATCGAAAGCAAACCCGCCGGGATGATCTGACCGTAAGCGATAATCACCACGCAATCGGGGGAAAGCTGCTTCAGCCGTTCCTGCGCTTCCGGCGCGCGAATTTTTTCTGGCTGATGCACCGGAAGCTGAGCGGCCTTTGCAACTTCCTTCACCGGCGAAAAAGAAAATTCCTGGCCTCGCCCCCGCGGGCGGTCCGGTTGCGTGATGACTCCGGCGATTTCGAAATCAGGTTGTGCCAGAAGATGTTTCAGCGTGGGAACGGCGAATTGCGGCGTGCCGCAGAATACGATTCGCATCCGCTCCGGCACTTACCACTCGCCCTGTTTCCTGAGCTTTTTGATTTTTCGCTTGATGAGGTCGCGCTTCAGCATGCTGAGGTGCTGCAAAAAGAGGATTCCGTTCAGGTGATCGATTTCGTGGCAAAAGGCTCGCGCCAGCAAGTTTTCGCCGCGAATTTCGAATGTCTCGCCCTTGGCGTTCTGCGCTTTGATGGTGACAAATTGCGGACGTACCACGTAGCCACGAAAGCCTGGAATCGAGAGGCAGCCTTCTTCCTCGCGGACTTCGCCTTCGGCGTGCGTGACCTCTGGATTCGCCAGCACAATTTTCGCTTCAGGATTTTTCCCGCCGGTCACATCCACCACTGCCACGCGCAGGCTCAGCCCGATTTGCGGTGCGGCCAACCCGACGCCTTGCGCCGCGTACATGGAAGCGAACATGTCTTCGGTGAGCTGCTCCAGGTCCGCGTCGAATTTTTTCACGGGTGCGCCCGGCTTCTCGAGAACCGGGTCGCCGTACTTGACGATCGGATAGATCTTCCGTGCCGCGGATGGCCCTTGCGGCGTCTCCGCGCTCGTGGCCGCGACTGCTTCAGAACTCATCGATTTGTCGGACATAGTTGTCGAAATTCCGCCGCATCTCGCCGAGGGAATCCCCCCCGAATTTTTGCAGAAAAGCATCCGCTAACACAAGTGCCACCATGGCTTCCCCGGCCACCGAGCCGGCGGGCACCACGCACCAGTCGGAGCGCTCGTAGGCCGCCTGCACCGGCTGCTTCGTGATCATGTTCGTCGTGTGCAATGCCTGCCGCAGTGTCGATATGGGCTTCAAGTAGCCGCGAATCACCACGTCCTCGCCGTTCGTGATCCCGCCTTCCAGCCCGCCCGCTCGGTTCGTCTGCCGCCGGAACCGGTGCGCTGATTTCTCGTAGAAGATTTCGTCTTGCACTTCGCTTCCAAAAGAGCCCGCCGCGGTCACCGCCGCGCCGATCTCGACCGCCTTCACGGCCTGCACGCTCATGAGCGCCTGGGCCAGCCGTCCGTCCAGCTTCTCGTCCCACTGCGCGTGGCTGCCGAGCCCCACCGGAACATCGTGAGCCACAATCTCGAAAATCCCGCCGACGGTATCGCCGGCCTTCAGCGCCGCGTCGACTTCCGCTTTCATTTTCTCCTGAACGGCAGCATCGATGCAGCGTAACGGCGAATCCAGGTCCGCGCTCACCGTACGAATCTTTTTCCATGTTGCGGGGTGTTCCACGCGCACGTGGCCCACCTGAATCGTGTGACTCGCAATCTCGGTGCCGAATTCGCGCAACAGCAATTTTGCGAACGCCCCCGCTGCCACGCGCGCTGCCGTTTCGCGAGCGGAAGCGCGTTCCAGGATGTAGCGCGCGTCGTGATAGTCGAATTTCTGTGATCCTGCAAGGTCTGCGTGCCCGGGGCGCGGCGCGATAAGTTTTTTCGTCCCGGGATCGTCTTCCGTTGCCTCCACCGGAAGAATCTTTTCCCAATTTGCCCAGTCGCGATTCTCGATCCGCAGCGCAATCGGAGCGCCGATGGTTTTTCCGTGGCGCACGCCGGCAAAAATCTCCGCCTGGTCTTTCTCGATTTTTTGTCGCCCCCCGCGGCCGTAGCCGAGCTGCCGGCGGTGCAGCTCGTGATTGACGAACTTCACATCAATGGGCAGTTGCGCGGGCAGGCCGGAAATAAAGGCCAGCAGCGCTTGCCCGTGCGATTCACCGGCTGTGCAAAATTTCAGCATCGACGCTGATACCCTCACTTACGCTTGCTTTTGGCTCGATAAAAACAAACAGTTTATCTGCCTCTGCGCTCTGCGTCCAGCAAGCCGATTTTCGATGGGATTTGCTCGAACAAGTTGGAACGGCGCTACTTCAAATTCGTTCGCGAAACGGCCTCCGAGGTGTTGGGCAGTGCCCCGGCTATTACGCGGAATGCCCACCGTGTGTCGCCGGGATCGTCAGCGCACGGTTTCTTTTCCGCCGAGGTAAATGGGCATCAGAATCTGCACCGCAATCCCCCGGCGGCCATGACCAAGGTCGTCGATGCGCACCACCTTTCCCACAAACTCGCGGTTGATCGAGCCAAGAGTGTCAGAGTATGGATACGTAACGAACAGGCGCATCCCCTCCCTGTAGAACTGGTTCTTGGACGCGAAGTACACGCTGTCGCGCGCCGCGTTCAAGGTCGGCAAGATCTCGTCGAAGTCGTGGAAATCGGCGTCCGATGGCCTGACGCGCACAACTTGCGGGAGCTTCAGGCGTCCTTTGCGTCGGCGCTCCGGACCAGGATGGCGGGCCATAGTTGTCTGCGAGCATAACTTAGTTGCCAACGTCGATTCCAACTTTCTTCTTCGATTCTTCGAAAGTGCTACCCCAAGGCGCGCGAATTCAGTTCCAGCAAGGCGCGTATGTATGCGGATGACGCGCTGATGGCCGTCCGCGATTTCTTGCGACCTGGTTTTTCCTTGCGCGATCGGCTCTTGACTCCTCGAACTCGGTTTGTGCCCCTTCCCTTGGTCGATTGGGCACCTGCCCTTTTTGTTCCAATCTGCTAATAGGCGGCTCCTCGAAACGCTTCTAAAATTGAGGGAGTGCATCGTTCCGCGACGCAGCAAAAGGAGAATCGCCCATGGATCTCGGTGACGCTCAGCTCCGCGCTCAGTCTGAATTGCAACCCGGGGAAAGCCTCTGCTGGACCGGCGTTGCTGACCCCCGCCGCGCCACGCTATCAGCCATTCCTGCGGCTTTGTTTGGCATTCCCTTCGCCGGCTTCGCCCTCTTCTGGATCAACGGCGCCTACCACGCCTCCAGCTCCATTTCGAAATCCCCCAACGCCTTCGCCAAGTCCTTCAGTTTCTTTCCGCTGTTTGGCTTGCCGTTCCTGCTTGTCGGCCTCGCAATCGTGCTGGCTCCGCTCTGGGCCTATCTCAAGGGCCGCAGCACGGTCTATGCCGTCACCAATCAGCGCGTCATGGTCATCAGCGGCGCCAGCAACCGCTCCGTCAAGTCCTGCACTCCTGCCGACATCGTCTCCGTGGAGCACCGCGAGCGCCCCGACGGCTCCGGCGACGTGCTCATCCGCACTAACTCCCTGCTTCGTTCGAGCAATATGAATGCGGTATCGCAAATGACCGTCGGCCTGTTCGGCGTCTCCAACGTCAAAGAAGTCGCCCGGCAGGTCATGACGCTTCACACGCAGCGCCCCGCCGCTTGATCCGTTGCCACGGGAAAGGGTCTGGGAGGCCAGTGCGCCAGCCCGGCCCGATCTCTTGGCCTTTTCGGGTGTTTCTGTTAACCTACCGATACTGCCCCTCCCACCCCCGGGTGTTTTGGGCAAAGAGTGTGGATTTGCATGAAAACAAAGGGGTTGATTTTTTGCTGAGTGCAAAAGAGTGCGCAAGAATGTGAAAAGAGAGAGCTTAGAGTAGCGAGCAAACGGGGAATGCCAGAATGGGAATTGTTGGTACACATCCCGGCCGTTCGCGTAAGAGTGACAAACACAGGACTTACAGGATACGGAAATGAAAGAGTGTGCAAGCTCTTGAAAACAAAGAAGGGGATTTGAGGAGTTTCGTGCATGATTTGTGCGGAGGAAACCCCGTGAATGAGGCGCAAAGATGATATTGAAGGGGTTAGAAGGACCGCTTGGCGCGAGGCCATGGGTAGAAAAGCGCGGAAGAACCGCGCTGACGTAACGAACACATTATAACACATCGGTGCCTATTGTCAAGTGATTACTCATAAGTGTGTCAAACCTCTTTTAAAATGTCCCCTTTTTTACCTCGATTAAAATGTCCCCTCACTCGCAGGGGAAGGGGTTGCCGCTGGAGGCGCTGGAGCGGAGCCGTTAGGCGGAGCGGAAACGGCCCCAGCGGCGCGGGCGGCCGCCGCCCGTGCCAGCAGCCGCCGTCTCCGTTGCTTCATCTCGCTCTCCGCGTAACGCTTGTAGGGATGGTCCAGACCCGGGCGGGGGCGTGGGCGCGAATACGGCACATGCACGGCCCCGCTGCCTTGCGAGGCGGGCTGGCGCGACGGACCAG
>Ga0209180_10000236_pt1 | contig 24630 bp, 31 predicted proteins | sample CZO8metaG_3_FD_188355 | JGI IMG/M metagenome (GOLD analysis project Ga0209180, IMG submission 188355) | Vadose zone soil microbial communities from the Eel River Critical Zone Observatory, Northern California, USA - CZOApr15con2H2.8 metaG... | ecosystem: Environmental > Terrestrial > Soil >...
GGAGCAAACGCCATCCTGGCTCTCCGCTGCTGCCATCTCAATGGCGAGTTTGAAGATTACTGGGAGGCACGTCGCGCGGCTTAAGTTCCACCTGTATGTCGCACACCCGTAGCCACACCAGTCAACACACAGGAACGCCGGAATTGTGTGCTACCGCGCCGTGACAGTGTAGGATTCTAACCAACGACGGGGCAGCGTTCTAACCAACTGAACTACGTCCCCGCGGAAGGGTGGTGCGCACGGATGGTGGGCAGTGCAGGGCTCGAACCTGCGACCTCCTGCTTGTAAGGCAGGCGCTCTAACCAACTGAGCTAACCGCCCCACCGATTCATCGTACAGGAAGCAGCGCAAGGCGTCAACGCGCGCGCGGCGGTGGAAGAGCCAACTCACATCATATCCCCTGGCGAAGTTGAAGTGTTTGAGCGAGAAGCGGCGTTTGGAGATAGCCGCCCGGCTGGCGGGAAAGCCGAGCGGCGCGCGGCGGCCCGTGTTTTCGCGCGCGAATTCCGCTGAAATTCCCGCGGAGCGCGCCGAACGGAAAGAAGCGCGTGTTTGCCGCAAAGTTTGAAGAATGATGCGCGGCTACAAGCGCTCATTTTCATGTTCATTCGTCTCTTCCTTGCACTTTATTCACGCAGCCAGTAAACTCACTCTCTTGCATTCAGGTAAAGGAAACGCTCCGAGATGCTTTTGGTACGGGACTTTGTCGCGCACATGGCCAACGAAGTCGTAAAACGCCTGGTGGAGGGCGGGCAGATCGAGACCAAAGCCGCCGACGCGGTGGCCAACCGCGTCCGCCAGCGCATGCAGGAAGAGCTTACCGTCGAGGACCGCCTGAACGAAGAAGTGCGGCAGATCCTGATCGATCACCAGGACGAGATGCGCCGCACGGGCGTCTCGTACCAGGAGATGTACAAGAAAGTGAAGCAACAACTGGCGAGGGACCGCAAGCTGACCCTGCGCTGACCGTGACGCCGCGCTGGGGCTGGGCGGCGCCTGAAGCATCCGATTCATGCAGTCAAATTCGAGTTGATTCGAGGGATTTGAGAAACGATGCGCCTGAGCCGCGAAAAAATTGTCCGCCTCTCGCACCAGATTACGGAAGTGCTTGTTGACAGCGATGACGTGGAATTCGTCGAGGACCGCGACACCATCCGCCAGCAGATCGTGCAGATACTGACGGCGATTTTGAGAGAAGAAGAAAAGATTGAGCTGGAAGTCCGCAAGCGCATCACTTCGCAGAAAAAGGAAATTCTGGAAGGCAGCGAAGAGTGGGACGTCCTCCACAAGAAGTATTACCACGATGAGCTCCGCCGCATGGGCATCTCTGCGGCGCCGGACGACCGCCACCGTTCGTAGCCCCCCTGAGGCCGTTGACAGCCCCGACAAGGCCGGGATCTTCGATCGACAGTTGAAAGTTGACAGTAACGGAAAAGCGGGGACGTGGAACGCCTTGTGCTGCGTGGTCCGCAAGCCCGCATCTACCCCCACCCCCCACCTTTTTGTAAGTGCGGATTCTAAAAGACTTGCAGGAGAATTTTTCGTAAGTGCGGATTCTAAAGGAGTTATAAGTCCTTTGTTTCCCGCAGATCCGAGGGGTGCTCGTAAGTGCGGATTATAAAGGGGTTGCGGGAGGGGGGTCTCGTAAGTGCGGATTCTAAAGGGCTTAGAGGAGGTTAAGGAAGCAAAGGAGGTAAAAGAAGAGAGGCGAGCAGGGCAATGGCGTTTGAGGCGCACCGGGCGGGCGGATTGGAGCTTGGCAAACACGAGGGAAGAATACCAGGGCGGTAGCCAGTTGGTTAAGTAATATACAGTCAATGGGAGGAATTGGGCGTTGGATGGCGGCAGAGGCGGGATGAACGGTTGGGGCGGCAGCAACGCGCCATCGTCTGGTATGATGTCTAAAGAGCGGCGATCCACGATGAAACGCCAAGAGCATCTGACAGAAGTTGAGGAAGCGGCTATTCGAGTTCGTGTGGAAGGGCTGAAAAATGGCCGCTATTTAGCCACTAGCCCGGACGTACCCGGACTCGTAGCCGAAGGGCGGAGCATCTCCGAAACCGTCGAGATCGCGCAAGGTGTTGCTCGTAAAATTGTGGAATCCTGCCGCGAGCACGGAGACCCGCTCCCGCCGGTGTTCCGCAACAAGCGTCGCGCCATCCGGGAATTCCGTATCCCTGTCGCCGTCTCCTGATGGGACGCTTAGCTGGATTTTCTTACCGCGAAGTCGTGCGCCGCCTTCGTACTTTCGGCTTTCAGTTCGACCGTCAAGGCCCCGGCAGTCATGAGATCTGGCGTCACTCGCAAACGGGAAGAAAGGTCACCATTCCGCATCACACCGGCGATCTCGCAGAGGGCACACTCCGGGCGGTCCTCCGCGAGGCAGGAATTAAAGTGGGATCTTTTCTGAAAGCCTGACGGCCCGCTCGCCACCGCCACTCACCGCTCATCACCCACCACTCGTCACTCGCCACTGCTTCTCATCCCGCCTTTTCTTGATTAAGTAACATGCAGGGAAAAGAGGAATCGGGCAATGGACGGCAAGGAACGAAGGGGTAACTGTATCGGCCGAAGCGAAGAGCGGACCCACCTTTTGCCAACCGCAAAAGGCGACTCAGGTCGTCCGAAGGGATAAAGGCTACCCCACCCCCACCCACGACTGTTTCCTCTATATGTACTCAGTCGTCGTCCATGAGAACTGGACCAAGGTTACAGGCGAACGATACCGCTTGAAAACTCATCTTGTTGATGGAAAGCAGCTGCAGCTGTCCGGAGGCTAGTGGTGCGCCAAACAGGACAATGTTTGGATAGGCGTTCGCATTGCGGATGTAAGAATAAGCGCTGGGGTAGAGAATCCCGTCGAATCCGCGAGCAGCGATGCGAGTCGCAAGCTGTTGCGAGATCTTATAATCATGGTCACGCGGAGAAAAAAGGCTTCGTATGAAATAGTACACAGCTCCGGGACCATCGGGCCCATCCATATCGAACGGATATCGGACTAGATCGAACAACCGCAAGGTGCGCGTCGATCGGAAGGTAGCCACATGCATACGTTCGTTGACGATGTCCTCCATGGAGGGCTTCATCTCGAACGCACACGTTTCGACGTCGAACGCACCATAGAATACTCGAACCGCTTGCGGATTTAGCCGGTTGGCAATGGCCAGATCGGACGGCGGTGAATCGTATTCTGATGGATTTGATGGGCGTTTTGGTGCGATGCGGACACGGAATAGAAGAGTCTCCGTAGTTAGATCAACCGGGACTGGAAAATCCAAAATGTTATTGAAGGCTTTCTCCGTTGAATCGAACTCGTTGCCTTCGCCAAGGTCAGCGGCACCGAGACGTTGCTCTATCCCTGTGCGAGTTGAACTGATACCCATGCGCACAAGATTCGGGGCATTCCTTTTCAATTGAAAGCCGGTCAAGTCGTACATGAGCTTGTAATCCTGGGCGAGTGGAGGGGTAAATCGAATGTCCAGTTCGGACTCCGCCGCACTTGGAATCAAGATTGGTGGCAAATATCTGGCGGGGCGCGAACCCTCAGCAAAGAACTTGTAAAGGACGTAAGCGAGCAACTGATCGTCGAGACGTTTGCCGGTTGCGGAGCCGCACCGACTGCACTTCGTTGTCGATTCGGCGCCTAGACTCTGTGCCGTGAGACGGAGCCCGTAGTCTGTGAAGCAGTCGGAACACAATTGATGTTGTATGCGTGAAACATCCCTGGCGAACGTTACCCACAATGGTCCAAGAGTTCTGGAAGAATTGGTAGCATTATTCAAGGCACGTTCCACCCGCCGTTAACGCGGTCGTTCGTCGGTCAATTGTCGTCGGGATGAGCTCTGGCACAAATAGAATACTTGCGACTGTCGGATTGTTAACAATCATTAGCCGATAGCTCCCGATAACTATTCCCGGAAGTCTTTCCCTGCACCACCCGCCAAGTCATGGCGTGGCGTGGAGCGCGGTATTTGTTGGGGGCGCGATGTTGTACTTCTTTATTATCTGTTTTCGGACGAGCTCTTTCTTATGCTGAAACTCAGCTCTCTTTCTCCGAAGGGTTTCGTCGAACTTGAGGCGATCCTCAAAGGCTTTGAAGAAATGCTTCTCCATCGAATCAAAGATACAAATCATCGCCAAAAGCACGCGAGCCAAAATATCGGGCTTTGCGCCGCTGTAGTTGAAACGCCAGTTGACATCCGTTGGCGTTTCGGCGTGCTCGAATCGCTCTGCCAGCGAATTAATGCTGGTATGAGAGCCTAGTTCGGAGTACTGCTTCCAGAGAGCATGCAAGTCTCCTAGCCCTTTGAAGAGGCCAGATGATTTGTTCTCCCAAAACTCGTTTTCGTAAGCTTTCCTTTCTTGTGGACCGTCGATCTTTTTGAGCCATACTTCAAGCAGCCTGGGGTCCGACTGTAGCCGGTAGCCGTGAGCGAACGCTTCAATTGCGTCTCTCAGAATTGAATGTGCTTCAGTTATGCAGGCGGATAGCGCCAGTTCAAACGAGGTACGCATTTTCGAGTGGGCTGAGCAGAACAAAAGCATAGCAAACGCCTTGTATGGGTCGTTGGCTCTCTCCATATCTTGGAATTCTCGTATCCAAATCTCATCGATAAGGCAGAAGCATTCCCAAATTTCAGGAAATGCTTGGATGCTGGCGAAAAAGTTATTTCGCTTAATTAGGAAGTATGTCTTGTAGTGTTCTGGGAGGATTCTACGCTCAAATTCCAATAGCAGTTCGTTTTCTCCAGGGTTGGGTACCATTCGTTCTCTTCCTTGCTGGGCGGACCCGTCGGCGGCTATGGCGTAGACACTACTCAGGCTTCAGGCTGTTGCCGACCCCACCGCCTACGAGGGCACCCAGAGCTACGCCAACCGGTCCGCCAGCCAGACCGATTAGGCCTCCGATGACTGCGCCAGCAATTGTATTTGATGCGCGTTTTTCCTTCCTGCGCTCTCGTGAAAGAGGCGGCTTGGTGTTGCCGTGCCATCCTCTTGCAGTTTTTGTGGTGAGATCGGACTTCTCCCGATTGCAATCAATGCACGCGGCGAAAAGATTGTTCCCGTGGTCCGTTCCGCCCTTAGAACGTGGAAGCGAGTGCTCAACTTCCCATGCACCTTTCCTGCCTGGTCGCGCGTAGTTCGTGAAACTCAGCTTCTTATGGCAAATGTGGCAATAACCGGTCGTTCGGTCATAAATACTTTTGAGTTTTGCGTTGTCGTATGCCATTTTCAACCTCCGTGCACGGGAACGAAAACGAATTCGGTCTCTTTAATTTTTCGTCGGAGCGTGATCGGAACCTCGCTGCAGTGGATGCTCTCATATTGGCGAACAAAAAGCAAAATGCCAGGTTGACAGTCTTGGGCGGTCCCGTGGCGAAGGGCGTGAGTGAGGAGATTCTGCATTGGGAACGGGAACAGGTGCGGGCGATCCATCGGGCGACGTGCAAGGCGCGCGTAGCAAAGCCTTAAGGCAGTGACACGATTATGGGCGGGGTGGGCCAGCCCCCGTGTAGCAAAAGAAATTCCCGAAAGACTTTCCCTGCAGCACCGGCGGGCGGGCTGGCAAGATCAAGAGGGATTCATCGTGCGAAAGACGCGCGATGGGGCGGCGGTCCTTTCTGCGGAAGCCGACCGCCTCGCGGGAGCGAGCCGGGGAGGAAGAGGCTTCGGCTTGCTCCGTTCGGTCCCGCAAAACCACTGGGAGGAGAGGAGGGGGAGAAGAAGACACGGTTGAAAGTCGAAAGTTGAAAGTCGAAGGTCAACCCAAACCAAGAAAAATCCGACGCCCCGAGAAGCTCCCAGAGAAGCTCCCCGACAAAGTCGGGGCAGGCACGCGGGACAGGCGCCGCTCCGACCCCCAAAAGAAGGGGCACGCGGCAGAAAGCAAGATGGCGACGTGAAGTCGCCGCTACAAGAACTAGGAATGAAATCGCTCATCTTCCTGGCGCTGCTTACCGCAGCGACCGGATCTGCCGCAGTTCTGGCCCTCATGTTCCTTTAAACCGGGTAAGGGAAAGACCCGAGGCAAAATTGATGGGTTTACCCGATTGCGGGATTCTTGCGTTGCGGTATCTTGCGCCGGGGGGCGGTACCCATGCAGATTATTTCTCTACCATACGACATTCTAAGAAAAGACGACGGTGGCGAATTCACGCCCGTGGAGGCCGCGAAAGACTTGCAATCGGCGAAGGTGCGCATGATCGAGTTGTCAGCGCACTCTCCGGGGCAATACGTGGTCGTCAGCCAAACTACGGGACAGATTGTCAGCAGCCTGACTACTGTGTCGAGTTGCCCGCCGCGACCCGACCAGAACGATCACGAAGAGCCCTTCGATGCCCCTGGAGACTTGGTGGCGCATCCGGTTGGTGGGTTCAACACGTTCTGGCGGTGATTTCGAGCGCCAGCGACGATTGTAGCGGCAGCCCTTCTAAAGAAAGCAAAGAAAAAAGCCCGCCCTCCAAGACCGAGGACGGAGCACCCAAATTCATCTCAAGGGCCTACGACGGGGCCACGCGTCCAGACGCTCAATCACCTCTTGAAATTCAGATGTAGAAACAATCGCATCCGCTCGCGGCGGCAGAATCTCGGCGATCTCTTTGCTCATGGCCTGCGCGCGCTCCGAGGCAGGAGGAAACGGGTTGAAAGCCTTCGGAGGGTCTTTGCCTGCCGAAACCTGTGGCCAGATGCGTTCGATGAACCGAGTGAAGGGTTCCGGATCGTAGCCGGCCTTATAGAGATATTGGAGCCCGAAGTAGTCCGCGGCGCGCTCGGCATCGCGGCGGAATCTCAGATAGGTAATAGGAATCGCCAGGTTCTGTCCATTATAAGTGCCGTAGCCGACCCAGCCGCCCGGGCCGAGCAGGATCAATGGAATCGTCGAGAGCTGCATCAACTCACCCTTGGTGGCCTCCATGGTTGCGGAACGAATTGCGGTATGTGCAATTCCGTGGGCCAGCACGCCGGCCAATTCTGCCTCTCCCTCAGTTTGAAGAATCAGTCCTTTGTTGATGTACTGGAACCCGCCGGGCAACGTGAAAGCGTTTAAAACGTCCGAATCGAGCACGCGGACGGTGATGGGAAAGCGCGCATCGGAATTCTGGGCGACTTTTTGTGCGAGGCGGCTTATGTATTCGGTGACATCGGCGTCATCGAGCAATTTCGAGCTGCGCTCAACTTCCTTGACGAGTTGCTCGCCTAGCTTTTTCTCTCTTTCGAGCGAATAAAAGTTCGTGCCCTTGCCAACGCCCCGATGTCCAATTGCGTTGATATCTTCGTCGGAACGAGTCCTCTTGGTTTGCGCAATGGCAGAAACGGACAAGAGGCTCATAGTCGCCAACGCGCCGAGAGGAAGTATCACTGCTGTTGTGAGCTGCCACGGCCTCATCTTGCTGACCTCAGCTAAGCGCTAAAAGAAACGGACGGCCGATTGGCCGCCCGGTGAAGAAAAAGAACGCATCCAAAGCCCCACCACTACAAATTACGGTTGTGTATCGGGGCGGCGCTTGAGGGTGGGGCGATCATCGTCGGTGCTGCTGGGATCGTTGCCCGTGGGCTGCTTCTTGGACTGCTCGGTCTTGGTGCGCAGAGAGGGCTTGCCGGGCTGATTGTCCTGGGTCTTGCGCGAGAACATGATGTTGCGGAGGCGGGCCTTGACGGAGTCGAATTCCGACGTGGTGACGATATATTCCTGCCTGGCCGGGAGGATGCGAGCAATTTCCTTCTGCGAATTCTCGATGCGCTCCGGCGTGGGCGGATGTGTGGAAAAAACCTTGGGGATGGTGCCCGGGCGGCGCTTCTCGTCGGCCTGGATGCGCTCGAAGAAGGTGATGTAGGAATTGGGGTCGTAGCCGGCTTTATACATGTACTGCAAGCCGAGGAAGTCCGCTTCGCGTTCGGCGTCGCGGCTGAACTTCAGATAGGTAACGGGGATCGCGAGGTTGAGGCCTTCATAGATGCCGTAGCCGGCCCAGCCCCCGGGTCCGAGAAGGATGAGCGGGATGGAAGCCAACTGCATCAATTCGCCCTTGGTGGCGTTCTTGGTGCCGTGGCGCGCGGTCACGTGGGAAATCTCGTGGGCCATCACCCCGGCAAGCTCTGACTCCTCCTGTGCGCGAAGGACCAAGCCGCTGTTTACATAGAAGAAGCCGCCGGGAAGCGCGAAGGCGTTGACTTCGTCGGAATCAATAACCTTGATGGTGAAGGGAACGCGCGCGTCGGAATTGCGCACCAGGTTCTGGCCGACGCGGTTGACGTATTCGGTGACCACCGGATCGTCAATCAGCTTCGAGGAACGCTCAACTTCCTGGGCCAACTGCTTGCCCAGGGCGATTTCGCGCTCCAGCGAGTAGAAGTTCACGCCTTTGCCGACGCCGCGATTGCCGATGGCCTCGACGTCTTCCTTGGAATTCTTTGGATTTACGGTGTCTTTCTGCTGAACCGGCTGGGGACCGCTCTGTTGCTGCGTCTGCGGCTGCGGTGGCTGCTGGGTTTTGGGATCCTGGCTTGGGTCCTGGCTTTGCGGGATGGCGAGGCCCGGAGCAGCGAATAGCGCACTTCCGAGGGCCAGGGTCAGGACGTGCCGCAGAATCTCTTTCATAGGCTCCACCTCCGCCTACCCAGTAGTATACACCTCCAATGCCGGGCGGGCTGCTTGGTTTCTCCATTCACTACGATGTTAAACGGGGCAGGAAGGTTTCCTATTCCCGAGAGGACCCATCTATGTATTCAGAGGGTACTCGTTGCCGTGGCACCGTGAGAGGCAGTTGACACCCTTTGCGGGTCACTCTAGAGTCGAAGTCTATCGCTTATGGGCGTCAAGAAGATCCAGATTGGCCAGCTTTGGAAGAAAAACGGCACCGGAGACATCTACCTGGTGACCCGGCTGTATTCTGAGGCGTTGAACACGATGGTGATCCTGCGCAAGTCTGGCGCCGAGGAGCAGGCGCAAGTCCGCGTGCGGGTGCAACACGCCGGGACCGGCCAGACCATCCCCGGTTTCTCGCCCGCGCAGGACGACGAAAAGTTCTAGTGCCTCAGATCGAGCGAACGTCCATTTTTACGATGTCATCGACCTTCATCAGCTCCTTTTGGAGGAAAGGCTCGCCATAGTCCACGCCGATCATCTGGCCGTAGTGCCGCGCCAGTTGGTTCATCTCCGCTTCCAGGCGGTCAATGGCCAGATGAACTTTGCTCTTCGTTTCGCCCTTCTTGGGCCGGAATTGTGAGCCAAAGGCGAGAATGGCTTTCCTGCGCTGCTCGTACTGCGCGGTAATGTCCACGACAAACGTGGGGCGCACATTTGCGTAAGCGATCGAGTAGAGAATTTTGAATGGCCGGTAGGCTTCGCCTTCGAGGGGCAATTGCTTCAGACCAGCGAGGAAGCAGCCTTCGTATCCTAACGCCGAGGCGTGGTAATGGTCGGGATGACGAGCTTCCCAGTAGGGAAGAATGACGGTCTTCGGACGGAGCTCACGGATCACGGCGGCGAGCCGGAGTTTGTGCTGGCGCGTGGGTTGAACGTCCGAGTCGGGCACGCCAAGAGTGCCGCGCCATTTCACGCCAAGGAGTTTTGCCGCGTTCGCCGCTTCTTTTGCACGCGTTTCCGGAGTGCCGCGGGTTCCCATCTCTCCCGCGGTCAGATCGAGGATTCCGGTCTTGTAACCGCGCTGCGCCATCTTCAGGAGCGTGCCGCCGCAGGTCAGTTCAACGTCGTCGGGATGCGCGGCGATCGCCAATAAATCGAGATTCATTCCACCTCCATCGCGGGCGTCGCGGGGCGATTCTATCAGTTTGCATCTCGTGACGGGCAAGACGGCGCGAAGCACGAGAAATCCTGGCTGCTTTGCGGGCTATGGTATCGTCTTCGATCATGCCGCCGTCCGCAAAAAGCGATGGGCCGCTGAACGGGCGAGTAGCACTCGTCACCGGGTCCGCAAAGCGGCTGGGCCGCGCCGTGGCCTTGCGGCTTGCGCAAGAAGGCGCGGATGTGGTCGTCCACCATCGTTCTTCAAGCGCGGAAGCGCAGAGCGCCGTCGCGGAAATTGAAAAATTCGGGCGGCGCGCCGTGGCCGTTGCTGCCGATCTCGGCAAACTTTCTGAAATCAAACGACTCTTCGAAGAAACCGCAAAACAGTTTGGCCGGCTCGATATCCTGATCAACAGTGCGGCTAATTTTCTACACACCGAATTCGAATCCACTTCAGAAGAAACGTGGGACTCTTCTCTTGACACGAATCTGAAAGCGCCTTTTTTTTGCGCGCAGGCTGCCGCGCCGCTGCTCAAACAGAGTCAGGGGGTCATTATTAATTTTGCGGATGTCGGAGGGCTGCTGGCGTGGGCCGGCTACATCCCGCACTGCGTTTCGAAAGCGGGCATCATCATGCTGACGCGCTGCCTTGCGAAGGAGCTGGCCCCCGAAGTGCGGGTCAATGCCATCGCTCCCGGCACCATCACGATGTCCGGCGATCCGCCGGAACTGGAAGCCGACTACATCAAGCGCACGCCGCTTCGGCGGTCGGGTACGCCCGTTGATATCGCTGAGACGGTATTGTTCCTCGTGCATGCGAAATTCATAACGGGCCAGGTGCTGGTCGTCGATGGCGGACGCACATTGTAGGCTCCGCTTCAAGCATAGGTCTTCGAAGCCTCTCAAGGGATTGCCAAACGCAACCGTGCAGAGAATCGCCGCGCGGTGTATTCTATTCTGCGAATCATTTGCAGAAATCCGCCCTGCCGCCACGGGACATCCGGGAAACCGAAAGAAGAGGAACCGACCGAAGTTATGGACAACGAATTATCCACCCAGCCTCATGGCATGGAAGACGTAGAGATTCAGGAATGGCTTGAGTCCCTGGATTCCGTTCTGGAATCCAGCGGACCGGAGGTTGCCGCGGAAATCCTGGAGCGACTCCGCGCCCACGCCGCGGTCAGCGGCATCGACCTGCCGTTCAGCGCGAACACGCCTTACGCGAACACCATTCCTGCGCGCCTCCAGCCGCTTTTCCCCGGAGATCAGGAACTCGAGCGGCGCATCAAGAGCTTGATCCGCTGGAATGCGCTCGCCATGGTCGTGCGCGCCAATCGCGTGGAGCACAATATCGGCGGGCACATTTCGACCTACGCTTCCGCGGCCACGCTTTACGAAGTGGGTTTCAATCATTTCTTCCGTGCGCGCACGGATGAATTCGAAGGCGACACGGTTTATTTCCAGGGGCACGCCGCGCCGGGTATTTACGCTCGCGCGTTTCTGGAGGGCCGCCTCAGCGCGCAGCAACTCGAACACTTCCGCCGCGAGCTGAAGCCCGGCGGCGGGCTTTCTTCTTATCCCCACCCGTGGCTGATGCCCGACTTTTGGGAGTTTCCGACGGTTTCCATGGGCCTGAGCCCGCTGATGGCCATTTATCAGGCGCGGTTCAATAGCTATCTCGAAAACCGAGGAATGAAGCCCGTTACCGACGCCAAGGTCTGGGCTTTCATCGGAGATGGCGAAACCGACGAACCCGAATCGCTCGGGGCCATCACGCTGGCGTCGCGCGAGAGGCTGGACAATCTTATTTTTGTCGTCAACTGCAATTTGCAGCGTCTGGACGGCCCCGTGCGCGGCAACGGACAGATCATTCAGGAACTTGAATCCGCGTTCCGCGGCGCGGGCTGGAACGTGATCAAGGTTCTGTGGGGAAGCGAGTGGGATCCGATCCTCGAGCGTGACACCGAAGGCTTGCTGGTGAAGCGGATGGGCGAACTAGTTGATGGCGAATACCAGCGGCTGGTGGTTTCCTCTGGGGCGTACGTTCGGGAGCATTTCTTTGGCACAGATCCGCGCTTGCTGCAGCTTGTCGAGCCGCTCCCGGACGAGGCGCTGCGCCGGCTGCGCCTTGGTGGGCACGATCCGCGGAAGGTCTATGCCGCTTACAAAGCGGCGGTGGAGCACAAAGGCTCGCCCACGGTCATTCTGGCGCGCACCATCAAGGGCTATGGCCTCGGCGAAGCGGGCGAAGGCAAGAACGTCACGCACCAGCAGAAGAAGCTGAACGAGGACGAATTACGCGAATTTCGCTCGCGCTTCGGGATTCCGTTGAACGACGAGGATTGCATCGAGGTGCCGTTCTATCGGCCGCCGGAAGACAGCGTGGAAATCCAGTATCTGCGCGCGCGGCGCGAAGCACTCGGCGGTTACGTTCCGAGGCGCCGGGCGCGTTCAAAACCAATTGCGGCGCAGCACGATGATCTCTTCAAAGAATTCCTGGAAGGCAGCGAGGGCAGGGAAGTGTCCACCACCATGGCGTTCGTGGGCATGCTGCGTAAGATGCTCAAGGATCCCGAGATTGGCAAGCTCATTGTGCCCATCGTTCCGGACGAGGCGCGAACTTTCGGCATGGAATCGCTGTTCCGCACCGCAGGAATCTATTCGAGCATTGGCAAGAAATACGAACCGGTCGACGTCAACACGCTGCTCTATTACAAAGAAGCGAAAGATGGACAGATCCTCGAAGAGGGCATCACGGAAGCAGGTTCGATGGCCTCTTTTATCGCCGCGGGCTCCGCTTACGCCACGCACGGCATTAACACGATTCCGTTCTTCATCTATTACTCGATGTTCGGCTTCCAGCGCATCGGCGATTTCATCTGGGCTGCCGCCGACATGCGCACGCGGGGCTTCATGCTTGGCGGAACCGCGGGACGCACGACGCTCTCCGGCGAAGGCCTGCAGCACCAGGATGGCAACAGCCATGTGCTCGCGCTCCCGGTCCCGAACATGAAAGCGTACGATCCGGCGTTCGCTTATGAAATTGCGGTCATCGTCCAGGACGGCATCCGCCGCATGTATAAGGACGGCGAGAGCGTTTTCTACTACATCACGGTCATGAACGAGCCGTACGCGATGCCGTCCATGCCCGGAGATGTGAAGGATGGCATTCTGCGGGGAATGTACCGCTTCCGGGCGGCCGCAAACACGAAGGCGAAGTTGCGCGCGCAGCTCTTTGGAAGTGGCGCGATCCTCAACGAAGCGCTGCGTGCGCAGGAAATTCTGGAGACGAAGTACGGAGTTGCCGCCGACGTGTGGAGCGTCACCAGCTACAAGGAACTCTACAATGACGGCAATGAAGCGGACCGCTGGAACCGTTTGTATTCCGCCGAAAAGCCGCGCATGCCGTATATCGCGCAATGCCTCGGCGACGCGCCGGGCGTGCTCGTCGCCGCGTGCGATTATTTGAAGACGCTGCCCAATATGGTCAGCAAGTGGATGCCGCGGCGGCTCGCTTCGCTCGGCACCGATGGCTTCGGACGCAGCGAAGGCCGCGCCGCGCTGCGCGACTTCTTCGAAGTCGATTCCCGCTTTATCACGCTGGCGACGCTCCATGAACTTTTCGTGGACGGCAAGATCGAGCGCTGCGTCCTCGACAAGGCCATCAAGGACCTCGGCATCAACACCGAAAAACCAAACCCGGTCATATCCTGATTGAATTCAGGCGCTGCAGGGTTCTCGGGAATGCGATCCATCTTGTCCCTACGGGACTTCGTGTTCCGCTTCGATTTCCGCTTTTGATCGCCACCGTCATTCGAATCGATGTATCTCAGGCCTTTAGGCCTGGGTATTCGTACTCCTGTCTCATACCTTAGTCGCTAGAATTTCTCCCGGCTTGATGCGCCCCGTGGCCAGTTGCGCAATCAATTCGCGATTCGCGGCCAGAAAATCGTAATCACCCAGCTCCTTGGGCAAAACCCACGCAATCTTTTCAAACGTCTTCGGAATTACCTCCGTCGCCGCAATCGCTGCCGCGTAGAAACGAATTTCCAATTCCTCCGGCGTTTCCGCGTACCTGTGCCGCACGCGCCCCAATTCCACGCTCTTCACCAGCTCCGCTCCCAATTCCTCGCGCAGCTCCCGCGCCAGCGCGGACTCGGGTTCTTCGCCGTTCTGGACCTTGCCCCCGGGAAACTCCCATTTGAGCGCTGAAGTGTCGTTCCGCCGGCGCTGACCGATCAGCAGCCGACGATCGCTCCGTTCAATGACCGCCGCCACCACCACTCTCATCTCTCCGCGCCTTTCTACGCCTGGAGCCTACTCCGAGCGGGCCGGGGCGTCTCCGCGTTATCGTTTCACTTTCGCATTCGGCTGCAGCACCTTGCACAACTGCATCGCGCCCTTCACCAAAGGTGGCCCAGGTGTATTCAGCAATTCATCGCTGATCACGTGCACTCGCTTCTCGCGAATCGCAGGCACTTCCTGCCACGCCGGGATTCCATAGGCTTTCCTCGGGTCCGCTTTTTCACCTGTGGCCGCCCAAGCCAGAACAATCACTTCTGGCATTGCCTTCGCCACCTGCTCCTCAGTGACTTTCTCCCCGGCGGGCACAACCATTTCACCTCCACAAATGTCCACCAGTTCTGCCACCCACGGCGGGGAGCTGATTCGCGGGTTCGGCCATGCTTCACAATAAACTCGAACGCGCCGTGGTTTTCGTCCACTGCGCTTCCGGATGGCCGCGAATCCGGCACGCATCGTTCTGATCAGGCGATTGGCGTCTGGCAAGTGGCCGGTTATGGCCCCGAGCAGTCGAATATCGCTTTCAATGTCCGCGAGTGTTCGCGGATTCATGGCCAGAAAATTCAATGGATGCGCCAAGAGTTCGGCAACCGTTTCCTGTTTGTAGGGCACGGAGCCAATGACCAGGGTGGGCTTGAGTCGCAAAACCTCATTCACGGATTTCAGGTGCCAGCAATCGCCTAACTTCGGCAAGTCCCCGACAGGCGCGACGTCCGCGCACCACTTCGTCACCCCAACCAAATCGTGCTTCGCCCCGATGGCGCACAAGATCGATGTCGCGCTGGGCGCGAGCGAAACAATCCGCTGAGGGGCTCCTCGATTCGCTTTCATGGCTTCCGGAAGAGAATACCAGACAGGCTAGCGCCCGATGGTGGTGACCCCGGTTTGGATTGACTCCGCTTCGCGACTGTGTTGCACTTCGTTTTCGAATTCTCGGAGGACTCTCGTGCGTGTCCATCTCTCTGCTCTTATCTTACTCCTGCCGCTCACGGCCCTTGCTCAAACGCAATCTTCGCCTCCCAAGCCCGAAATCGTCCAATACCACGCCACCATCGACACGGTGAAGTACGTCTTCGGCGTCGCCCCGCCCGTTGCGCGGCTCAAGCCCGGCAGCATTCTCGAGGCGAACTCGCTGGACTGCTTCGGCAACGCGCTGCAAAAGCCCGGCGACAGCTTTGCGCTCGTCAAGGGAGACAATCCGCTCACGGGCCCTTTCTATATCGAAGGCGCGCAGCCGGGCGACACGCTCGTGATCCACATTCTGGATTTGCAGGTGGACGGCAAACAGGGTGTGGGCACGTTTTCGCCGGGCTTCGGCGCGATCAATTCCACGCACTACACGCCGATGCTCGAAAAGGAGCCGCTTCCGGAACGAATCTGGTTCTATCCCATCGACCACGCGGAAAAGACGGCCACCTTTCAGGCGCTCGATTCGAATTACAAGGTGAAAATCCCGCTCCATCCGTTCCTGGGCTGCATCGGCGTCGCGCCCGCCAATGGTGAGGCTCGCAGTTCCATCGTGCCCGCGGAATTTGGCGGCAACATGGACGCGCCGGAAGTCTCCGTGGGCAACACTCTCTACCTGCCTGTGAATGTTCCCGGCGCACTCTTTTATTTTGGCGATGGCCATGCCGCGATGGGCGATGGCGAAATTGCGGGCAGCGCCATCGAAGTTCCCATGAAGGCGCGCCTGCAATTCGATCTCGTGAAAGGGAAGCGCACGGGTTGGCCGCGCTTCGAAAATGACAAAGAGGTCATGGCCGCCGGCATCTATCGTCCGGTGGACGATGCGGTGCGCATTGCTTTCACCGAACTCGTTCGCTGGATTCATGCGGACTACGGCCTATCCGAGCTCGACGCTTACGAGCTACTGTCCAAAGTCGGCAGAATCCATCTCACTGAGATGGTCGATCCGAATTACGTCGTAATTGCTTCCGTCGAGAAAAAATATTTGCCTGCGAAGAGAGAGCCGTCAAACCGATAATCGTTTCCTTGCAGGGAGGCAACAGTGCTGCGCCTCTGCCCGAGAAGTTGTAAACATAAGAGCGCACGCTTCATCATGGGACTTTAAGAGAATGTTCAGCGAAGCCGTTCTCGACCATTTCCGAAATCCGCGAAACGCCGGAGAATTGACTGATGCCAGCGCAACGGTTGAGGTTAGCAATCCGGTCTGCGGCGACGTCCTCAAGCTTTCCGCACTGGTCAACGACGGCCGCATTGCGGAAGCGCGTTTTCTTTGCCGCGGCTGCACGACTGCGATTGCCTGCGCCTCAGTCTTAACCGAGAAGCTGCGCGGCCTCACGGCGACTGAAGCCCGCGCCATTACCGCGGAATCTCTCTCGGAAGCTCTCGGCGGGCTTCCTTCCGCAACTTTCCACGGGGCACAGCTTGCCGCCGATGCGGTTACCGCGCTCGTTCAAAAACTTTCTTCTCTCGACTATTAATCCTCCCGATCGATGGCCTTGTTCAGGGTCTCCGGATCGTTCAGGTTCAGCACGCAGCCTTCTTCGTTTGTCCGTACCTCTTCTATTTCTCCCGCATGGGCCCACACCACCGCGCGCGCGCCCGTTTCGAGCGGCGCATGAAGCAGTTCGTCATACAACGCTGCGGAAAAAATGACCGGGTGGCCGCGGCGCCCCTCGTACACAGGCAGGACGACGGCTTTCTTCGACTTATAAAACTGCTCAATCAGCTCCTGGACCAGCGCGCTGCTAATCAGGGGGTGATCGATCAGGCAGAGCAGGATTCCGTCGGTCCCTGGCGGCAGGCTCCGCAGCGCCTCTTGGATCGAGCTGAGCTGTCCCTTTTCCCAATCGGAATTGACGACGATTTCATCTGCCTTGAGGTTCACAGCGTTTACGATCGGCCCCGCATGCGCGCCAAGCACAACGCGCCGCACGCCAATTTCTGGCAGCAAGGTCACTTCCAGCAGATGTTCCAGGAAAGGCCGCCCCTGGTAGGGAAGCAGCGCTTTCGGCGAGCCCATGCGGCTCGAGGCCCCGCCCGAAAGAATGACGGCGGCCAGCATGTGTTACCTTTCAGCGCTCGCCACTCTGGAGAATTGGCGCTGGGCGTCCTTCGTATTTCAATTTCTTGTGTTCCGCGTTCGCCACGTTCCGGCGAACGGCAATCATCTCCGCCGCGATGCTTACGGCAATTTCTTCCGGAGAGAGCGCCCCGATCTCCAATCCCATGGGCGCATAGACGCGTTCGAATCCCTCGGGTTTGTAGCCCTCGTTTTCGAGCGCTTTATATACCGACAATACTTTTCGTTTGCTTCCGATCATGCCCACGTAACGCGCTTCAGTGCGCACCGCCCAGGCCAGCACACGCATGTCTTCCTTGTGCCCGCGCGTCACGATCACCAGGTAGCTGGCGGCATTCGGATGAAGCTTTTCGAATGCTTCCTCGTAGCTCGAGTAAATCTCCTGCGCCATGGGAAACCGCTCTTTGTTCGCGAACGCTTCGCGGTCGTCCACCACTCCAATCGCGAAGCCCGCGGCGCTGGCCGCTTTGGCCACCGCCATCGAAACATGCCCGCCGCCAAAAAGATACAAGACAGGTTGCGGCAGAATCGGTTCGACAAAAACCTCCAGCGTTCCGCCGCAAATCAAACCGTTGTCGTAGCTCGCTTCGTTGTTGAGATGGAAAACCATTTTGCGCGGCGATTCTTTCTGCATCACTTCTTTTGCCGCTGCCCAGACCTCCGCCTCGACGCACCCGCCGCCAATCGTTCCGGCAATCGAGCCGTCCTCGCGCACCAGCATTCGCGAACTCTCGTAGCTCGGGATCGAGCCATTGGTGTGCACGATCGTGGCCAGCGCCCCGCGCCGCCCCGCGCGTCTCATCTTCACGATTTCTTCAAACAGGTCCACGTGTTGCCTCAGTCTTCAGCCTACGGCGCAGCCTGGTCAGTGTCAATGCACGCCGCGTTCTGGACACTCTTTTCCATGGATGCTACCTTTCGGGCTCTGATCTGCGCCCCGGAGGTTTCATGAAAGCAGTTGTTTTTCATCAGCACGGCGGGCCGGACGTCCTGAAGTACACGGACGCACCGGACCCCACCATCCGCGCGAACGAGGTGCTCGTGCGCGTGAAGGCCTGCGCGCTGAATCACCTCGACCTGTGGGTCCGGCGCGGTTTGCCCAACGTGCCGATTCCGTTGCCGCACATTCCCGGAAGCGACGTTTCTGGCGAGATCGCTCAGATCGGCGCGGATGTAACCACGACTCGCGTCGGCCAGAAGGTCGTGCTCGCGCCGCTGGTTAGCTGCGGCAAATGCACGGCTTGCGTGGCCGGCCTGGACAACCGCTGCAGGCAAGCCACCAATCTTGGCTACATGATTGACGGCGGCTGCGCTGAATTCGTGCGCGCCCCGGAAGTGAATTGCTTGCCGTACCCGGAAAATCTGTCTTTCGAAGAAGCTGCTTCGATTCCTCTCGTCTTCCAAACCGCCTGGCACATGCTCGTCTCCCGCGCCGAGCTGCAACCCGGCGAAGACTTGCTCATCTTGGGAGCAGGGAGCGGTGTCGGCAGCGCTGCGATACAAATCGCCAAATTCTTCGGCGCGCGCGTCATCGCCACCGCCGGCACCGACGAAAAGCTCCAAAAAGCCAGGCAGCTCGGCGCCGATCACCTGATCAACCACAAATCACAGAAAATCCGGGAGGAAGTTCGCCGCATCACTGGCAAGCGCGGCGTCGACGTCGTCTTCGAACACGTCGGCACGGCTACTTGGGAAGAGAGCCTCGCCAGTCTCGCTCCAGGAGGCCGTCTGGTCACGTGTGGCGCAACGACCGGCTACGATGCCAAGCTTGATCTTCGCTTCTTGTTCAGCCGCCAGCTTTCGCTGCTCGGCTCTTACATGGGCACCAAGTCCGAGCTGCACACGGTAATGAAACTCGTCGCCGCGGGCCGCCTCAAACCCGTTGTCGATCGCGTGTTCCCGCTCGCCGAAGCTGCTGCCGCTCACGCTTATCTCGAATCCAGCTCGCAGTTTGGCAAAGTTGTGCTTCGCGTCTGAAGCTTTTTCCACGAGCGCTTATTGCTGACAAATCTTTCGCTGCAAGCAACCAGGTTCAAACCCCGATTTGTCTCCCACCTCTCGCTGTGCGAAAATGACTTTGACGAGGAACAAATGAGCGTATCCCTGGGGAAACACGTCACCCTTACGAAGCCGGACGATTTTGGCAAGCTGCTGGAAGACGAAGGCATCATCTTCACCACGCTTGACAAGGCCGTCAACTGGGCGCGCAAAAGCTCCATCTGGCCTCTCGGTTTTGGCCTCGCCTGCTGCGCCATTGAAATGATGTCCATGGCTGCGGCGCGCTTTGACGTCGCGCGTTTTGGCGCAGAAGTTTTCCGCCCCTCGCCGCGCCAGGCCGATCTGATGATTGTCGCCGGCCGCCTCTCGCAGAAAATGGCTCCCGTCATTCGCCTGCTTTACGACCAAATGCCGGAGCCCAAGTGGGTCATTTCCATGGGCGCTTGCGCCACGTCTGGCGGCGTCTTCAACAATTACGCCATCGTACAGGGGTGCAATCAGGTCATTCCCGTCGACGTTTACGTTCCGGGCTGCCCTCCGCGTCCCGAAGCGCTTCTCTATGCCATTCTCCAGCTCCAGAAGAAGATTGACAGCGAAAAAGGCTCCTTCAAGCGCGTGCTGAATCTCGCCTGAGAGCCGCAAACCGGCGCACAATCTTTTCGTCCGAGAGAAGCAAATGCCAACCAGGATGCGGCCTTTCCAACTTCATTTCGGCTTCGTTCTACCCCTACTCGCCTTGGCCCTCGCGCCGTTCAGTTGCGGCGGAGGCGCGACTCTCCAGCCTCCTCCTCCCGCAAATTATAAACTCGTCTGGAGTGATGAATTCAGCGGCCCGGATGGATCCTCACCTGATTCCTCCAAATGGACTTACGATATCGGCGGCAATGGCTGGGGCAACAACGAACTCGAGTACTACACGAATCGCACGCAGAACGCTCAAATCAAGGGCGGCAATTGGCCGGGCTCGCCTGACAGCACGACCGTCTTCCCGCAGCAAATGCTCGTTGACTATGTCCGCGTCTACACCAAGCAATAGCTTTGTAGCCCGCCGCTTGGGAGGTCACGGTTTTCTGCGTGGCCGCAAAAAAATTGAGGGCGCATCAGCCGTTAAGCTGTTGCGCCCTCTTTTGACTGAGCCGTAAAGTTTTTACGCTTCCCGGTTCAATCTACCGCGAACCTAATGCTTCTCCTTCGCGTCGTCAATCGAATTCTCACCGTATTCCTGTGAAAATCTGTGGACAGCTGTGCAAAATTAGCGGCCTGAGCCGGCTCCGCAAAACGAGCCTTATAATGCACAGCGTCATACTTTGATGAGAGAAGGGAATCGCCGCATGACCACAACACCCCATCCGGCCCGCCAATTTCTCCGTCACGCTGTCGCCACGGTTGCCTACCGCGGTGGCAAAGCCCTGCGCGGCGCTCCCGATCATTTCGCCAGCTTCCACATCGGCGATAAGACGCGCACGCCCGCGCAAATTCTCGCTCATATGGGCGATCTCTTTGAGTGGGCGCTTTCCATCGCCCAGGGCAAACAGACCTGGCATGACTCCGCACCATTGCCGTGGAAAGCCGAAGTCGAGCGCTTCTTTGCCGCCATAAAAAAGTTCGACGATTATCTCGGCTCCGCCCAACCGCTCCACGAGCCGGTCGAAGGCCTTTTCCAGGGTCCCGTCGCCGACGCGCTCAATCACATCGGGCAGATCGCCATGCTCCGCCGTCTGGCGGATTCCCCGATCAAGGGTGAAAATTATTTCAAAGCGGATATCGCCGCGGGCCGCGTCGGTTCAGACCAGTCCGCCCCTCGCCGCGAATTCGAATGACCCCCTTCCTAACGCGCAACCCGCCTGTTCTTCCGAACGCAGGCTAAATCCCATTCTGGGTTTGCTTTCTGCCGTGTTATAAAGAACAGCAGTATGATGATTGCACAGCGGTTACGCGCTCTGCGTTTGCAGAAAGACCTTACGCAAGGTGACATCGAGGAACGCACCGGCCTGAAGCGCTTTTACGTCTCGCGAATCGAGCATGGCCATACCGTCCCCAGTATCGAGACCCTCGAAAAGATGGCCAATGCTCTTGAAGTTCCCCTCTACCAATTGTTTTACGACGGGAATGAGCCGCCCAACCCTCAATCGCTCCCCGAGAGCCTCAAAGCCGGTAACGAGGCATGGGGCAACTCCGGCGAAGGCGCGGACTTTTTTAAGCAGTTGCAGGATCTTCTCGCGCGCATGAGCGAAAACGACCGCAAGCTGATTCTCCATCTCACCTCGAAACTGGCCCGCAAAAGGCGCTCCTGATTCTTCCGTCCGCAATTCCAGCGTCAAACGGAAGGGATCTGCTTCTCCAATTTAAGCCAGGGCGCGTTTGAGACGCTTCGTGCTCTTCTGCAATTGACGCTTCAGGGCGTCCACTTGCTTCGCCAGGCCCTCGAGTTCTTTTTTCGCGAGCGCTCCTGCCTTCGCAACCTTATGAGCCCGGCGATCCGCTTTGCCCATGGCCGCCCCGATTTTCACTGCCACTCGCGTTAATCTGCTCTTTCTGGCCATCGGTTCCTCCTATTGAGGCGGTTGCCATCCTACAGCGCCGAATGCCTCCTGCCAATACTCTCGACTCCGCCTCCAGCTTTCCTCCCGCGTCTGACAAATGAAAGCTGAGGCCGCTCGTCACCAGGTCACTTGGACAAGAGCGCGATCAGGAACGCTACGATCGCCAGGCCTCCCAGCGCCGTCCGCACCGCGTGCAGGCGATTCCACTTCAACATCAGCGCGCGGCTCGGTGGGCCCGCTTGCTCCGGCTCTGTCTCCATCAGCGCCTTGCTGGTCGGCATGATGCCGAACACGGTCCACGGCCAGTTTGCCAGCATCAGTATCCCTCCAACAAAGAACACGGGCCTGCCTGTCCGCCGCCACGCCACAACCGCTAGAACGAACCCCAGGATCGCCAGCGGAGCCTGCATCGCAAATCCGCGTTTGTAAGCGGGCTTCCACTCGGCAAGCAGCGCGTGATCGTCCAATCCAAGCCGCGCCGGCTGTTCGGCTAAGTTAACGTAGAACGCCGCGCCCGTGAAGAGCGCCGCGACCGTGAGAGCGAGATACCCTGCCAGCATGGTTGAACCTCCGCTTTTCCTTCCTTTCAGCTTTTAACTTTCAACTGTCACCTGTCGACTGGCCTCATTTCAATGGATTAATCACCCGAACCGCACCATAATTCTGCCCGTCTGCTAGGTCTTCTGAGTACAGCACCGCAGCGCCGCACCTCGTCGCCGCTTGAACAATAAGCGCATCCCAAAACGAAATCATGTATCGCAATTCGATGTCCAGTGCTTGCAGGACGGATTCTGCCGTGTTCACCACGATGTCCCAGCTTGAATAATCCTCGATCAGCTTGCGAGTCTCCTCGACGGACAACGGACGCGCAGTCTTGCGGCGCAAACTGATGCAAAGTTCCTGGAGAACCTGCGTGCTCAATACCCCGCCACCGGTATCCCAGAGCTTTTCGATCAGCGCTCGCGCCCGTTCGTGTTTCGCTCCCTTGCTGAGGTCGTGGGCGTACACCAGAATGTTGGTGTCAACAAAGCACTTATCGCTCATGCAGTTCGCCGCGCGAACGGGGAGCTGTCCAGCCCAGATCCAGCCCTACGCGGAGCCGCGCCACAGCCCGCCTTCGAGCGCGATCATATCCCTTACGTTCTCGCACGAGTTCCTCGAGCTTGGCGGTAAGGAGCCGGCTGATCGAACTGCCTTCTTCCGCAGCCAGGATCCGCGCCTGTTTCAGAATCTCAGCGTCGAGCTTCAAAGTGACATTTGTTTTCATGGTTGCACAATTCCGCGTGCAACACAATTTTACGTGCCGCGTCCTCCGCCGTCAACTCCTCTATCGCTCCTCGTTGACATTCGCCCTGCAAAGAGGCTTTTGGCTCGCCCATCCTTGCGCGGGGACGTTTACCCTGACCGACTCGACGCGGTCCGCGATTTCAACGCTGCTTTGTTTCTTGATGTAGCGCCAGATCTGGACGAGGTCGAGCGCGGCTTCCGGCGCAAGAACGTAGCGCCGTGTCATTCAGGCTTGGCTTTCAAGTCCGCCAGGTGAGCATCGAGGTGGTCTTCGGGGATTCCTTGGCCGCGGTCGAGTTGCTCGATGCCGCGCCGAATCTTTGCGTTGATCGTTTCCCGGTTCTCCGAAAGCCAGCGGTCCTGTTCCTCCTGAGTTTCGAGCAAGCGGTGCAACACTTCCTCGACGTTGGCGGAGCCGGTTGCTTGGAGCTGCTTCTTGATTCTGGCTTCCAAAGCGGCATCACGGATTTCGATGTTCATCGTTGGTTCCTTGCGCCCTGGTGAATATGGTCTTCTTGGCATCGCAGCTGACAGGCCGATAAACGCCAATATCAAGCAGTTTATGCGTGTCAAGCAAGGAAAAACAAACCGCACCCTTTGTAAAACCAACCCCAAAGCGTGCGCCACCCAAATCAAAAGTCCCACCCGCCACTCAAAAGAAACCGTGCTTCAACACTTCCTTTTCCTCTGGCGGCTTGTCATTAAGCAGGCTTCTTACGTGTTCGACGAACCGGGCAAATATTTCTCTCCTGAGAGGATGCGCTTTTAGAAAACTTAGGTAATCCGCGCGTGCGTTCTTCCGCCCGGCGGTAGTAGAAAACTTCTGCCGAACATTCGAGTTTATGCGTTTCGCCATCCGAAGTATCAGTACTTCGTCAATGTCCGTCGTTGCCGTGCTCATAGGCGTCATATCTAGCCACTCGCAGAGCAGATAATATCTTGCAGCCGGTACAGCGAGCTTGGTATCGCGCGCAGTCGCACATGCTTCCTGAAACATCGTCTTGTCCAGATTTGTCTTACACTCCGCGGCCACGTACGCCAAACATGTCTGATGCACTTCCGATCTTTCTTTTTCGAAAGTTGGAGAGTATGAAGTTTGTATATAGAGCTTCTTCGCGATTACGAAGTCCTGGTCCTTGGAGCGGACGTTTAGGCCACCCCCAACGGACGGCTCTGTCATACTCGAGGTGAAGAACACAGAGAGAAAAGAAGTAGCGGATCCTATTATGATTTCAGCACCCTTGGTCTCCGGAACGGTTCCGGGTTGAATCAGCCTGGGAAGAAATTCCTCAATCACGCTGTTGTCGAGCTTGAGTTGTCCTTTCTGGCGATACAAGAAGTCGTCTTCGCTGTCGAAAATCAGGTCAATGTCGACTGCCAGCCTGTAACTATTTAACAGCTCGACCATCTTGGAGATCCGCTCATCAGGCGACCCGGTTACTGCATCCAAGGCAGCAATCCATTCCCTATATCCACTTGCGGTTTTCTCAAGCCTCGCCTTGTCGCCTTCGGGCAGTTTCTCATTAGCGATCAGGGCATTTAACTTATCGAAATGAGGGGTTGGAAGCGTGCTCACATGTGTAGTGCTCCCCTCTAATTTAGACAGTCAGGGCCTCATTTTTAGTTAGACCTGCAAAACTCAAGAACGCCTCGTGCGGAGTGCGATTTTGGACTCCGCGATGAGGCCGGTCGTGATTGTACTCCTC
>Ga0209180_10000237_pt1 | contig 24587 bp, 20 predicted proteins | sample CZO8metaG_3_FD_188355 | JGI IMG/M metagenome (GOLD analysis project Ga0209180, IMG submission 188355) | Vadose zone soil microbial communities from the Eel River Critical Zone Observatory, Northern California, USA - CZOApr15con2H2.8 metaG... | ecosystem: Environmental > Terrestrial > Soil >...
GAAGGCGCGGCTGGCGAGCGGGCTGGTGGTGGCGCAAATTTCATTGTCGCTGATGCTGCTGATCTGCGCAGGATTGTTGATCCGCAGTTTCATGAGCGCGCAGCAAATCAATCCGGGATTCAATTCACATAACGTGCTGATCGCTTCCTACGATCTGTTTACGGCGGGGTATTCGGAGGCGACCGGGGCGGAATTCGATCACCAGCTCATCGCGAAGCTGGAAGCGCTTCCGGGCATTCAGTCGGCGGCCCTCTCGAGCCGTGTACCGCTGGGATTCGGCGGCGGCTCGACGAGCGTGAAGCCGGAGGGCTACGTATTGCAGCCGAACGAATCGATGGAGACACAGTTCGCCATTATCACGCCGAATTATTTCAAGACGATGCAAATTCCGATTGTGAAGGGGCGCGACTTTACACTGCAGGACACGAAGAAATCGCAGCGCGTGGTGATCGTCAACGAAACGTTTGTGGATCGCTACTGGCCGAATCAGGAAGGAGTCGGCAAGCAACTCAACTCGGACTTGACGAACGAATGGTTCACGGTGGTCGGCGTGGCGCGGACCAGCAAAGTAAACGAATTGAACGAAAAGCCGACGCCATTCCTGTATCTGCCGCTGCACCAGGTTTACCGGGCCACCATGATCATCAATGCGCGGGTGACAGGGGATCCGCTGGCTTTCGGCAAGTCGGTCGAGAAAACCCTCCATGAACTGAATGCCGATCTGGTGGTGTTCGATGTGACCACGCTCGAATTGCGCGAGCAGATTGCCACCTTCGGCCAGCGCGTTGCGGGAACCTTTGTGGGCGCATTCGGGCTGCTCGCGCTGATCCTCGCGGCCGTGGGAATTTACGGAGTCACGGCCTACACCACGCGGCAGCGCACACATGAAATCGGCATCCGCATGGCGCTGGGCGCGAGCAAAAAGGATATTCTGCGGCTGGTGCTCGGGCAGGGCATCCGCTTGGCATTGGTTGGTGTATCGATCGGCTTGGTGGTTTCGATACTGCTTACCCGCTTCCTCAAAAACCTGCTCTTCGGGGTCACTTCGACAGACGCGATAACATTCTCGAGCGTGGCTGTGTTGCTGTGCCTCGTGACTCTCGCGGCGTGCTTCGTACCGGCGCTGCGCGCCACAAAGGTGGATCCAATGACGGCCTTACGGTACCAATGATCGCTCCAAGAGGCCACAGTATGCACGCCGCTGCCGATCAGCCGGAATGCTGGCCCGCGCTGCCTCTGAGTTCGTGGAAAGACACGTACGCAACGCTCCACATGTGGACCCAGATCGTTGGCAAGGTGCGGCTGCGTCTGACGCCGGTGGTGAACCACTGGTGGAATGTCCCGTTGTACGTAACGGCTCGCGGGCTGACGACATCTCGGATCGCATACGGCGAAAGAGCATTCGAACTCTGGTTTGACTTCATACGACATCAGCTTGTGCTGGAGACGAGTGACGGACTACTGAAGACACTCCCGCTGGAGCCGCGCTCCGTGGCCGAGTTCTACCAGGAATTCATGGAATTGCTTCGATCGGCGAAAATTGAACTCAAAATCTGGAGAATGCCGGTCGAAATTCCCGATCCGATTGCCTTTGATCAGGATCGGGTGCACGCCTCGTACGACCGCGCATCAGTCGAGAAATTCTGGCGCATCCTGTTGTCCGTGGACACGGTTTTCAACCAGTTCAGGACAGGGTTCATCGGCAAGTCCAGCCCGGTGCACTTCTTCTGGGGAAGTTTCGATCTGGCGGTCACCCGGTTTTCCGGCCGCCGGGCACCGGAGCGATCCGGCGCCGATGCTATGACTCGAGAAGCCTATTCCCACGAAGTGAGCAGTGTTGGCTTCTGGCCCGGCGGCGGCAACATCCAGGGGGCGGCGTTCTACTCGTACGCGGCTCCCGAGCCGCAGGGATTCAAAGACAAGAGCGTCCGTCCGGATGCCGCCCTTTACGACCGGCAGCTCGGCGAATTCCTCCTAATATACGACGATGTACGAGAGGCGGAGTCGCCCACGGCCTCATTGCTCGAGTTTTGCCAAAGTACCTACGAAGCCGCGGCAACGCTTGGCAACTGGGACCGCAGCGCGCTTGAAAGGTAGCCGCGTCGGTATTCGCGGCGTAAGTAGTCGTTCGCCTGGGCCACGTTGGTGACGCGCATGTTGGCGGCGTCGTAGTGGATCTTGGTTCCGGCGCGGAGCGCGACGATGCCGAGGAGCATGACCTCAGTGAGACGCGCCGCGTACTCGAACGGGCAGGAAGCTTCCGCTTTGCCTTTGGCGGCGTCCACCCAGTTCATCTCATGGGCCTCTCCGTCGATCCTCGGGAGCTTCTGGGGCGGCTTGCCATACGAGTCGTGGAGCGACTTGGGAAGCAGCCGAGGCTTGAGGCCGTAGGTGTCGTGAAGAAGTTTGCCCTTGGTGCCGATGAGTAAAGCACCGCCTTCCTTTTTCAGCTCCTCGTCGCCGAGCTCCTCGGGCTTGTTGGGCATGAGGCCGCCGTCGTACCAAGTCAGCTTCACGGGCGGCATGGGACCACGGGCGGGGAATTCGTAGAAGGTCAGAGTGGCGTGCGGGTAGGACGCGCCGTTGAAAGGGGTGGATACGGTCTCGATACTTGCAGGCAGTCCGAGGTTGAGCGCCCACATGGAGTGGTCGATTAAGTGTGCGCCCATGTCGCCAATCGCGCCGACGCCCCAATCCACCCAGCCACGCCAGTTGAAGGGGTGGTAGATCGGGTGGTAGCCCATTTGCGGCGCCACGCCAAGAAAGAGATCCCACGTGAGCGTGCCGGGAACGGGAAAGTCGCCGGCAAGGGCCGCAGCGAGCCGCGCGGTGACGCCCTGGCCGTTCCAACGGAGAGAATCGGCGGGCTCCTTTAGAGGCGCCGGGCGCGGAACGCCTTGCGGCCAATAGCCCAGGGGGCGGTTGGTCCAGATGTGCACCTCGCGCACTTCGCCGATTGCGCCGGCCCATATGTATTCGACCGCGGTCCGGCCATCGTCGGAGGAATGCCCCTGATTGCCCATCTGCGTGGCCACCTTGGTCTCTTTGGCGCGGCGGGCGAGCTGGCGAGCCTCTTCGACCGACCAGCAGAGCGGCTTCTGAACATACACGTGCTTGCCAAGAGCCATGGCCGCGAGGGCAATCGGGGCGTGCATGTGGTCGGGCGTGGCAACCACGACGGCGTCAATGTCTTTCTGGTGCTCGAGCATGTCCCGGTAGTCGCGATAGCGCTTGGCCTTGGGCAGGTGTTCAGTCTTCAGCTTGATCATGGCATCGAGGCGCGCTTTGGCCTTCACGCGATCGAATTCGACAGGCGGCTGCCCCGGGGCCGGTTGCGGATTCGGCTGGTCGATGCGCGCCCGCAGATTCTGGATGCTGGTGTCGAGGCCATCGAAGCCCTTGTCGGCATAGCCCCAATCCACGTCGCACAGCGCTACGATGTTCTGGCTTGCGAGGTTGATCAGATTGCTGCGGCCCATGCCGCCGACTCCAATGCCGGCGATGTTCAGCGTGTCGCTCGGCGGAGTAAATCCATGGCCGAGGACACGCCTGGGCACGATCGCGAACGCGGCGCCGCTCGCGCCGACGTTCGACAGAAACGTGCGCCGGGACATTTCTTTCTTTTCTTTCTTTTCGTTCATGGCATTCTCCCTTGCTTGCTGAGATTATCGCGCGCCGGGCCATCGATTGCGATTGTTAACCTGGCGTTTCTCCTTAGACGTTTGCGGCTTTCTCCGTGCTTTTTGAAGCACGATAAATGGCTTCGACGAGGGCGACGCTGCGGCGGCCTTCGGCGCCGTCGCAGGCCGGAGCGCGGTTCCGCTGGATGGCCTCGAGAAAGTCTTCGAGGACGGCCTGGTGGCCGCGAAAATCACTGACCGCAGCGGATGAGGCGCTTTGATTCTGGTCCGCAGAGATGGTTGAGGAAGCCTCCGGTGGAGTATGGCGCAGGCCGGCGGCGACGATGCGGTCGTGTTCGAGGATGACGGTGCCTTCGGAGCCGGAAATCTCGACGCGGCGCGGATAGCCGGGATAGGCGGCGGTGGTGACGTGCAGGATGCCCAGAGCGCCGCTGGCAAATTCGAGGATGGCGACGGCGGTGTCTTCGGCTTCGATGGCGTGGAGTTTCGTGGCGATGCGGGACTGGACGCTGCGAACATCGCCGAGAAGCCAGAGAAGAAGATCGACGGTATGAACGCCTTGATTGATTAAAGCTCCGCCACCGTCGAGCGCAAGCGTGCCGCGCCAGCGTGAATTGGCGTAGTATTCGGGAGGCCGATACCATTTGACGCGCGCGTCCACGAATAGCGGCTTGCCCAACACACCTTGATCGAGCCATTGTTTGAGCTGGCGAATGCCGGGCTTCAGGCGATCCTGAAAAATTACGCCGAGCTTTGCACCCGATTGTTTTGCGGCCTCGATGAGGGCGTCGACGCGTTGGGTGCTTATATCCATGGGCTTTTCTGTCAGCACGTGCAAGCCGCGCCGGGCTGCGGCGATGCCGTGAGTGGCGTGCAGGCCGGAAGGGCTTCCGATGATCACGAGATTCATGGGGCGGTGGGAGAGGAAAGCGTCGAAGTCCTGGTATGGCTTTCCGCCGTGTTCGCGGCAGAGGCGCGCGACACTTTCCGAGTTGGTACCGTAGATTGCGGTGATCTCCACGCCCGGGATTGCAAGAGCGGCGCGGGCATGCGTCTGCGTGATGTTGCCGCCGCCGATGAGACCGATGTGGATGGGCATTTGAGTAAGAGTCGTGCCGCAACTGGCGACTCGAATATATATCCTCGATGCCAGGAAGCAAGGAAAAGCCTTACCCCTAAAGGGGTGAGCTGCAGGGCGGCGAAGCGTGAATCAATGACAAGCCGCGATAAAGGCTTTGTAGGCGGCTTCGGTGGCTTCGGGCGTGGCGATTTCGGAAGAGATCAAGATGCGGTAGCGGAAGGTGACGCTTTCGCCGGGGGCCAGGGAAAAGTTCATTTCTTCCTTGTCATTGGTGAAGATTTTTTTACCGAGCGGGTTGGCGGCGAAAAGGCCGTAGCCGCGGGCATGCCAGAAAGTGGGGAAACCGGGGTTGGAAGGGTGGTCGAGGATGGTGATCGTGACTGGTTCATCGCCAACACGGCCGCTTAAATTGCACCAGCGGCCACGCGTTCCCCAGGCGACGTCGCCTTTCTTGCCTTCGCTGGTGAGATAGGTGCCGTTGACACCGGCATTGTCCAGCTTGGCCACGGTTGTGGCATGGCCGCTGGAGTCGGTGAAGACGTCGGGCTTATCTGAGGGAGCTTCGAGGGCGCGAGTGACGCGCATCCCGAGAAGGCCTTCCTTGTCGTCGTGGAAGATAACTTTTTCGCCTTGGGCTTGCAGCGTGGTGATGCGATCGATGCTGCGGAAATTGGGGCCGTCGCGAAAAATGAAGCGCGTATGTTCTTTCAGCAAAACTTTTTTGTCGTAGGTGAGCCAATCGGCTTGCACTTCGAGTTCGCCCTGGTCAGCGCCGCTCTTTGCCGAGATGGAGCGGTGACGAATGACGCCCATCTTGGGGGCGTTTTCCGGCTTGATGGCGTCTGAATTATTCCAGAAATCAATGTCGTTGACGTTGCCGTAGTTGAACCACAGGCCGGCGTGATGAGGGTGATCGACACGTTCGCCTGGCCGGGGTTCGAGCGGGTAACCACGAGTGATGACGGTGCCTTTGGCAGTGCGAAGGGGGTACAGGACGGGCTTTGCGAGCTTCTCTGGCCAGATATAGGAAGTGAAAGGTTTTCCATCGATGGAGATGTCGACGCGATTTGCAGCTTCGTCGGGGGTGACACGAATGCGTTCGCTGCTACCGTTCTGGCGAGCGGCGACGCAAATTGCCAAGAAAGCTGACAAAAGGAAAAGCGCAAGATATCCCGCCACGCTAGTAACGCGCATGAGCCGATTGGCCTCCCAAAAGAACTTCCTGCTTTTCATCATCAAAACTGACCCTTTGGCTCGTTTGGCTGGGCCAAATGTCCGGTAACCCTCAAAAGGTCAAATCTCTTCCGGCACAATATAAGGTGCGCGATAGCTGCCGCGCAGGAGACGGTTGGCTTCCTCATCCCCAATGACCTGCTCTTGCGCGGCATCGAATCGCAGCGCGCGCCCCAGACGGTACGAGGCATTGGCTAGATGCACCAGCGTCGTCGAGATGTGGGCTTCCTCAATCGGCGAATGAACGTCCTGGGCACGACGGCTGCGAACGCAATCAATGAAGTTCGCGTAGTGGTCACCAGAACCCTTGCCGTGTGGCCCGGGTTCGGCCTGATTCGTCAGCCAAGTCTTGTACGCGTCGTATCCATCGATGGCGAGATAGCCGTTCGATCCGTAGAAAGTGTTGCCAATGGTGTTGGTCTTTGCGTCTTTTGGCCCCAAGGACTGTGTGCCCTCAGGCTTTTTGTTTGGAGCGGCGCTGAGTCCCGCGGGGGGCACAGCACTGGTCCCGTAAGCACTCGTGCCTATCTCCGCCTCGTGATTGGTGATCCAGTGGCGGACTTCGAGTTCCATCATTTTGCGCTTGCCGTCCGAATCATTGAAATAGAAGGTTGCATTCAAGATATTGGGCGTCTCCTGATCGTCCTGGAACATAAAGTGTCCGCCCATGGCGGACACACATACCGGGAAGCCAACCCCCAAGCCCCACCGAGCGATGTCGATTTCGTGGATGGCCTGGTTGCCGACTTCACCGTTCCCGGTGTCCCAGATCCAATGCCAGTTGTAGTGAAAGCGATTACGCGTAAAAGGCTTCATCGGTGCGGGGCCGGTCCACAGGTCATAATTAACGCCGGCCGGAACGGGTTCCTCCGTGGCGTGGCCGATGGTTGGACGCCACTTATAGCAAAGCGCGCGGGCCATGTAGACATCGCCGATCGTGCCATCACTCAGATGATGAATCGCTTCCAGCATACCGGGGTTCGATCGCGACTGGCTGCCATGCTGGCAAATTCGGTTGTACTTCTTTACAGCACGCACCAGTTGGCGTCCTTCAAACGTGTTATGCGAGCAGGGCTTTTCCACATACACGTCCTTCCCAGCCTGGCACGCCCAGATGGCCATTAGCGCGTGCCAATGATTGGGCGCGGCGATTGAGATGGCGTCAATATCCTTGTCCTCAAGGAGCTTGCGAACATCGACGTAGGATTTTGGCTTTGGCAAACTCAGCTTCTCGATGTCCCCAAGGCGATGGTTCAACACGTTTTCATCCACATCGCACAGAGCGGCAATCTCCGTTCCTGGCACACGCGCAAACCCGCGGATGTGATCGTTACCGCGACCTCGTACTCCGCAAATTGCCACCCGCACATGATCATTTGCGCCCACGATCCGGCTGTAACTCGAGGCCTTGACGCCTAGGGCCGTGCTGGCGACGCCGGCCCCCGTGAATTTAAGGAAATCGCGACGTGATGATTTTTCTCCGGACATAGAACCTCCTTGCATGAAAGTCTATGGGCACGCACAGAATCACAGGTCTGCACGTGTATTTACGAGCGGTCATGGCGCGCGAATCAGCGCGGTTGCCGCCATCCTCAATCAGGCACGCCAATAGTAATCCAGAACAGCAACTTCCAGTATTCAGACTTATTAAAGGAATCGTTTATCGCCCCTGATGTGACTGTGTAAACGAAAGGGCATAAGAACCTTCCGGGAACTGCGAGCCGCAGGAAGCTTGAAACGATTTAATGGACGATGGACGGCGGATACGAACGGCAGTCCGCAAAATGCGAATCTCAAATGCTGAGAAAAACCCGGCCGCGCCGGCCCGGCGGAAATCGGTGGCGGTGATTCTTTTCGTTGAGCGTAGCTGAACTTGATCATCAGTTTTTTCGGTTTGACACGCGCCGGCATGGCTTTATATTCTGCGGCGGTTGCGTATATTTCCAGTTTTTAACTCACATCGTGGGCAAAAGTCCGCCCAACCTGATACTTCGGCCGCTTTGCATCGCATCAGCTGGCTGATCCATGAAAGGAAGCTCGAGGGATCCGGGAAGAAGAGGCGTGCGTATGGGAATAACATCCGTCAAACAGCCGAACATCACGGGGGCACCTTCCTCTGCTGGACTGTTGAATGATGTGCAGATACAGTCCGCGGTGGAAGATGCGCTGTCTTCCACGCCGTTCATTGACGTTCACACGCACCTGTTTTCTCCGGCGTTCGGCAATCTTGGACTGTGGGGCATCGACGAACTGCTGACGTACCACTATCTTGAGGCGGAGTTCTTTCGCTCGTCCGACACGACCCCCGAGCGATATTGGAATCTTTCGAAGCGAGAGCGGGCCGATGCGATCTGGCGAGCGCTGTTCGTTGAGAACAGCCCGATTTCGGAAGCTACGCGGGGGATCATCGCCGTTCTCAATGCATTCGACCTGCCCACGGGCTCTTCCGCCCTGGAAGAGGCGCGAGCCTTTTTCAGAACGCAATCGATCGAGGAGCACATTCGAAACGTGCTTCGAATTGCGGGCGTGAGCGACGTGGTGATGACAAACGACCCGCTGGATCCGGAAGAGCAGCCGGCATGGTTGAACGGCGGTCAAAAGCACGCGCAATTTCACGCGGCGCTGCGCCTGGACCGGATTCTTTGGGGTTGGCCGCGACACTGGCAGCAATTGGCGAGTCAGGGTTACGCCGTCGAGGAGAAAGCGACGGGGAAGTCGGTGGCGGAAGTTCGCCGATTCCTCTCGGACTGGCACGAGCGCATGCGGCCGCTGTACATGGCGGTCTCGTTGACCGACGAATTCCAATTCCCGGACGAGAGTATTACGAGCAAGATGCTGGGGGAGGCGGTCCTGCCGTCTTGCCGCGAGTTCGGGTTGCCGATGTCACTGATGATTGGGGTTCGCCGCCAGGTCAATCCCAGACTCCGACTTGCCGGGGACGCGGCCGGCAAAGCGGATCTTCGCGCGGTGGAGAATGTTTGCCGCGCCTTTCCGGAAAATCGTTTTTTGGTGAGTGTGCTGAGCCGCGAAAATCAGCACGAGCTTTGCGTGTATGCGCGGAAATTCAGCAATCTGATGCCCTTCGGATGCTGGTGGTTCATGAACAATCCTTCGATTGTGGAGGAAATCACGCGAGAGCGGATTGAATTGCTCGGTACCAGTTTCATTCCACAGCATTCCGATGCGCGCGTTCTCGAACAGGTCGTCTACAAGTGGCGGAACACGCGCCTGACGCTTGCGCCGATCCTTACGAACGCCTACAGGCGGATTCACAACGATGGAGGCGGAATCAGCCGCGGGGATATTCAGCGGGATGTGAACCGTCTCTTCCGGTCGAATTTTGAGAATTGGACCGGCCGGCGGATCGGGTGAAAGTTCGCGGCCTTTTTCACACCATCGGCGACATCAACCCTCGACCAAGGCGGCACGAAGAAAAGTGGCGATGGATTCTGTCAGCTTGCGCGGACAATCGGTGCGAGCCATTGCGAGTGCCAGGCTTCTCGTCAAGCGATGTCCTTCGACTCGAAACTTTTGAAAGAAGTGCGAACGGCCCCGCAAAGCATGTTCCGGAAGGACCGAGTGCCCGAAACCCGATTCCACGAGGCGCTTGATCGCTTCCGTGTCATCCGCCTCCATCACCACATGAGGCGCAACACCAATTTCCTTGAAAAAACGGTCGATAATCTGCCGTATGTTGCTGCGCCTGGGGTAGAGCAGGAAGGGAGCGTTGTTCAGTTCGGAAGGGCGCAAAGAACTGACGTGTCCGCTTCCCACTTTTTTTGCCGAGGGGCGGACGATGAGAAGCTCTTCATCGAAGAGCGGGATGAGATCCAGGTTGTTTTCCGCAACGGGAAGAGAAATGAGCGCCAAGTCGAACCGGCGATCGAGGAGGCCGGCAATCATCTCTTCCGTCACGCCAACTGTGACTCTGATCTCCGCATTGGGGTAGCGCTTTCGCAGTTGTCTGAGAGGGCGGCCAAGCTGGTAGATGAGCGTGGTGACACCGGTCGCAAGATGGAATGGGCGCACATCCTTCGATAAGTCATTTTCAAACTCTTGCTGGATATGGCCCATCAGCTTGACCACTTCTTTTGCGCGCTCGGCAAGGCGCAAAGCGGCCGGCGTGGGAATCAGGCGTTTGCCGCGGCGCACGAAGAGTTCCGTGTGAAGTTCTCCGGCAAGGTTATGCAACTGCAGACTGACCGCACCGGGAGACAGGTGAATCTTCTCCGCCGCGCGGGTCATGCTGGGAGAGTCCATGACGGCAAGGAAGAGTTCGAGCTGGTGGATATCCATTTACCTACTCCAAATACCGCCCGCTGCATAGGGACACATGCTCGCACCGGGATCTGTCAGCAGCGGATTTCCGGAAGCGGACGCTCGGGCCGCATCAAGGCGTGTCCTGTAATTCTTTCAGTTTGCGGGTTGAGCTACTCCCCGGTATCGCCAGCACATAAGCAACTCTATCAAAAAATAAGGGTGCGGGGTGCACACGTATGCCGTGCAGACTGCACGAGTTCGCAACAGGACTTCAGGCCGCTCAAGAATGCGGGAGGAGGAAGGAGCGCCCCAAGGGAAAAATAATTGAGCTTGAGAATCCTCGTAGAACCGGAAGGGTTTAACAGCGCAAAAGAGACAAAAACGAATTGGGAGCACGAGGCGCCCAGAATTCACCTCTTTTGCTCTTTCCGGCGCGTTTTATATAGTGAAACGCTAAGGGCAGTATGTAAAACTATCCGCATTTGCTAAAATCTCCCCGTTTACTCGGAACCGCTGATTCCGCGCCGAGATCGGGGAACGGAAGACTCCGGCTGCGTTCGGCAGGCGGCAAGTTTTTGCGCCTGGCGGGCAATCCAGCTTTGAGAATAATATGAAAATCATCCGATACGAAGATCCATCCGGAGAGATTCATCATGCCGCCGAACAAGAGGGCGGCTCGTATCTGCGCATTGAGGGTGGGCCGTTGAATGGGTACGAGGTGACCCGTGAGGCCGCGAGTATCAGAAAGATGCTGGCTCCTGTTGTTCCGGCGATGATCTGGTGCATCGGTCAAAACTATCGCCGGCACGCGGATGAAGTCGGCATGGGGGTGGCGGAATATCCGGTGGTGTTTAGCAAGGGTGTGAACGCGCTGCAGGACCCCGGCGAGCCGATCCGGATCCCCACGCGCGCAAAAAGCGCAGAGATTGATTACGAAGGGGAGCTTGTGGTCGTAATCGGAAAGCCGTGCAAGGATGTACCACGCGAACGGGCGCTCGATTATGTGGCCGGGTACACGTGTGGAAACGACGTCAGCGCGCGCGACTGGCAACTGAAAATGGGAGGGAGCCAATGGTGCCGAGGGAAAAGTTTCGACACCTTTGCGCCGCTCGGGCCGTGCCTGGTGACCCCGGATTCCATCCATGATCCCGGGACGCTGCAAATTCAAACGATCGTGAACGGCCGCATCATGCAGGACGCAAACACGCGCGACATGATTCATAATGTGCCCGCGCTGATTGAGTTTCTCAGTCAGAGCACGACGCTGCTCCCAGGCACATTGATTTTCACGGGCACGCCCAACGGTGTGGGCATGGCGCAGGGACCGCCATTATGGTTGAAGGATGGCGATGAAGTGAGCGTCATCATTGAAAAGATCGGGACTTTGACGAACCGCGTTTGCGGCACGGGGAGCTGATCAGATGCTGCTTCAGTTGCCTTTCTGGAACCCGAGCGGAGAGGCACCGGCAGAAATGAAAGCAAGGATGGTCAAGAGGCAGAACGCGTATGCCGGGTAATGGATCAAGACAAGGACGAGTTCTAAGGCTCGATGCGCGGGACAACGTTCTGGTAGCGCTGACGGAACTGCGTGAGGGCGAAAACGTAAGCTTTTTGGGGAATGACTACGTTTTATTGTCGGACGTGCCCGCCAAGCATAAGTTCGTCACGGAAGATCTGTCCGCTGGCGATGAAATCATCATGTACGGCGTGCTGGTTGGCAGGGCGGTGGAGAATTTGCGGCGCGGAGAGTTGCTTTCCACGCGGAATATTCGTCACGCCGCTGCTGCGTTTCACGAGATAGAGGAAGCCGGCCCTCAGTGGACGCCGCCCGACATCTCTGCCTGGCGGAGGAGGACGTTTCTTGGCTACCACAGGGCCGATAGCCAAGTGGGTTCAAGGAATTACTGGCTGGTTGTTCCGCTGGTGTTCTGCGAAAACCGAAATGTGGCGGTCTTAAAGCAGGCCTTTGAAGAAGAATTGGGTTTTGCCGCGCCTCAGATGTATCGTCGCCAGGTTGCAGAGCTGGCGCGACTCTACCGGCAAGGGAAATCGGAGGCGCTAAAGACATTTTCTCTCGGTGATGCGCAGAGGACGGCGGCCTCTCCCAAGGTGTTTCAAAACCTCGACGGCATTAAGTTCCTGCTGCATGAAGGAGGGTGCGGGGGAACGCGCGAGGATGCGAACAACCTCTGCGCGCTCTTGGCGGGTTACATCCACCATCCCAATGTTGCCGGTGTTACCGTCCTGAGCCTGGGGTGCCAGAATGCGCAAATTTCCATACTGCTGGAAGAAATCAAACGCCGGGACACGAATTTCAGCAAGCCGGTACTAATATTCGAACAGCAGAAGAGCCGTTCGGAAGCCGCGATGATTACTCAGGCCATCCGCGATACATTCCTGGGCCTAATGGAGGCGGACAAGATCACACGGCAACCGGCACCCCTATCACAGCTCACGCTTGGCCTGAAATGCGGCGGGTCGGATGGATTTTCCGGGCTGTCTGCAAATCCCGCTATCGGGCACAGTGCCGACCTGGTGGCCGCGCTGGGTGGAAAAGGTATTCTCTCCGAATTTCCTGAGCTGTGCGGTGTGGAACAGGAGCTTATCGAGCGCTGCGTCAAGAAAGAAGTAGCGGACCGTTTTGTGCAACTCATGAGGGATTACGCGGCGCGGGCGAAAGCGGTCCGCTCGGGATTCGACATGAATCCTTCTCCAGGCAATATTCGTGATGGGTTGCTGACGGACGCAATGAAGTCCGCGGGCGCGGCGAAGAAAGGCGGCACTTCTCCGGTCACAGCGGTGCTGGATTATCCCGAGTATTCGACGAAGCCGGGTTTGAATTTGCAGTGTACGCCCGGGAACGATGTGGAATGTGTGACGGCGCAGGTGGGCGCCGGCGCAAATGTGGTTCTGTTCACAACCGGACTGGGTACGCCGACGGGGAATCCGATTGCGCCGGTCTTGAAGATCTCCACCAATTCAAATCTCGCGCAGCGCATGCCAGACATCATTGACGTTGACGCGGGCGGCATCATTTCCGGCGAAACCACCATCGAGCAGATGGGAGAAACGATTCTGGATCAGGTGATTCAGGTCACGAGTGGAGAAACCCGCACGAAAGCGGAACAGCTCGCTCAAGACGATTTCATCCCATGGAAAAGAGGAGTCTCGCTCTGAAGGACAACCAGAAGCATTCGAACGGCTTGCGGCTGGACAGTAAAGTGGCCGTTGTCACCGGCGCCGCAAGCGGCATCGGCCGCGCCATCGCGCAAAGATTTGCGCAAGAGGGCGCATCGGTCCGGCTCGTGGATATTGACGAAAAGGCGGCGGCGGATGCCGCGCGAGAGATTGTAGAAGCAGGCGGCACTGCAAGTACGCACGCTTGCGACGTCTCGAATCAGAGGTGCGTGGAAGAACTGTTCCGGAAGCTGGCTGGCCAGAAGCCAATCGATGTCCTCGTAAATAATGCGGGCATCTCCCATATCGGAAAGCTCGAGACCACGACGGAGGCGGACTTTGAGCGGATTTTCCTGGTGAATGTGAAAGGAATCTACAACTGCATGCGCGCGGCAATCGAACCCATGAAGAAAAACGGCGGGGGAGTCATATTGAACATGGCTTCCATCGCCGCTACCGCGGGCCTCGCCGATCGCTTTGCCTATTCGATGAGCAAAGGAGCGGTCGTTGCAATGACATTTTCCGTAGCTAGAGATTACCTGGCGTACGGGATCAGGTGTAATTGCATTTCGCCGGCGCGGGTTCACACGGCATTCGTGGATGGTTACTTGCGGAAAAATTATCCGGGCCGCGAGCAGGAAATGTTCCGGGCGCTTTCAGAGTCTCAGCCGATCGGCCGGATGGGAGATCCAGAGGAGGTAGCCGCGCTCGCATTGTTTTTGTGCTCGGAAGAGGCTGCTTTCATCACCGGCACGGACTATCCCATCGACGGCGGTTTTTTCAATCTCCACGGATGAGGACTGGGCTCTGCAGGGCAGGCAGGGACTGAAAAGCCGACGAGATGCGGAGAGTGTTTTCGCCATTGTGATGATGATCGATTCACACCAGCACTTCTGGAAATACGATCCTGCGCGAGACACCTGGATCACGGAAGAAATGTCAATCTTGAAACGCGATTTTTTACCGGAGGATCTGGGCCGCGAGTATCAGACAAATGGAATCGACGCCTCGATCGCCGTCCAGGCGGACCAATCGGAAACTGAAACGCAGTTTTTGCTTGGGCTCGCCAACTGTAGCGCACGTATTGCGGGCGTAGTTGGCTGGGTTGATCTTTGCTCTTCAAAGGCCGCCGAGCGGCTGGCATATTTCGCTCAGTTTGAAAAGTTGCGCGGATTCCGGCACATTGCGCAGGCGGAACCCGACGAGCGATTCTTGCTCCGGGACGATTTTGTGAGAGGGATCGGGTGCCTGCGGGAATTTGGGTTTACTTACGACATTCTCATTTATCCGAAGCAACTGCCCGCCGCGCTGGAACTTGTCGCTAGGCTCCCCGAACAACGATTCATAATTGATCACATGGCGAAGCCGGAGATCAAAACGCGCGGCGCCGCGTCCTGGGCCACGCACATGAGAAACATTGCGCAGAGTCCGAATGTTTATTGCAAACTGTCGGGACTCGTGACCGAAGCCGATTGGCATCACTGGAAGAGCGAGGATTTCAAGCCTTACCTGGACGTGGTTTTCGACGCGTTCGGGCCGCAGCGCTTGATGTTCGGTTCCGATTGGCCGGTGTGCCTGCTGGCGGGCAGCTACCGGCAAGTGAAGCGGGTTATTGAAGATTATTTGAATGGCCATTGGGAGGACGAAAAAGAGAAAATCTTTGGAGACAACGCCGTCGGGTTTTACGGCTTGAAAACGGTTCGGCATGGATTTGCAGCTTAAAGACAAGGTGGTCCTCATCACCGGGGGCGCCAAAGGAATCGGAGCGGCGATCACCCGAGGTTGCGCGCGCGAAGGCGCGGTCCCGGTCTTTGTGGACAAAGACGTCGAAGCAGGAAAACAGCTACAGGCCGAGCTGCGCAATGGCGGTGCAACTTGTGGCCTGATCTGCGCCGACCTTGTATCCGTCGAAAACTGCGCCGCTGCGGTCGAACAGACGCTGCGGGAATTTGGCCGCCTGGATGTGCTTGTCAACAATGTAGGATGCAATGACAACGTCGGGCTCGAACACGGTTCTCCCGAAAGATATGTCAGCTCTCTGCGGCTGAATTTGCTGCATTACTACAACATGGCGCACTACGCGGTGCCGGCTCTGAAGAAGTCGCAGGGTTGCATCGTGAACATCGCTTCCAAAGTCGCCATGACCGGACAGGGTGGCACTTCAGGGTATACCTCTTCAAAGGGCGCGATTTTGGCTCTGACCCGCGATTGGGCTGCGGAATTACTGCCGTACGGCATTCGCGTAAACGCGTTGGTCCCCGCCGAAGTGATGACGCCTCTCTATAAACAATGGCTCAGCACGTTTCCGAATCCGGAGGAGAAACTCAAGCATATTGTTTCGAAGATTCCTTTGGGCAAGCGAATGACGCAACCGGAAGAAATCGCCGCGATGGTTTTGTTTCTCATCTCTTCGCAGGCCAGCCACATCACGGGCCAGCACGTGCTCGTCGACGGCGGTTACGTTCATCTCGATCGCGCTTTAACCTGACCCTGGTTATTCCAAGCACGGAGGAACTGTGGTGTTCCAATCCGCCTCTCTCACGGAACGAAAATATGTTTTGCCATTCGTCTTGGTGACCAGTTTGTTTTTCCTGTGGTCGATTGGGGTCAACTTAAACGACGTTTTGATTCCGCACCTCAAAAAGACGTTCGACCTGACCGATTTCCAGTCTTCGTTTATCCAAGTTGCTTTTTTCGGAGGCTATTTCCTGGCGGCTTTTCCCGCCGGCCGGCTCATGGAAAAAATCGGATACAAAAGAGGCATTTTGGTTGGACTGTTGATCTGTGCGACGGGAACATTGCTGTTTTTACCGGCGGCGAGTTCCAGGTTGTACGGATTCTTCTTGCTGGCCTTATTCGTGATGTCTTCGGGGCAATCCTTTCTGGAAGTGGGAGCCAATCCCTATGTAACTGTTCTCGGGCCCGCTGAAAGTTCGGAGCGACGGCTGAACTTTGCTCAGTCGTTCAACGCCGTGGGAGCTGCGCTTGTACCCACTCTGGGCGCAGCGTTCATTCTTTCTGGAATCGAATACACGCCCGCGCGAAGAGCCGCGATGAGTCCGCAACAGTTGGGGGCGTACATAACCTCGGAAGCGAACACGGTAAAGGTGCCTTACCTGGTCATTACCGGCATTTTCTTGTTGGTTGCGGCGATGATTTACCTTGCGCACCTTCCGGAGGTTCAGCCGCAGGAAAAAGACGATGCAAATGGCGCTTCGACGAAAGGCCTGAACAGCGTCTTCGCTCATCCGCATTTGATCAAGGGCGTCGTTGCTCAGTTCTTTTATGTGGGGGCGCAGGTAGGAGTGGGGAGTTTCGTCATTCGCTTCGTGAAGCACACCATGCCAGAGACACTCGACGACATGGCCAAATGGGGAAGGCGATTTTTGGAAGGGAACCACGGGACACAGGCCAACTTCCTCGTCAACATGATGCCGAATACGCCCGAGAAGATGGCGGCGTTATTCCTGGTGGCGCATCAAACGGGATTTATGATTGGCAGATTTTCAGGGTCGTGGATGATGAAGCGCATCCCCGCTCCCAGGCTGCTCTCCGTCTTCGGCTTCGGCGCGCTGGTTTGCGTGGTCATCGGAATCGCCGCTTCCGGTCTGGCTTCCGTTCTGGCGATTGTTCTGGTGGGCTTCTTCAATTCCATTATGTTTCCGACGATTTTCGCGCTCAGCCTGAAGAATCTCGGGGCTCTCACGAAGCGCGGCTCGTCGCTCCTAGTTATGTCAATCATTGGCGGAGCGCTGATTCCTGCGGTGATGGGCCGAATCTCCGACGTGAGCAACATTCAGGTAGCCTTCGTCATGCCCCTGCTTTGTTATGTTTATGTGATTTATTTCGCGCTGCGGGGATATAGGCCAAACGCTGCCTTGACCACACCTGAATCCGCTGCCGCAGCCGAGGCCAAATGACAAAACGCTATTGCCTGACGCTGGATTTGAAGGACGATCCGAAATTGATCGCCGAATATAAGCGGTATCACGAGAGAATCTGGCCCGAAATCACGAAAAGTATCAAAGATGCCGGCGTAGTGGACCTGGAGATCTATCTGCTTGGCACGCGCATGTTCATGGTGATGGAAGTGAGCGAGCGATTCTCTTTCGAGGCGAAGGCGAAAGCGGATCGAGACAACCCCAAGGTGCAAGAGTGGGAAGCGCTGATGTGGAAATCTCAGAAGCCGCTGCCAAATGCCAAGCCGGGCGAAAAGTGGATGTTAATGGAGAGAATCTTCAAGCTGGAAAAATAAGCGCATCAAATCATCAAATCACGTGACCAAAATCCGCCCCTACTTCCCTCAGGCGGCCGCGTAAAATTCTTACTCCAAAACACGCAGAAGCACAACGCCGTGCCCGGGCACGCTCGTCTGGTAACTGCTCTGAATAAGGCCAAGATCCTTTGCTGCCCAGATGTCACGAACCTTCACCACGCTTTTGAATCCGAGTTCGCGGAAGTCCACTTGCATATTCATTGGTTGAGGATGGCGGTTGAAGAGCCCCACGGCTCTTGATCCATCCGCCAGAGTGCGTGCCCATATCTCCATCGGTCCCTCGGCGTGAACTCGATCACCTTGTTTCCCGGCGCGATCCTGATCAATGGCGATCACTTCGCGATTGGTGAGCAGCGCGATGGTTTCCGGACTCATCGTGGTCAGGTCATTTCCGGCCAGGAGCGGGGCGGCAAGAATCGCCCACAGGCTCATGTGCGTGCGATACTCATCAAGGTTCATGCCACCGTTGCCGACTTCGAGCATATCCGGATCATTCCAATGGCCCGGGCCGGCAAACTTAGCGAGACCTGCCTGGCTGAAACCGATTTGTTCCATGCTCGCGTAGTTGTCCTTGATGTCGCCGGTGGTTCGCCACAGGTTGCCACCGACCGAGGCTCCCCATTGCCAGACGGCGTCATTGCCATACTGACAGAGGCTGTAGACGATGGGGCGGCCCGTCTTACGCAGAGCATCTCGCATCTTGATGTATGCGTTGACCATCATTTTGTGTGCAGCCTCGGGCGATTCCGCGCTTTTCATGATGTCGCGCAAGCCGCAGAGATCGTATTTCAGATAATCGATGCCCCATGCAGCGTAGGTCTGCGCATCCTGCTCCTCGTGGCCGTAACTGCCTTCGAATTTCGCGCAAGTTTTCGGGCCGGGTGTCGAGTAGATCCCGATTTTAAGTCCCTTACCGTGAACGTAATCGGCGAGCGCCTTCATATCCAGGAATTTTTCGTTTGAATGAATGAAGCCCTGGCCGTCGCGTTCCCCTTCCCACGTGTCGTCAATATTGATGTAAACATAGCCGGCATCGCGCATCCCGCTCGACACCATGGCGTCGGCCTGCGCCCGGACGGTGACATCGTCAATCTTTCTGGCAAAATGATTCCAACTGTTCCAGCCCATCGGCGGAGTAGCGGCCACAGACGGTGTCTGGGCCATTGTCCGCGGTAATGCCAGCAGCAAAGCGATTCCCGCCAGAAAAAGTCGCAGTCTTGTGATCTCGCGATGCGTTGTGATTAGCATGAATAGACCTTCCTCAGTAGATTGTGGCGACACGGCTGGGCTTCCATTAAACGGCTCGGTATGTTACACGAATTCGGGAAGCGTTTTCGTCTCCGCTCGATCGCGAGGGCGGACGGTTCAAATGCGCGCGGTTTCAACAGACGAAATATGAGGTTTCAAAATTGAAACTGACGCAAGCTCCTGATATATGTCTTGGTTCCCGTGATACTGAGACTTGCGGCAGCAGAACTTCTCTACACGATGTTTGTAATCGCGCTTCAAAGGATCTGAACCAACAATGAAAATCGTCGATGCCAAAGCGATTGTTTGCAGCCCGGGACGCAATTTCGTAACGCTGAAGATTGTGACAGAGGACGGAATATACGGTCTTGGAGATGCTACGTTAAACGGCCGCGAACTCGCGGTCGCAAGCTATCTCTCCGACCATGTCATTCCTCTCTTGATCGGACGCGATGCGCGAAGGATCGAAGACATCTGGCAATACCTTTACAAGGGCGCGTACTGGCGCCGTGGCCCCGTCACGATGAGCGCGATTTCCGCGGTCGATACGGCACTTTGGGATATAAAAGGCAAAGCTTTGAACGCACCGGTCTACCAATTGCTGGGGGGCGCTTCCCGCGACGGCGTTCTTGTCTATGGTCACGCGAGTGGGCAGGACATCCAGGAGGCGGTCAAAGCTGTCTCCGATTACGTCAGGCTCGGATATAAGGCAATTCGCGCGCAAAGCGGTATTCCCGGCTTGCCGAGCACCTACGGAGTAGGCCGCGGCAAAATGTACTACGAGCCAGCGGAGAAAGATGCACCGCTCGAGAACGTCTGGAATTCGGAGCTGTACCTGAACTTCGTGCCGCAGTTATTTGAACGTCTGCGCAAAGAATTCGGACCGGATCTGCACTTGTTGCATGATGCGCATCACCGGCTCACGCCCATCGAAGCGGCGCGCCTCGGAAAGAACCTCGAACCTTATCATTTGTTCTGGCTCGAAGACCCTGTTCCTGCGGAGTTGCAAGAAAGTTTCCGTTTGATCCGCCAGCACACCACCACGCCTCTGGCGGTGGGTGAAGTCTTCAATTCCATTTATGATTGCCAGCAGCTCATCCAGGAACAATTGATCGATTACATCCGGACGACCGTGGTGCATGCCGGAGGAATCTCGCATCTGCGGAAGATCGCCGGCCTGGCGGAGCTCTACTTGGTCCGGACAGGATCGCACGGCGCGACCGATTTGAGCCCCGTGTGCATGGCGGCCGCGCTCCATTTCGATCTGAGCGTCCACAATTTTGGCATCCAGGAATATATGCGCCACACCGAGGAGACTGACAAGGTCTTCCCGCATTCCTACAGTTTCACCAACGGCATGATGCACCCGGGGGACGCGCCCGGTCTCGGCGTGGACATTGATGAAGCCCTCGCTGCGAAGTATCCGTACCGACGGGCGTACCTGCCGATTAATCGCAAGGTGGACGGTACCATGCACAGTTGGTAGGGGGCGAGTCCTCATAGATGGATCGGATGGAGCAATTCCCGACACAACCAGCGATGGTGCTTTCCGATTCGTTGAGTCTCACTGAATTTCAAGTTCATTTTTTACGGTTTGACACGCGGGAAAGCGGTTTTTTATAGTTTGCGAGGATCACAAGGAGAAGTGTGTTTCGTTGATTGAAACGTAGATAGAACCGGTGTTGTACCCGCTGCGGGGTAGTGCTCTGTATTTTGCGTATCTGTTCGGCGAATTAATCGGATTCGAATCATCCCCGGGGAAGGAGTTTTCATGAAAGCGCAAGAGCAAGCCGCCGTGGACGGATTGGTCTTTCACCGTATTTGTTTCCTCTGGGCCATGGCGGCGCACCGCGAAGTCGCGGACCGCCAGTTCGGCGTTGTGAACGTGCAGCCGGGATTCAATACGGGGGCTTCCGGACTGGAAGCCGGCCGCAAAAACTAGTAACCTTCGATTCACTTCATGGATCCAGCGCGCCCCACCTCCACACCCAACGCCGTGGCAGCACCGGCGGATTCGGAAGCCGCGATGCTCAACCATCAACCGCGCGCAAACGTCTCCTCCCGTGCCGGCTATTTCCGCTGGGTGATTTGCGCGCTCCTGCTGCTCGGTACGACAAAGAACTACATGGATCGCTGGGTCATCTCGGCACTGAAAACCACGTTGCAGCATGACCTCGGCTGGAACGAGATCAATTACAGCGATCTAGTGTTTGCATTTCAGGCGGCTTACGCGGTGGGCATGCTCGTTGTGGGTAGGTTAATCGACCGCCTCGGTACCCGCTTGGGTTATGCCATCGTGATGGTCTTCTGGAGCCTCGCTTCAATGGCTCACGCCCTGGGGAGCTCGCTCTCGAGTTTCCTGATTGCGCGGTCGGCGCTCGGCTTCGGGGAATCGGGGGTGTTTCCCGCGAGCATCAAGGCCGTTGCCGAATGGTTTCCCGCAAAGGAGCGGGCGCTGGCTACGGGGATATTCAACGCGGGGACGAATGTGGGTGTGATTCTAGCCGGGCTGTTCGTGCCGTGGATCACACTCCAACTCGGCTGGCGGTGGACCTTTGTCATTATCGGTTCGCTCGGCTTCGCGTGGCTCGCATTGTGGCTCTTGCTTTATCAGACACCGGAGGACCACCCACGTTGCTCCAAAGCTGAACTCGAATACATCCTGGGCGATACACCTCAACCTGTGCAGAAGATCAAGTGGTCGCAGCTCTTCCCCTACCGGCAGACGTGGGCGTTTGCTTGCGGAAAATTCCTGATCGATCCGATCTGGTGGTTCTATCTTTTCTGGGTGCCCGATTTTCTGGAACGCCAGCACGGATTGCATTTGGCGCAAATTGGTCTTCCGATTGTGGTGATTTATCTAATCTCCGATGTTGGCAGCGTCGCTGGAGGATGGCTGTCTTCGTTCTTGATCCGGAGGGGGGTTTCCGTGAACGCAAGTCGCAAGATCGCCATGCTCCTGTGCGCGGTCAGCATCGTTCCCATCGTGTCTGCTTACCGCGTGTCCGGATTGTGGCCGGCGGTCCTGCTGATTGGTCTCGCCGCCGCGGGACATCAAGGCTTCTCCGCGAATCTTTTCACTCTGACTTCCGATTTGTTTCCTTCGCGAGCTGTGGCCTCTGTCGTCGGGATAGGCGGAATGGCGGGCGCGGTCGGCGGGATGCTCATCGCCAAAATTGTGGGCTATGTTTTGCAGTGGACCGGCAGCTACATGGTTCCGTTTTTCATTGCTGGCTCCGCCTATTTGGTGGCGATCGCCATAATCCATATTCTGGCCCCACGGCTGGAACCAGCTAGAATCGGCATGGAAGCCCAAACGTGAATCTGGAAACATTTCGCGTAATCCGTGAGAATGCGCCGGTAGCAATTCTTCCATTTGGATGGGCGGTTAAGGTGAACGCATGGCGCTGACGATCAGGCCAAAGAAAGAGTGCCGCTGGGACTTGGTCAGTCTGGGCGAGATTATGGTGCGGTTCGACCCCGGCGAGCGGCGCATCGCCACGGCGCGATCCTTCGACGTGTGTGAGGGGGGCGGGGAATACAACGTCGCGCGCGGATTGAAGCGCTGTTTCGGCTTGGACACGGCGGTCGCTACGGCATTCGCCGATGATCCCGTTGGGCGTCTTCTGCAAGACCTCATATACCAGGGCGGCGTGGACCAGTCGCTGGTGCGCTGGGTCGAACATGATGGAGTGGGCCGGGTGGCGCGCAACGGTCTGAATTTTACGGAGCGCGGTTTCGGCGTGCGTGCGGCACTGGGGAGTTACGATCGCGGGAATACTGCGGTTTCGCAGCTTAAGCCTGGTGACATCGATTGGGATCAGATTTTTGGAAAGCATGGCGCGCGCTGGTTCCATACGGGGGGCATTTTCTGCGCTTTGTCTTCGACGACCCCGGAAGTCGCTCTGGAAGCTGTGCAGGCTGCCAGGCGGCACGGCACCATCGTTTCCTATGACCTGAATTATCGCGCCTCGCTGTGGAAGTCCCTCGGCGGCAAGAGACAAGCCCAAGAAGTCAACCGGCGAATCGCACCGCAGGTTGATGTCATGCTTGGCAACGAGGAAGACTTCTCGGCGGCGCTCGGTTACGAAGTGCCGGGCATGGATGAGCATCACGCGACGTTTGAGGTGGACGGCTTCAAGCAGATGATCGCGAAGACGGTGAAGGATTATCCATTCAAAGTTGTTGCCACCACGCTGAGAAAGGCAAAAACTGCCACATTGAATGATTGGGGCGCGATCTGTTATTACGATGGCAAGTTCTATCAGGCAAAAAACCGCGAGAATCTGGAAATTTTTGATCGCGTGGGAGGGGGCGATTCGTTTGCTTCCGGCCTGATCTACGGATTCCTGGCTGGTCAGGATCCGCAGTGGTCCGTGGAATGTGGCGCCGCGCACGGAGCGCTCGCCATGACCACGCCGGGAGACACGTCCATGGTGACCTTCCAGGAAGTGATGCAGGTGATGAAAGGCGTTGGAGCGCGCATCGCACGCTGACGAGGAAGTGCCGGAAGAAGGGTGATCGCCAATGGACAAGCAAAAGGTTCGCGATCGAATAACGGAAATCGGAATCGTGCCGGTCGTGCGCGCATCGTCGCCGCGCGACGCGCGCATCGCTGCGGATGCGGTTTGTGAAGGCGGCATCCCCATTGTTGAAATCACTATGACAGTGCCGGGCGCCATCGACGTCATACGCGAGCTCACAAAGAACGCTGCGTCGGAAGTCCTCGTTGGCGCGGGAACTGTCCTTAACGCGGAGGCCGCGCGGCGCTGCCTCGATGCCGGAGCGCAATTTCTTGTCAGTCCGGGGCTTAACCTTCAAACCGTGGAGCTTGCGGTGAGGGAAGGGAAGCTGATGATGGCTGGGGCACTGACACCTACGGAAATCATCACTGCATGGGAGGCAGGCTCGGACTTCGTCAAGGTATTCCCGTGTGGCCAGGTGGGCGGCGCGAAATACATCAAGGCGCTCAAGGGCCCGTTGCCGCAGGTCCCGCTTGTTCCGACCGGGGGCGTCAACCTGGACACCGCGGCTGAATTTATTCAAGCGGGTGCCGCTGCGCTCGGCGTTGGGGGCGAATTGGTGCAAGCCGAGGCTCTGAAGTCAAACAAGCCGGAAATCATCGCTGAAAATGCCAGGAGATTCCTCGCCATCGTAAAGCAAGCTCGCGCCCAAATGACATCATCGGGCATCGCTGCCAAGAGCCGTGCATGACAGTCGAGTTGAAGACGGCCGTTGTTTCATAGCGGCAGCGCGGTCTATTGGTTGACGCCGCTTGCCAAAAAGCCGCCGTCGACCACCAGCAAATGGCCGCTCACGAAGCTGGCGGCATCGGAAGCCAGAAACACCGCGGCGCCTGCCAGCTCATCGAGTTGGCCAAACCGCCGCATCGGCGTACGCAATAGAAATTCCTTCCCACGCTCCGTTCCGTCGAGCAGCGCCGCATTCAAGTCCGTGCGGAATACACCCGGAGCGATCGCATTGACGCAAATCCCCGATGCAGCCCACTCGATCGCAAGCGATTTGGTGAGAGAAGCGACGGCTGCTTTGCTCGCCGAGTACGCCGCAACCTGATACAGCGCAACAAATGACGACAGCGAAGCGATATTAATAATGCGGCCATAGCGCCGTTCGATCATGTGCCGTCCGAACACCCGGCACGCCCGCAAAG
>Ga0209180_10000240_pt1 | contig 24370 bp, 33 predicted proteins | sample CZO8metaG_3_FD_188355 | JGI IMG/M metagenome (GOLD analysis project Ga0209180, IMG submission 188355) | Vadose zone soil microbial communities from the Eel River Critical Zone Observatory, Northern California, USA - CZOApr15con2H2.8 metaG... | ecosystem: Environmental > Terrestrial > Soil >...
GCGGAGCATCGGCCGGGTTGATTCTGGGGGGCCTGCTCACCCAGGAGTTGAGCTGGCGTTTCACGCTGTTCGTAAATGTGCCGTTGGGCCTTGCCGCGGTGCTGCTATCTCCAGTGCTGCCGGCAGACTCTGCTCGTGGCGGGGCGAAGGTCAACCTTGACATCCCAGGGGCCGTGAGTCTTACCGGTGGAGTTCTTGCCCTCGCGTACGGCGTGACAGAGGCGACAGGGCGAGGCTTTGGCTCCGCCAATGTGCTGATCGCTCTGGCTCTCTCTGGCGCGCTCCTGATTGCATTCGTCGTATTAGAGAAGAGCAGCAGCCAACCCCTTCTGCCGGGTCGGATGCTGAGGCTGAGATCCGTAGTGGCGGGCAACTCGGTGGCGGCGCTCGTGTCGGTCGTGATGATCGGCGCCGTGTTCTTCAACTCGCTGTATCTGCAGGAGATCCTCGGATATTCACCGATCCAGGCAGGTCTTGCCTGGTTGCCGCAAACAGTACTGATCATGGTCGTCTCCAACATCGGGGCCCGGATTGCCGCAAAGCTGGGGGCCAGAACCCTGATCGCACTCGGGACTCTTGTGCTGGGGGCGGGGTTGCTCCTGTTCCTGAGAACCGCGCCCGAAAGCGACTACGTCACCGTCCTCCTGCCGGCCATGCTGGTTACCGGCATCGGCGTAGGACTGGCCTTCGTAAGCGTCACCATGGCCGCCACAAATGGCGTTCCCGATCGGGATCAGGGAATCGCTTCCGGTCTCATCGGCACCGCCCAGCAGGTCGGAATGGCCGTTGGACTGGCGATTCTGGTCAACATCGCTGGGTCGGTCACGAGGGTGTCCATCCCGCAAGGTGCAGGTGCCGTTATCGCCGGGTACCACCAGGCGTTTGTGATCGCCGCCGCCATCAGCTTCGTGGCGGCGATCTTCGCGCTGATTGTGATGAAGCGTCCTTCGGCGCTGCCGTCAGCCGGTGTCGCGGAAACGGTGTTGCCGCGCCCGATTCAGCCACTCAGAGCCGCCGCTCAGAGCCAGCTGCTCCTGGCAAGGTGCGGACCCTTACTTCCACCGAACTGCGTCGAAGAATGGATGGCGGGAAGGTAGTTCGGGGGAGCCGTGATGAGCGGAGCTATCCCGCTTAAGCCAGCAACGCTGAGTGCGCCGAGGCAGCCCGCAACCGAGCGTAGACACGACCCGCGTCGGCACCCTCACTGATCGCAAGAGGGAGGTGCTCGTCCTTATGGCCCGAGGCCTCGACAATGGCCAGATCGCAGCGGAGCTCTTGGTTCCCTGCAATGTGACCGCCAATAAATGTGTGCGTACGGCCCTTCGACCTGGGGAAAGCGAGGCTTGTGTCCAAACGTCAATCCATGGATAAGCCGGCCCGCTGGATCGCCTTTCGGAAGCTGCCGAATCGGCGCCGCATTGTCTTCTCAGACGGCCGCATTCCGGCCTCTGTCCACCTCTCGGCGGTCGGGAGCGAGCCGTGCTCGGCGACGAACTCCCGAAGAGCCGCGACATACTCCTGGATCCGGGTATCGGCCACGTCGGACAGTGGGACCGCCTCGCCGTCGAATACGCCCGGTGGGTTCGCATTGTGGGAACTTAGGTCCACCACCACAACATCTGGTATCCATCAAGGCCCGTTGCGGAGTTGGTGCAGGCTTCGTCGTCGCGTGCTGCGCGGTTTCCGACATGACCACGGGTCTCGTGACGATTCAGATCGGGTGTTGCCCGTCTCTCGACGCCATGAATACGGGGCAGGCGGCCCTGACCTGGCCCAGCACGGTCGGGATCGGATCGATCAGGGTGCGGCGATTTGCGCGCGGATGGCGTCCCTGCAACGGGGGTTGGGATGAGGTCGGGCGCCGCTGATGGACTTTGTGAACTCCACACGTCGGCGAAACGCTTTGGCAACCTGGAGGCTGTCAGTGGGGGCAGTGGTCGGTGGCCATAATTAGAGAGAGGATGCAAGGGCGGAATTAAGAGATGACCTCGTTATCCAAGACAATGGCGTCGTTCAGCAGAGCAGAGGGAATACTGGCAGTCTTGTTTGGGCTGGGCTTTGTTCTCGGCTTCCTGTTGACTCCGTTGGGAGTCGAGACTCGTATACACGAACTGCGGACCCCGGCGTTCGCGGGGTTCTTCATCACTGTCGGTTTGTTGATTCCGCTTGCCGGGTTGGTTTCGCTGTTCCTGCGAAGAGCGAAGCTCGCAGGCGTCTTGGCGGTAATAGACGCCTCGTTTTCCTTCCTCCTCCCTCCTGCTGACCAGGCTAAGTTCTTCTTCACTATTCCCCCTCCGCCTGCCGTTTTTATCGGTGAGTACATCCTGATATTGGTAGGAATCGGATACATGCTTTTCGGACCACGAGTCTATTCTCAGACCCGTTAGCGACCGAGAGATCGACCGCGAGTACTAATCAGTCCTGGTACTGCACAGTCGCGCCAAACGTCCGCGAACAACGAGTCAGCTCTGGTGCGCTCTTCGTTTTGAACCTAAATACGTTTTGAACCTAAGTAAATGGTCTCCGCCGAAATCGACTGTTGGAGCTAAGGGCGCCTCGAATTCGCCAGGGATCGAAGACCACTTGGTAAGGAAAAGATCCTGCGTGATTTCCGCATCGCCATCGTGGGCTGGGGTGTGGGAATGGGTCTGTTTCGCGACCTCGACCTGAGGCCCGTGACCCGAGCGCTGCTCCGTACACCTTAAGGAAATACGGGGCACCCAGGCGATCGTGTGCATCAACCGAAGTTGGAATCGCCCGGGGTCGATCCTTCGGCTCTCGCCCACTCGGACGGCAGCCTGACCATCCGTACCGCCTAGTGTGTACCGCCACTGCCAGTGTGATCCCCGTTATCTGACCCGGGGTCCTGAGGCGCCAGCTGCCCCGTCCGGCACGGGCTTCGAGGACCTTCCCGCTTGATGCCTGAACCTTCAGCGCGTCGATGCCCTCGATTGGCGCTTGGTCGAGGATGTGGTTCAAAAGCGCTAGCTTGCGCTGACTCATCCGGCGCCACCGAGAATGGGTCCGATCGCTCTGGGGCGGTCATCGACCTGAAGAGATTAGGCCGCCTTCGGCAGGACATATGCCTAGTGCAGCTGCGCAGCGCTCATCTTGCCGTTCGGCTGGCTATTGAGGGACGGTCAGCGTGCGATCAGCGTGTGCGAGCCTTCTGCTCCTCTGAAGGGCCGCGTTTGGGAGGCGCCACAGCCAATCCTGAGCCTCCAATGATCCTTTTCGAACTGGATCATTTCGGATCAATCATCGCAGTCGCGACCGCCACCTTGAAGCTGCCGAATCGGCGCCGGATTGTCTTCTCAGACGGCCGCATGGCGGCCTCCGTCCAGCTCTCGGCGGTCGGGATCGAGCCGTGCTCGGCGACGAACCTCCGAAGAGCCGCGACAGCCTCAGCGATTCGGGTATCTGCCATGTAGGGCATTGGGACCGCCTCGCCGTCGAATACGCCGGGTGGGTTCGCATTGTGGGAACTTAGGTCCACCAATTGTCCTCTTTGCATAATGCTGATTCGCATCACGCGGATTGGCCTTACGCAGGCTTGCGCAACCTTGCCGCGGACGTGGACAACCCTCAGACGGATGACTCACAGCCGGAGTCGCCATGAACTTGCCTTGACCCCTCCGCAGGAGAATAGGACTTAAGCCGATCCGGACATACCGTCGATAGACTCTCTAAACGGTGAGCTCGCCGGCGCCGGCTCCGGTAGACACGGTCAGCTTGGTTGCCGTCAGCTGCACAACGGGCTGGGCGGATTGGGAACACGGAAACCTCTGGCTGGCACCAGACGGCCTGGCCCGAATCCCGCTCGGTTGGGCCGTTGCTTACGCTCACACCTTCCAGGGCGTCGACCCAGCGATTCGGCACATTGTCTCGATCACGCCTAATGACCTGTCGCAAGCCTGACGGACTCGCCGCGCGCTCTATGGATGGAAGCTTCCTCAGCGACGAAGCGGCGGACCACCACCACAACATCTGGCATCCATCAAGCCCCGTTCCGGGGGTTGCCGTCCGGCGAGGGCTTAACGCTTGTCCAAAAACGAACACCCGCTCAGCTCGCGTACTAGCGCTCAATCTCTGCGGCATGGTGATCCATGATCACGCGCCGGTCAGCTTCAGCTACGGAGTCAGCTCGCCAGTCTCGGCGTCCAAGCGTCGGCGAGCAGGGTCTATTTCTTGACCTGCTCTACTCGGGCGAGGTGCTCATTGGCTTCCGCCACCGCGAGCTCGATCTCATCCAGTACTGCGAGACTGCGGGATAGGTCGTCCAGCCCTCTCATCGGCCGTGAATTGGGCCACGTTGAGTCGCCGACGCGCTCGGGCGTCAAGGGGGGCTCAATTGACGGCATCAACTCCTATATTGGGCCCCCATGCAGCCTTCTCCAACGCTCTCACCGGACGGCAAGTATTGGTGGGACGGCCAGACCTGGCAGATGCTGCCGACCCTCGCTGACGCTCCGGAACTCGGCGTGGCGCGTGCAGCAGACCCGTCCGACTTTGGACAAGTCGTTGGTGCCGTGGTGCTTTGGGCAGACCTACTACTCGGGATCGGCATCGTCGCCCTGGGGGCTATCGCGCTGATAGATCTGCTGATTCCCGGCCATCCCCAAGCCGGCGGGGTGCCGCTCGTAGTAGTCGATGTCGCGGTGGGCGGGCTTGTGGGTCTGCCGGCTGTGCTCCAGACGAAGTGGTTTGCTCGACCTGCGCACCCTGCCTCCGTCGACAGGTCCTGGATGCCGTGGGTGCTGTGGGCCGTCATTGTGTTGGGGATCGGCATCGCCGCCCTTGGGATGGTCGGACTCCTCGATCTGCTGAGTCCTCACCACTCCAAGACTTTGACCGCCGCTCCGGGTGTAGGTCTGATCGGTTTGGGCGGGCTCGTCTGCCTGGGGCCGACGCTCAGGCTCCGCGGTTTCGGCTTGTTGGTTTCACGGCGGACTCAGGCGCAGAGATCCGCGAAGCTCACCCGACCTCTAACGCGCTCGGAGCGTGCCCGTATGCGACTCGCGATCAGCGGCATGGTGCTTCTTGTTGTCGGAGTGTTTGTGGCCACCGCAAGCAAGGCCGGCGTTGGCTGGGCTCTCGTTGCAACCCTGGCATCTGCCGTCGCCTTTGGTGTTCCGGTCAGCATGGCGTGGGCTTGGCAACGTGGACGCCCGTCGCAAGAACCGACTCCCTTCGTTCCACCGCCACTCCCGACCTTAACTGAGTCAATCGCAGTTAGACCGATTCTGACCCTACGGCCGACCCCATCCGCTAGGTGGGTAACAGCGCTCTTCCTCATTAGTCTCGGTGGGGGCCTCCTGGGAGTCGCCATTTGGAATTGGATGGGTGGCCGGCGCGAGATATGGGCCCTGATTGTGATCGCCGCCATTTTTGTTGCGATGGCGTACTTCTACTGGAGCATGTGCATCCAGGCTGACGACACGGCCATCGCCGTCAGATTTGCCGTGACGCGCCGCTACGACCGGCGGGAGGTTGTAGCTATCCGGATTGGAAGTTTTGTAATTAGCTACTACGGGGGGTCGGGGCGCCGCGTCAGCTTCCTACGGTCGGACGGGTCAGTCTTGTTCACCACGCTTTTCTATTGGTGGGGGAAGGATCAGTTGGAGGCGCTTGCGAGCTATCTGGGAATACCGATTGAGCTCGCCGATTGATATGTAGGCCTGCTTCTAAGTTCCGGTTGATGGGCACGTTTGGCGCGGATTTCGATCTGTACTACGCCGTCGGCAGTTTCAGGCCCCTGAGAAGCAGAGCGTTGACGGCGACCAGCAGACTTGAGCCCGACATCGAGAGGGCTGCAATTTCTGGTCGCAGAACGAGTCCAAAGCTCGGTTCGAAGACGCCGGCAGCGATGGGAATCGCGATCGCGTTGTAGCCCACTGCCCAGCCGAGGTTCTGCCGCATCTTGCGAAGTGTCGCCCGTCCGATCGTGATCGCGGTTGCAACGTCGAGTGGATCGGAACGCATCAGGACGACATCGGCGGTCTCGATGGCGACATCGGTGCCGGCGCCGATGGCTATACCGAGGTCGGCCTGGGCCAGCGCGGGCGCGTCGTTGACGCCATCGCCGACCATCGCCACCTTCTTGCCCCCTCGCTGTAGTTCGGCGATCTTGCTTGCCTTGTCGGCGGGCAAGACCTCAGCCAGCACCTCACGGATGCCAAGTTCGCGAGCGATCCGTTCGGCGGTGGCGCGGTTGTCCCCTGTGAGCATCACGACATCGACGCCTTGGTCCTGCAGTGCCTCAATCGCCATCTTCGCGGTTGGGCGCGGAGCGTCGCTGATGCCGATCACTGCCGCAGCACGCCCGTCGACCGCAACCACCACGACGGTTCGCCCCTCAGCCGACATGGCGGCGCGCTTGCTTGCCAAACCGTCGAGGCCGACCTTCTCCCGGTCCATCAGCCTCGCGTTTCCCACGGCCACGCGATGGCCCTCGACCACGGCCAGCGCGCCATGCCCGGGCACATTCTCGAAGTCCGTAACCGAGAAGCGCGCTGCGCCCACCTGCTCCGCGCGGCGAACAATCGCCTCGGCGAGTGGATGCTCCGAGTCTCGCTCGACCGCTGCAGCAAGCGCGAGGACTTGCCCCTCTGACAAGCCGTCGGCGTGCAACTCGGTGACTTCGGGTTCACCCTTGGTCAGAGTCCCAGTCTTATCCATGACCACGACCTGGACTCGAGCAGCTGCTTCGATTGCCGCTGCGTTCTTGAACAGGATTCCGCGCTTCGCACCCAGGCCGGTGCCCACCATGATCGCTGTCGGTGTGGCCAGACCCAGAGCATCCGGACAGGTGATGACGACCACGGTGATGGCGAAGAGGATGGCTTGGCTGAAGGTGCGCCCGGCGAGCAACCAAACGATCAAAGTCAGAGTGCCGCCGACCAGAGCCACCAGCACCAGCCAGAAGGCAGCCCGATCCGCCAGCTGCTGCCCGGGCGCTTTCGAGCTCTGGGCCTCCTGTACGAGTTTCACAATCTGGGCCAGGGCCGTGTCCGAGCCGACCTTTGTGGCACGGGCACGCAGCGTCCCGTTCATGTTGATCGAGCCGCCAATCAGCTCGGCGTCCGGCGTCTTCGAGACCGGCAGGCTCTCTCCGGTGACCACCGATTCGTCTACCTCGCTGAGCCCATCCTCGACGACAGCGTCGACCGGGACCTTGGAGCCGGGCTTGATGAGGAGGACGTCACCGACCTGCACCTCTGAGGTCGGCACCTCGACTTGCTGGCCATCTCTGATGACGATTGCCTTCGGCGGGGCGAGACTCAGCAGGGCGCGGACTGCGTCGTTGGCACCGCCTCGCGCGCGCATCTCGAGCCAGTGGCCGAGGAGGACAAATGCACTCAACACCGTCGAGGCCTCGTAGAACACGTCTCCGCCTCCGCGGAGCGTGACGACTACCGAGTAGGTCCAGCCGGCGGCGATGGCGACGGCGACCAGGACGTTCATATCGAGAGTTCGGGCGCGGAGGGCGCTGATTGCGCCGTCGAAGAAGATCCTCGCCGAGTAGCCGATCACGGGCAGGCTCAAGATCAGCTGGAAGATGTCGTCTCGCAGACCGAACGGGCCCGGAACACCAAAATGCAGCACCTGGCGACCGATCGACGACCAGAGCAGGATCGGCACCGAGAGCACTGCTGCGACCACGAACCGGTTGCGCATGTCTTGAACCATGGCGGCCATCGACATCCCGGCATGCCCGCCATGGCCCATCACCTCATGGGGGGAGCGCATTTCGTCGGCCGCCTTCAATGCAGTTTCCTTAAGCGAGTCACGTCGCCTGGCAACAGGCCAACAGGTTCATCACTGGCCCATCATTCCCCGCATCATGGCCGGCATTCCATCGTGCACGAATCCACTCACCTCTTGCGCGTGCGCGCGGATGGCAGTTGTAATCCGCGGATCGCTCGAGGTCTCTGTCACAACCACGCCCTTGGGGGTAAACGTCAGCTCTCGTTGGTAACTCGTCGAATTACGGAATAGAGTCGGGAGGCTTGAGCTCATGCACGTGACCTCGGCATGCTGGCTGAGATGCGTGTACATGCTCGATACGTGAGCTTGGAGCAGGGCGACCAAAGCGGGAGCATCGGATTCAGTCGTGGTGCGTACTCCACCCTCAATCGTTTCGACCGTTCGTCTTAACTCATTGTGGCGGTCGAAGAGTTTCGTATAGCTGCTCATGTCGGCCTGGGTCGCGCTGCCCATCATTTCCGATCCCATCATCCCGCCACCGCCGACGGACTTCAGGGCATCTCGAAGCAGGTTGCCACCGGCAAGCCCCAAAGCGAGCAAGGCCCCGCCGGCGGCCAAAAGACCGAGCGCAGCGCGCCGCGTGATGCCAGTCACAGAACCCTCAGTCCAACCCCTGATGCTGGATGACTACAGGCTGATAGTAGCAATGGAGCCAATCGCAGATTGCGCTTCCCGAATGGCGGTCCCTTCGGCGCCCAAGGTCCGCGAGCCGAAAGAAATCGAACTGCTTGCATTTGCCTACGCACTTGGTCCAGGCACCCAGCCCCCACACCTTGTCATCGACCTCGGCGGCCTCCATTTCGGCGCTGGCATTCAATGGCGGAATCGATCTCCGCTCGCGAACGTTCATCGCCCTGCATGTGCTTTTGGTATTGGTCGCGGCCGCGGCGCAATGGAAAATCCAGCGTCGAGGTCGAAGTAGCGAGACCCTAGAACTCTGGCTCCGACGAGGCCGGTTCTGCGCTGCCCGGGCGCGCCCGACCAGGCGCTGGGCCGAGTTTCCAGGACCGGTACAAAGCTGTGACGACAGCAAGCGCGATAAATCCCAAGGCGATCGCCTGGACTGCGATCGGCAGGCCTCCGAGCCGGACCGAGACATTGCCGGCAAGGCCGGTCGCCCAACGGTTCCATGCCTCCAACCAGCCTGGGAGATAGGTGCTCTGTCCGGTGTAGGCAATCACCAAGGCGAGGATCCCGATGGCGAGAAACATGACTGCGGCAACGCCGTCGGTCCACCGCAAAGACCATCGCCAAATTCGGATGCGTCTTGTTCGTAATGGCAAGCCCGCGGAGTTTGGGCGGACGCGATCCCAAACCAGCACAGCGACCAAGAGCGGGAAGACCATGCCGAACACATAAGCCAGGCCAAGGCCGAGGGCTCCGGTGACCGACGACGCAAGGGCAGATAGGGCGACGACTCCGGCGAGCACGGGCGCGCAGCAGGAGCTGGCGACGCCCGCCGTCAATCCGAGGGCGAAAATGCCGCCCGGCGTCGATCCGGAAACGCGAAACCGCAGCATCGGAAACGGCAGCGACCAGGGCCGGCCCGAGAGCACCTGGAGTGCCAGGAGCACCAGGAACAGGCCGACGACGAAGAAGATGACGCGGTGCTGCGCGGCAAGCAGCTGCCCGAGAAGTCCGACCCCGAGCACGATCGGCAGCATCACCGAGGCAATGCCGGCCGCGAAGATCGCCGCCATGGCCGGCAGCCGCAGGCGTCCGCGCTCAAGCGCCGCACCGACGAACGTCGGCAGAAGCGACACAACACAGCAAGGAGCGAACAGGGCCAGCACGCCGCCCAGGAAGGCTGCAATCAGCGAGCTCGAGTAGACGAGCGCGTTCACGAGACTCTGGCCAGGCGGCGCCGAACCCCGCCCTCAGAGATCCGGCCGTAGCCGAGTAGTTCATCCCCGGCGTAGAGCGCGGGCGGAAACGGGACACCGTCACGGCGAACAACGTCGGCTTCTGGGCTTTCCCAGGCAAGCTCCTCGATCTCAACCTTGAGTTCAGCTGCCAGGCGGTGCGCGACGGTCCGCGCATGACCGCAAAGATGGCAGTCGACCGCAGTGACCAGGGTTAGGCGCGAGGTCATCGAGGAATCAGGCGGCCCTAACAGCTGCCACGACCTGGTCGACGGGAACGTGCATGGAATCTGGAGCCAACTGCTTCCAGGTCACTCGCCCAGAGGCGTCGACCACGAAGATCGAATGGCCATCTACCGCCCCCATGTCCATGCCGCTGGGAAGCCGGAAGACGCCGAAGCCGGAACCTAGCGCGTGATTTCGATCCTCAAGGATCGGAAATCCAAGGTGGAGTTGGGCTGCAAGTGAGGTCGAGGTCGAAGCCGGGTCTGTGCTCACGCCCACCACCTGGCCGCCGGCAGCCTTGATCGCATCCAACTGTCCCTGCAGCTCCACGAGCTGCTGTTGACAGGCGCCTCAAGCGCCTCCTTCATAGAAGTAGACGACCAGTTTCGAGCCGCGGAAATCGGTCAGCGACACCGTGCGACCGTCGCTGGATGGAACGGAGTCGGTGGGCACGGGTGATCCGACGGCAAGGCCACCGCCACCGCCTTCGTTGCCTCCGGAAGCGGGGTGCCCGAGTTGCGTGACAGCGACAAAGGCTGCGACGAGAACCACGACGCCGCCAGCAATCGCGTACGGCCACCAGTTACCTGAATTGGAGCGAACTGGGGGTCGCTTGGACTTTGACCTCGTCCGGCCAACCAGCGGGTCGCGACGTTTCTCGCTCATCGCGCCAGTCTACTAGCAGCCCGTAGTATCAAATCGGTGGCCAGTGAGCATTCGCGTACCAGGCCAGCACTGGCGAGATCAACGGCAGCCATCGATCGGTGATAAGAAGTACTCCCATTGCAACCAGCAGAGCGCCCGATACCGGCTGGAGGAACGCTGTGATGCGGCCGGCGGACCGCAACCACGGGCGGACCCGCGCCACCGAAACACCCAACGCAAGGAACGGCACACCAAGGCCGAGGCTGTAGGCGGTCAGCAGCAGCACTCCCTGGCTCAAGCTGGCCGTCGTTCCTGCGAGCGTCAACACCGCACCCAACACAGGTCCGATGCAGGGGGTCCACGTAATTGCAAAAGCCGCTCCGAGGAGCGGTGCTGTCCAGAGGCTGCCTCCGGCCAGCCGCTTGCTCCAGTCTCCACCCCGGCTGAGAAAACCAATACGTCCTTCGAGAAGGAGCACGGCACCCATGACCGCTATAAAGACCCCCGCAACGCGCTCAACCGGCAAACGGTTGGATAGGAGCAAGGCGCCAAGCTCCGAAGCCGTCGCACCGAGCGAAATGAATACCGTAGTGAAGCCAAGGACGAAAAGCGCCGCCGCCGCTATCGTCCGGTTCCGGTGAGCGGGCGCCTCGCCGCCGAGTCCCGTCACGTAGCCGAGGTAACCGGGCAGCAGGGGCAGGCAACATGGCGACGTGATGGAAATCACTCCCGCGACGAACGCGATGGCAATGCCCGGTTCGCCCACTCCGGGCATCCTAGTACTATCGCTCACTAGTAACGTGGGAGCCTTGACCAGGCGCACTCTGCTCATCCGGCGTGCGCCGCTGGCGCTGGCAATCGGAGTCGCCACGGCTGTCTTGGGCAACCTCTTGCTGACGCCGGTGACTGGCGACGTTCTCTTGCTCCTGACTGCAAGGCAGGCAGACCATATCGTCGCCACGTCGGTCGATCTGCATTCCGCTCAGGGTTGGATGACACTGGGGTCGATTCCGGCGCGCGCGGTGCCCAAAGCGCCGGAAACGGCTGAGGCTTTTTTGGTGCGGGTGCCCGTCGGGAGCTACGACCATGTCCGCTTGGCCGGCCTGTCCGTACCAGTCGTGCTCGGGGTGCAGAAGGACATCCTCAATCCACTGCTGGTGGGGGTCGACGCTGGGCGACCGTTGCCGGACTCGGCGTACGGCGGGACACAAGCGGTTAGCCTCGGGCTCAACGAGCTATCCGGCCAGCTAAAGGCAATGCTCCCGTTCAGATTGGTCGACCAATTCGGCCGCCCTTTCACGAATTCCGACATCGCTGGTCATGACGTCCTGCTGGCTGCCTTTCACACCAGTTGCCGTGAGACGTGCCCGCTCGTCGCGGGCCTCTTCCTCCAATTACGCCAGCGGCTTCCGCCGTCGGTCCTTCTTGTCGAGGTCACGACGGATCCATTGGAGGACACGCCCTCTGTGCTGCGCGACTACGCCGGTCGCATCGGAGCGTCATGGACCTTTGCCACTGCCGATCCCCAAACGCTGGCTGCCTTCTGGAAGCCGTTCGACGTCGTGTTGAGCACGAGCGATGTCCACCGCTCAACGCTGGTTCTCATCGACCGCCACGGCTATATCCGAAGTTACTTCCTCGGTGCCCCTGACGTTGGTGGCACACTGCCGGCTCCGCTGGACTCGCAGCTCAGCGCCGCCGGCCGACAACTCTTGTCGAGTCACGGCAACGGTTGGGGCGACTCACAGATCCTCGATGCACTGCAGGCGGTCGGCGGGCTCGCGTCTCCATCTTCCTCTGGAGGCGGACCGGCGCCAGCGCTCATTCTGGAAACGCTCAACGGCACGCGCGTCAGCCTTGCCGACTTCCGAGGGCGTCCGGTTTTGATCAACTTCTGGGCGACCTACTGCGCACCGTGCCGACGTGAGATGCCGCTGATCGAACGGACTGCTGCGCAGCATCCCCGCTTGGTTGTCCTGCTCATCGACGAGCGCGACAGCCACCAATCGGCCTCCGCCTTCGTGAACGAGCTCCAAATCACCTCCACCGTCCTGTTCGACGGTGACGGCAAAGTGGGCGATGCCTATGGGATAAGTGGTCTGCCGACGACCTTTTTCATTCACCCCGACGGCGGGATCGAGGGACGATACATCGGTGAGACCAACGCCGAAATCCTTGGCCCACACATCAGCGCAATCGGCGCGTAGCCGAAAGGCGCCGCTAGCTGCCGTCGCTCCCGCGACGCCCGGCGACAGATGGCTGGCGTGGACGCTCCTCGGCGTCGGCCTGCCTTGGCTCGCATACACGCGCCTCTACTTCTTTTTACACCCGCGCCATCTCACCTTCGATGGCGGCCTGTTCATGTGGTACTTCAACAAGCCCGATCCTTTCTGTGGCGGCACGCGCACATTTGCCTGGATGTGGAGAGGGGACGTCGGTCGGGCAGTTGGGGTCTATCCGCTCGGTCCACTGTTGTTCGTGGCGACGGTCGTCCTGGTGGTCTACGGCCTGTACGTGCTGATCACCCGACGTGCCGTGCAAATCAACCTCTCGCCGGAGATGGTTCGCGGTGTGCTTGTCGTCGGTTTCGTAGCTTTGGGACTGAACTGGATCGCTAAGCTGGTGTGGCTCGGCATGTGAGCTCTCGGGGCCGGGATCGCTAGCCGAGAATCGCCGCCATGTAGACCTCCAGTTGCTGGGCATCAACCGGCCCGATGACCCGGCTTTGGACAGTCCCGTGGCGGTCGACGAAATATGTCTCGGGCGGGGCGGTGACTCCGAAGTCGTGATACGAGCCGTGAATCGCGGGCCCGACCGGATAAGGACTCTTGATCTCGGCTTCATAGGCACGCGCGGCGCTGTCGGTGTCCTGTATGTCGACCCCCACGAATTGCGCTTTGCCCGAAGCACGCTCCGCCGCTGCCGCGAGAGCCGGCGCCTCCTGACGGCACGGTACGCACCAGGAGGCCCAGAAGTTGATCACCAAGGGCGTGCCTTTCAACGTTCGAAGGCTGATCAGCTCGCCGTCGAGGGACCGGATCGTGAGGTCGGGGACCTGACTTCCAACCAGCGAGGTGGGTTGCTTCTGCGCTGCGTGGAGCAGACCCCATCCGAGGGAGGCGAAGAGCGTGCCCGCCGCGAGACCGCCAACGACCCAGGCCGCGAGTACTCCACGAGTCACTGAGGGTAACTGCACTCTTACTATCTGGCCCTAGTAAGAATAGCTGTCGGTCGCGCTATGATCGCCGGTGATGACTCGACGAGACGATCAGCTGACCCGGGCGATGTCACTACTGGGTCCCCTCGAGGGCAGGTTGATGAAGCTGATCTGGGACGGCCGCGTCCACGAGCCGTTCATCGTCCGCGACGTGCTTGCGCTGACCCCGGAGCTCGCCTACACGACGGTCATGACCACTCTCAACCGCCTGGCAGACAAAGGTCTTCTGAGCGTGACGAAGATGGGTTCGCATCAACCTCACAAGTACCGGGCCAATGGGGGAGTGAAAGATTTCCTGGCCGATTCGGGTCGTGCCGAGGTCGATCGCCTTGTCGAGCTTTACGGAGATGCCGCCCTCGCCGCCTTCGCCGCGCGCCTCGATCGGCTGTCGCCGGCTACACGCGAGGCACTCAAGAGGCTGCGCTCGCGGTGACCGGGCGCCGGCTAGTCCTACTGGCTGTGTTGGCTGCCGTTCCCGTTGCTTGTCTCAGCACGGTTGCGGGTTGCCAGTCGGGCGGAACGTGTGGCTGGATTCCGACGCAGGGCACTTCGTGGTGGCCCGCAGTCTACGTGCCACCGCTGCTCGTAATTTTGGCTTCGGCTTTGGCCTGGACCCTCAAGTTCGGACTCGTGGCCTCCAGGGCAGCGCGCGAGTTGGCAAGGTTGCCGCGCATTCCCATTCCGACAAAACTAATTCGCACGGCGAGTGCAGTCGGGCTTGAGCGCATTGAATGTGTCCGAGGCGAATCCCCGGTGGCTTTCTGCGCAGGCATAGTTCGGCCCACCGTGTTCATCAGTGAAGCGGCGGTTGCAGGACTTTCCGACTCCGAGCTGCTCGCCGTGCTTCACCACGAAGGGGACCACGCGCGGCGCCACGAACCGCTATGGCGAACTGCCCGAACCGCTGCCGCAGAGGTACTCACGTTCCTTCCCATCGTCACCTGGTGGTCAGAACGGCAGATCGCACTTTCCGAGCTGAGTGCGGATGCCGCCGCCGAGCGGATGGTGGGCCGATCTGCGCTCGCCGGGGCTCTGCTTCTTATGACCGCCCCAGCGATTCCGCTGGCCGCCTTTGTAGGGCACGCCGAGCTGCGCGCTCGTCGACTGCTCGGCGTCCGAATTGATGAGCCGAAAGCTCCGCGGGCGGTGTGGGCGGCAAGCTTTGTTTACTCATGGCTCGCCCTCAGCTTGGCTGGATGCCTATTCGCGGTTCTGGTTGCGATTACACGCTAGGAGCGAAGATCAGGCGCGGGCAAGGCCGTAGCCTTTGCCTTCGAAAGCCCGGCGGATCTCGTCTTCGCTGATCTTCTTGTCGTCATAGTCGATCTCTGCGCGCTGCTTGTGAAGGCTCACTTTCAGACTTCGGATGCCCGCCAACTCGTCCTCGAGCCCTTCCAATGTCATCACGCATGCCGAGCAATGCATGCCCTTGACGCTGAACACTTGCTTCGCCATGTCTCAGTCTCCTCAGGTGAACTCGAAGTAACCGCTGTACATGCCCATCGAGCATGTGTACCGCAGGTTTCCGTTAGCGGCGCTGGCCGGAATGTTGATCGTGGTCTGGCCGGTCTCGGGCAGCGTCCGCTGGTAGCCAATCGCAGGGATCACGAAGCCCCGTGTACACCCGGTCGTGCCGTTGCTAACAACTGTCAGGCTGACCGGCTTGCCGGCTGGCGCCTTGATCAAGTCTGGGGAGTAGCCGGTGTTGTAGACCTGGATCGTGATTGCTCCGTTGGCGTCCGGCTGAGCTGCGACCTCTGGCGAACCGCCGCTGGCCTCGGCCAGCGACACCGCAGCCGCGTTGAGCAGATTGGAAAAGGAGTACGGCGACCCCATTAGGTTCAGCCCACCTTCGATCGAGACGAGGCCGAGAATCAGGACGACAGCCCCTGCCAGCTGCAGAAATCGTGTGTGCAGCACCTCCCCCAGGCGTGTCGCGACGTAGGCCAGGCCAAAGAAAACTGGAGTAGTGCCGAGGATGAAGGCGAACATGATCGCCGCTCCCAGAAGCGGTGACCCGGTTCCAACGGCGAGCACCATCATCGCCTGGGTTACGCCACAGGGAATGAAAATCGTCAGCGTGCCCAGGAACAACGGAGTGGCGACCGTGCTCGCATTGTTCTTCGCGTAGCGCCGGATGAAGCGAGTTACGAATCGGGGCGGCTCGATTACGAAGTAGCGAAAGATCGGATGCAGGTTGAACAGCCTTGCCGCGGTCCCGAGCATGAATACGCCAATTCCAATTTGAAGCGCCGCCCGGCTGTATGGACTGAGCTGGAGGACTGAGCCGATCCAACCCAAGAAGATCCCCAGGATGGTGTAAGCGACCAGCTTGGCGCCCAAGAAGAGAGCGATTGGCGTCGCCGCGTTGCGGCGCTTGGGCTTTTCAGGTTGTGCCAGAGTCGCAAGCGCCGCGCGCTCTCTGCGTCGCTGCTCCTTGGTCAAGCGGCGGTTCGAGCGCTTCTTGCGCTGGGCGACCACGTGTCTGATCGCAAGTTGAGCCGTCACATCCGCCTCGGCCTGGCGGGCGACCGACGTGGCGAGCAGGCCGGCCTGTACGGCCAGACAGCTGAGCCCGCCGGTGGTTACGCCGGTCACGAAGGCGAGGCCCAGAAGGTTGGTGGAGGCATCGAAGGTCACGGGGTTGATATCCAACCAGGCGGAAACTGGTCGACCCGGGCGGCCACGGCGACGAGTCTACTACCTGGGCATAGGAACCTGGCTTGTGCGCCCGCACCTGCTACTATGCCTCGATAGTTACCTGAGGAGGTTGCCTGTGGACCATATCCTTCCGTACCTGTTCCTTCTGGCCTGTCCGATCTCGATGGGCGTGATGATGTGGATGATGATGCGCAAGGATCAGGGCCAGGCTTCGGCGCCGACGAGTGACCCTCGTGTCGCCGAGCTGGAGAGTCAGGTCGGCGAGCTGCGGATGGCACTCCACCAGCGACAGGAGGTTGAAACGGCGGCCTCGACGTCCAACCTGGACAGAGAGTGACTGCCGGCACTGCCGAGGTCGCGCCGATGGATTCGGAACCATTCCGAACTGAAATTAGTAATACCCCCGAGGGGTATACTTGTCAGGGTGCCAGGCTACAAATCGCACAAAACTCAGGTCCAGGCTCGCCTCAAGCGGATTGAGGGTCAGGTCCGTGGTGTCCAGAAGATGGTGGACGAGGATCGCTACTGCATCGATGTGCTCACGCAGGTAGGCGCGGCGAAGGCAGCACTAGACGCAGTCGCTTTGCTGTTGCTCCAGGACCACACCGAACATTGTGTGGTCGAGGCCATCCAGGCAGGCGACGGCTCAAAGAAGGTTCTCGAGCTCAACGAGGCGGTTCAGCGACTGGTTAGGGGACGGTGAGGTTGCAGCTATGAATCCGGCGGACATCGCCGTCGTCCTCGTCGGACTTGCCCTCAGCGGAATTTTGGGCTGGTTCTTCTTCGGGCCCAAGAAAGCGCACTCGGCAACCCAGCTCGGGAACGTCCAAGAAGTCACTGTGACCGTGAAGGGCGGGTACTTGCCTGACCTGGTGCGAGTTCGCCAGGGAGTACCCCTGCGGATCGTCTTCGACCGCCAGGAGAGCGGCGAGTGCACCTCGCGGGTGGTTTTTCCTGACTTTGCCCTGAACACGTCGCTCTCTGCTTACGGGCAGACGACCGTCGAGCTCCTGCCGGACCGTGCCGGTGAGTTCGGGTTCGCCTGTGGGATGAACATGGTCCACGGCAAGCTGATCGTCGAGCCGAGCACCAACGGGCACGGAGCACCACCCGCCGTCGCTCGACCGAACGGCGACTCGCGCAGCTCCGAGCCTGACGTCGCGATCGAGCCGGACCAACTGGCCGAAGACCACGAGATGGCCGAGCGCAAGGCTGAGATCAGAGACCTCACTCTTCGGATGTCTGTTGGCACCGTGCTCACCGCCCCGGTTCTGTTTGCAGCCATGGCGGGCAGCGTCCTTCCGGTCGGGATTCTCGCCAACCATTGGCTACAGCTGGCGCTGATTACGCCGGTCATGTTCTTCTCGGGCTGGCCCATCCACCGCACCGGCTGGCTCAGCCTCCTCCACCGGCAGGCTGAGATGAATTCGCTGATCACGCTCGGCACATCAGCGGCATTTGGCTACAGCCTGATCGTGACGGTAGCTCCGGGAATCCTGCCGGCCGGACTCCGCGACGTGTACTTCGAGGCTGCCGGCGTGATCATCACCTTGATCCTGCTGGGCCGTCTCTTTGAGGCCCGGGCGAAAGCCGGCACGGGCGAGGCGATTCGAAAGCTGATCGGCCTACGGGCGCGCACCGCGCGTGTCGTCCGTGACGGCTCGGAGACGGACATCAGGATCGAGGATGTGGTCGCGGGCGACATCATCACCGTCCGCCCCGGCGAGAAAATACCCGTCGACGGCGAGGTGGTCGACGGCGAGTCCTCTGTCGATGAGTCGATGGTTACCGGGGAGCCGATCCCGGCCACCAAGCGGCCAGGCGACACCGTCATCGGCGCCACGATCAACCGCACAGGCTCATTCCACTTCCGAGCCATCCGGGTCGGCCGCGACACGATGCTCGCCCAGATCATCAAGCTGGTCCAGCAGGCTCAGGGCTCGAAGGCACCGATTCAGCGCGTCGCGGACACCATCTCCAGCTATTTCGTGCCCGCGGTCATCGGCATCGCGATCTGGACGTTCGTGGCCTGGTTCGTGGTGGGACCCCAACCCGCATTCACCTCGGCGATGGTGGCTGCAGTGGCCGTGCTCATCATCGCCTGCCCTTGCGCGCTCGGCCTGGCTACCCCGCTCTCGGTGATGGTCAGCACCGGCAAGGGAGCCGAGCAGGGCATCCTGATCCGCTCGGCTGAGGCTCTCGAGACCGCGCACAAGCTGAACACCATCGTGCTGGACAAGACGGGAACGATCACGCGCGGCCAACCTGCGCTTACAGATGTCGTCACCCTCAGCGATATTCAAGAAGACGAGCTTCTGCGGCTGGCCGCCTCGGCCGAATTGCCTTCGGAGCACCCCTTCGCCGCGGCGATCATTGCCGGAGCCCGATCGCGCGAAATCCTACTCAGCCAACCCGCGGGATTCGATTCCATCACGGGCAAGGGTGTCCGTGCCAGAGTCGACGGTCGGTCGATCCTGATCGGAAATCCCGCCCTTTTTCGTGATGCCGGCATCGACATCGCGGCTCTGGAGGGCGAGGCGGACCGGCTTTCGGCCGATGGCAATACGCCGCTGCTTGTGGCCATCGAGGGCCAGCCGGCCGGCGTCCTCGCGGTTGCCGACACACTAAAGGAAGAGTCCGTGGCCGCTGTGGCCGGCCTGCAAGCGCTCGGCCTCGAGGTCGTGATGATTACGGGCGACAACCGTCGCGCGGCGGCCGCGATCGCGCGCAAGGTGGGCATCGGCCGAGTGCTCGCGGAGGTCCTTCCTGATCGCAAGGCCGCCGAAATCCGGCGGTTGCAAGCGGAGGGGAGACAGGTGGCGATGGTCGGCGACGGCATCAACGACGCGCCGGCGCTAGCTCAGGCCGATATCGGCCTGGCGATCGGCAGTGGCACCGATGTGGCGATCGAATCGTCAGATATCACACTCATCTCCGGCGCGCTCACTGGGGTGGTCACCGCGATCCAGCTCAGCCGGTCCACGATGCGGAACATTCGCCAAAATCTGTCGTTCGCGTTCGCATACAACGTGGTCGGCATCCCGATCGCTGCAGGTGTTCTCTACCCGTTTGTGGGTCTACGTCTGAGCCCCATGATCGCCGCGGCCGCGATGGCGATGAGTTCGCTGTCTGTTGTTTCCAACGCGAACCGCCTTCGCGGGTTCAGGTCGAAGCCAGTTCAACCAATAGCCATCGGACGTTCAGCGGCTGAGCCCAGAGTTGAGGTCGGTGCGGATGATGCACGGCCTATGCAAGAAAGTGCCCCATGGGGCGAAGGAGACGACATGAGTGAGAAAACGACCGTCACCGATCCGGTATGCGGAATGTCAGTCGATACCGCGACCGCCGAGTACAGGTCCTTCCACGACGGCAAGGCCTTCTACTTCTGCTCCGCCGGCTGCAAGGCTAGCTTCGACAAGGATCCCGCAAAATTCGTGGCCGCCGGCGCCAAGGGCGGGCACGAAGGCCATTAAGCATCGAGGCGCAACCATCCCAGCCGTCGGCCACGAAGGGATTGCCTAGTCGTTACTTGGTCGCGAGGCCGGGCGTTCGGTCAGCGAATGGCAGCTAAGGTCGTCGTCGTACTGGGAGCCCTATTGTTCGCTGCCGCTTGCCAGCTGCCGGGCTCGTCCTCGAGCTGCAACGCCCAGATCGATTGGGTCAATTTCATCCAGGTCGGGTCAACGCAATACGTCGCGGGGCCAGAATCGCTCACCGTCGTTCCAGAAAGCGAACTGGGCCCTGTCTACGCCCACGTCAAATTCAAGGTGAGCGGGAATGTCTGCGACCCCAACTACCGGTTGAAGGATGGCGACGCGGCATTCCTGGATCCGGGAACGCCGATCTATCAAGTGGCAGGCCAACCCTCCAGCCAGCAGTTGGCTGCGCGGTTCAACGGCAATATCGTCGTCTACGGAGCGATGCCGCCGGCGTCCTAGCCGGACGAGCACCGGTACCTGAGTACTATCCAGCACCCGACGTTGCAGGGCCTGTCAAGGGCCCGGCCATCGCCCGGCGTCATGCGCGAGAGGTGCGGTCATAGCGCGCCAGGATTGCCTCACCCACTCTCTCGATCGACCTGAGTTGCAGGTCGACGGGCGCGACGAACAGTCGCTCACCCGCTCCGAGCGCGGTCGGGATCACGAGCAGCCGGTACTCGTCGACGGCATCGGCGGCGGCCAGCGCGTGGACGACACTCGTGCTCCCGAACACGACCACGTCCCGAACGCGTGTGAGATCGGCCACCCCGGCCGCGAGCTCGCCCTCGAGCAGCGACGAGTTGCTCCAGGCGTCGAGAGCCGGCGCGGACCGCGACACGACGACCTTCGGAATTCGGTTCATAACGTTGGCGAACTCGTCCGAGCGGTTCGGCCAGCGGCGGGAGAACGCCTCCCACGTCGTGCGACCCACCAGGAGCACGCCCGTATCGAGGATCGAACCGAGCTTGAAGTCGTCGCCAGCAACTCTTTTGGGCCCGAAGCGGAACGCCCAGCCATCCGGGTCCTCCACGACCCCGTCCAGCGTGACGAACTGACTGACGATGACCTTGCCCCTGTCCAGAGCGGGTTCCTCCGAGTTGTGTATGGCCGGGTCCACCAGATCCCTCGGTACGAATACGCCTCAGGAGACCTGGTCGGTCTGCTCGCCCACCCGGTCGTCGTCGCCTTCGATGAGGGGGTCGTCGTCGCTTGCCGAATAGCGATCGCGCACCTCGGCTCCGTCGCTGTCGGAGTCGCCAAGGCCTTCCTCGGAATCCGTCTCGACAACGTCTCCCGCCTGCCTGTCCTCGTCGAGCAGCTGCACGTAGGCTCGCTCGGCCTCGTCCCACGTCGGGTACTCCCAGTACTCGGTTCCCTCCGGCACCTCGGCGCCCTCAGTCTCGTCCAGGCCGTGCTGGAAGACGTAGCCAAGCCCGTTCGCGGGATCCTGGATGAGCGAGATGAATCGCTCGCCGGTCAGCTCGGCTCGCTGCGCCGCCTGACCGCTGTTCTCCAGGTCGAAAAGGCGGCTGATGACCTGCTCTTCGCTTCTCTCTTCCATGCCGTTCCCATTCTGGATCAACCTGGGTGTCGGGCGTTCTACTCCGTGCCGTCCTTCCATCTGGGCGCTCGCTTCTCGACGAAGGCGGCGATGCCCTCCTGGCCGTCAGGTGCAACTGCATTGCAGGCGATCGCCTCACCCATCAGCTCGTATGCGTCCGCCTGCTTTTCCTCCACCTGCCGGTAGAAGCCTTCCTTGCCGATCCTGAGCGCGTAGGGACTGAGCTGGGCAAGCTCCGCGACGAGGGCCATGACCTCGGCCTCCAGCCGCTCTAGCGGGACCGCCCGATTGATCAGGCCCCATCTCTCCGCCGTCATGGCGTCGATAAAGCGTCCTGTCAGCAGCATCTCCATCGCATTCTTGCGACCCACGTTGCGGGCCACCGCTACGCCGGGCGTCGAGCAGAACAGCCCGTAGCGCACACCTGACGTGGCGAACCGGCAGTCGTCGCTGGAAATGGCGAGGTCGCACGTCGCGACCAGCTGGCATCCGGCCGCTGTCGCGATCCCATGCGGCGCCGCGATCACGGGGACGTGGACGGACTGCACGGTGGCCATCAGCCGGTTGCAGACGGCGAAGATGTCCCGCTCCTCGTCGAGGTTGCGATTCATCATCTCCTTGAGATCGTGTCCCGCCGAAAACGCGCGGCCGGCGCCCCTCAGCACGATCGCGCGCACCTCGGGCCGTGCGGCCTGGCGCTCGAGCTCGGCGGTGAGCTCCTTCATGAGCCCGGTCGATAGAGGGTTCAGCTGCTGGGGCCGGTTGAGCGTGATGATGGCCGCCGGAGGCGCGTCCTCCACCAACAGGTAGTCGAGCGTCGCCGTCAAGTCGACACCTCCTTTCAGCTCTCTTCTCGATACTGCCGTTTGCCAGTCGAGGGATCTTCGTAGACCCGCGTCAGCTTCCCGGTGGTCGGGTCTTTGAAGACCTCGCTCGTAGGCTTGAAGTTCCCCTCGCTCGCCCCGCGGTAGCGGCGGTCCCAGATGAAGTAGCCCGTGACAGCGAACGCGATCACGACCACCAGGGAGACGATCTGGAACCAGGCGTTCACGAAGCGCTCCGCTCGATGACGGCGGCAGTCCCGTACGCGACCACCTCGGTCATCGTCTGGCCCAGCTCAGAGGAGTCGAAGCGCATCATCACCACCGCGTTGGCGCCCATGGCGCGGGCGTTCTCGACCATGCGATCTACGGCATGACGACGCGTGTCCTCGACCAGGCGCGTGTACTCGACGATCTCGCCACCGCCCAGAGATCGAAGGCCGGCCATGATGTTGCCGCCCAGGCCGCGGCTGCGCACGACCACGCCGAACACCTGACCGAGAGCCTGCTTCACCTCGTAGCCGGCAGGTCGCTCGGTCGTGGTGACAAGAAGCGGAGCCTTGGACGGCTGTTGCGACATCGGGTCGTCCTCCCCACATGTGATTTCCGCCGCGCACTCAGATCGTAGTTCTGAGCACCAGAGAATATGCTCGACCCGTGTACGACAAGAGCGCTCGGATATACGACCTCCTGTACACCGGATCGGGAATCAAGGACTACGAGGCCGAGTCCGCGGAGCTGCACCGCATCATCCAGGACGCATGCCCGACCGCGCACAGCCTCCTCGACGTTGCGTGCGGCACAGGCGCACACCTGGCCGAGCTGCGCCGCTGGTACGCCGTCGAGGGCGTCGATCTCAGTCCAGCGATGCTCGACGAGGCGCGTAAGCGGCTGCAGGGCATCCCGCTGCACCAGGCGGACATGCGGACACTCGCCCTCGGCCGAACCTTCGACGCTGTGATCTGCCTCTTCAGCAGCATCGGCTACATCACCGATCCCTCTGAGCTGCGCTCCACCGTGGGCCGCCTGGCCGCGCACATAGCTCTGGGCGGAGTCCTCATCCTCGACGGTTGGGTTCGACCGGACGCGTGGCGCGGCCAGCGCCTTCCGGAGCCGGACATCGCGCGTGACGACGAGGTCATGGTCGTCCGCCTGGCTTTCACCCGCCGCAAAGGGAGCATCACCGACCTGGAGATGCATCATCTCGTCCAGACCGAGGCCGGCGTCGAATATTTTTCGGAGCGGCACCGCCTGGCCTTGACCCCGACCGAAGACTACGTGGCGGCCGTCGAGCAGGCGGGCCTCGCTGCGCGGGTCATCACCGATTACATGCCGTCCCGAGACAGGGTCGTCGGCGTCCGCAAGGCGAACCCGTAATCCACATCTGAAGCTCCGCGCGTCCTCTATATATGTGGAAGGCTCAGGCGGTTGGGGTGAGCCGGATCACCGGGATCTCCCGGTCTGTCTTCCTCTGGTACTCGCCGTAGCGCGGCGCAACCGCGGCGACACGCGCCAGCGCACCCTCGCGTTCCGCCCCCTTGAGTGAATCGGGCAATGCCCGGAACTTACGATTGCCGACCTCGACCCAGACCTTGTCCGGGTTCTTGGCCAGGTTTATGAACCAATTCGGGTGGGTGGGAGCGCCACCGTTCGAGGCAACGATCAGCCAGGCGTCGTCGCCATCCGGGAAGCCTCCCAGCACGTGCGTCCGTTCCTTGCCGGTGTGGGCTCCGACCGTCGTCAGGAGGATGATCGGGAAGCCCATCATCTGGGGCGCAACGGGCTCCTTCGCCCTGCGGTAGCGCGAGATCTGCATGTTGATCAGGGGCTGGAAAAATCTCATCAATGCACCACCAAAGGGCATCTTCGTGCCGCGGCTTCCGCGCGGCGGGATGTCGATCGGCCTCATATCGGGCATCAAACAACTGTAGACGTGCAGGCCCGCTGAGACATTTCAAGAATTAATTGAAATCGCCTCGAAATCGCCCCCCAAAAATTTCCTGGGCGCGGTATATTTCTGCAACCACACGGGGTTAGGGTCGTCGTGGTCAGGGAGGAAGGGAGGGTTCTTGGTTCGGCTTTTTTGGCGCACGCCAGCCTCGGGTGGCGACTGCGTGCGCAGCGTTACAGCC
>Ga0209180_10000242_pt1 | contig 24318 bp, 32 predicted proteins | sample CZO8metaG_3_FD_188355 | JGI IMG/M metagenome (GOLD analysis project Ga0209180, IMG submission 188355) | Vadose zone soil microbial communities from the Eel River Critical Zone Observatory, Northern California, USA - CZOApr15con2H2.8 metaG... | ecosystem: Environmental > Terrestrial > Soil >...
CTTCACGCATCTGGAAATCACCGCCACTCGTTGTAGCTCTTTCTGGCTCAATGCAAATGTCTCCCTGTTCATAGGGTGACATTTTCACGTTGCCGTTAAGGGGTGACAGAATTATGGAGCTAAGACAGAATGCATGTTGCGGCTTGACAAGCCGCGCTTTGTCCGGATAAACCTCTTTCCCGCCATGCAAAAATCAACTTCCGATTCTTTATTCGAATTATCGCGCCGCCGTTTTTTGAAGAGTACGGCCGCCGCTTCAGCTTGGGCGCTGGCTCCCCGAGCCAGCGGCACGCCCGAGGATGCGCCCACAAAGATGCCTCCGGCATTCTCGTCCCTCAAACCGCTCGGCTCGCGGATCCATCCGATCACCGCCGAGGAATTTCGCGAGCGCCTCCAGCACGCGCAAAAGTTGATGACGGAACTGGAACCCAAATACGACGCTCTGTTCGTGGCACCGGGAACTTCCCTGTACTACTTCACCGGAATCCGCTGGGGAATCAGCGAACGGCTGCTGGCATTGGTGTTGCCGCGCGGGGGCGATCCCATTGTGATCGTGCCGGGGTTTGAAGAAGGACGCCTGCGCGAAAAGCTGCACTTTCCCGCGGAAGTGCGCGTCTGGCAGGAAGATGAAAGCCCGACGAAAATCGCGGCCGCCGCTTTGCTGGACCGTGGAATTCGAACGGGCCGGCTGGGCGTAGAAGAGACGGCGGCGTTCACGTTTTACGAGCACATGCACGCCGCGGCGCCGGGATTCGAATGCGTTTCCGCCGACCCCGTGACGATCGCGTGCCGCGGGGGCAAGTCGGCGCACGAGCTAGAGCTTATGCGTCTCGCATGCGAGGCCACGTTTGACGTTTTCCGCGCCGCGTTCACCTCGCTCAAGGAAGGCATGTCGCAGGAAGACATCGGCAAGCTGGTGGAATCGGGCTTTTCGAAAATGGATTTGCACGGCGGAGCGCTGGTTTTGCTGGGGGCGTCGGCGGCGCTGCCGCACGGCAGCATCAAACCGCAAAAGTTAAAACAAGGCGACGTGGTCCTGATCGACGGCGGCTGCGCAGTGGAAAGCTACCAATCGGACGTGACACGCACGGGAATCTTCGGCAAGCCACCGGAAAAAGTGGCGCGGACATTCGAAATCGTGCGCAAGGCGCAGGATGCCGCTCTCGACGCGGCACGCGTTGGGCGGTTATCGGGCACCGTGGATGACGCCGCGCGCAAGATGATCACGGATGCGGGCTTCGGCCCCGACTACAAGTTTTTCACGCACCGGCTCGGACATGGGATCGGGCTGGATGGGCACGAGCATCCTTATTTGGTTCGGGGAAGCAAGACCGTGCTTGAAGCCGGGATGACCTTTTCGAATGAGCCGGGAATTTACATTCCGGGTGAGTTTGGGCTGCGATGTGAAGACGATATGGTCATTACCAGCGATGGCCCCGCGCAACTTCTGACGCGGGGATTTGCTGTTTCTCTCGAAAAACCGTTCGGGTAAATAAGGGAATACACAGAAAAAGAAAGCCCGAGAGGACGGCTACGATGGAGTGCGCTTCATGGCCGGAGGCCCTCGCAGAATTCGACGATGCGTTGCTCGGCCCAGAAGCGCTCGCTTCCCGCGTGTTTCGAAATGAAGCCGCAATGGCCGCCATGCTCGGGGTCAATAAAACGAATCGCTGGGTTTTCGTTGATCTTCGCAGCCAAGAAGGAAAAGTACGGCACGAATGGATCATCCTGCGCGGCGATCAACAACATCGGCACGCGGACTTGGGCAGCGACGCGTTTCGCGCCCACGTTTTCGTAATAGTCTTGCGCATCGTGATAACCAAACTGCGGCGCGGTGATGAGATCATCGAATTCGCGCACGGTGCGAATCGGCCCCAGGCCATTGAGCTTGTAACGCCCCGGAAACATCTTTTGTTTTCTTGCGTAGCGCGACATCAACCCGGTGACGAAGTGCCGCTGATAGAAGAAATTGTCGCGGCGCTCGAGGGCGTCGGCGCAAGCCGCGAGGTCGAGTGCGGGGCAGACGGCGCAGACGCCACGCAATGCTCTCGGGACCGCGGCGCCATACTCGCCCGCCATCTTGGTCACGAGATTTCCACCCATGGAGTAGCCAACGAAGAAGATCTGTTCGAATCCGCCGGCGTTGGAGAACTCTTCGAAAACCGCGCGATAATCCGCGCTCATCCCAGAGTTGTATAACGTGGGCGTTAGCGCTTCCGTGCCGCCGCAATTGCGTTGATTCAGGCGCACGACATGGAAGCCACGATGGAAGGCTTTCTCCGCGATGCCACGCACGTAATTCGAGTCGCTCGAACCCTCAAGGCCGTGGACGATGACGAGAACAGGAAGATCCTTGCGCTTTCCCGGTTGCCAGTGACAATGCCCGAGCAACCGCGATTCCGCATCAACCTGGAACAATCGAGCTTCCGCAGGCGGAATGTCAAAGCGCCGGGGCACGAACGCTGCTGCAATGGTCATGGCGTGACCGCTGGTCAACAAAGGATGCGCTTCAAATGGTGTTGTGTGGATTCCCACGTGAGAACTGTATTGTACGCACGCAATGCAAAACAAGGGAAAGCCGACCATTATGGAGATCAAGCTTTCCCTCGGATCATCATGTGTTCCACCAACGGTCCTCGCTCAAACAGAATATTGGGCCAAAGGCCGATGATTGATGACTCTTCGACTCATTCAAGGAATGTCTCCCTCACAGGGCAGCTTTCGTATGAATTTCCATAGCTCCTACATATTTGTGTTTACGTTTTTCGCGAACCTTGCCGCCTATAAGAGATAAGCCTTTTGTTATCAGTACATTGGCCCTCTATATCAATGGCAAGTGAATTGCGGCTCCTTTGCGTGATCTGTGATAAAGTCGGGCTCAATTTCAGGGAATTGAGTCTGATTTATGATTCTTTTTCGGGGGTCATCCTCAATCGCACTTGCTGAGGGCGCAGTGAGAGAGTCGTTCCGAGCGTTCCAGGGGCGTGTTTCGGGTACTGCCCATTATTTCTCGTCGGTCTGGATTCCTCAGCCTCAGTTGGGTTCAAACACAAGGCAATGGGCTCTTGGCAGCTCGAAGAGGAATAACAGAGTGATGGCAGCTTGGCTGCATCAGGGGGTAATTGAGAAAATGAGAAGACTTGCTTACTTGTTTTTGGTTGGAGTTCTACTTCTTAGTGTGGGGAGCGGAACCGCGTTCGCCCAGGCAACCGCCAGTGCAACCCTTCAGGGAACGGTAACTGATCAGAGCGGTGCAGTGGTTGCGGGCGCCACGGTCGCTATTACGAACAAAGATCAAGGGTGGACTCGAACGTTAACGACCAGTGACACCGGATTTTACCGATTCGAGCTCCTTGCGACTGGCACATATTCGCTCAGGATCACCCGCGGGGGGTTCGCGACGGTCACCGTGGAGCGCGCTGAACTTCAGATCGGCCAGACCACAACGCTCGACTTCGTGTTAAAGCCAGGACAGGTTTCCGAAACCATTGAGGTCTCCACCGAGGCGCCAGTCGTGGACACGGAAAAAACCCAAGTCGGCCTCGAGATCACGCCGAATGACATCAACAACCTGCCCCTCAATGGGCGCGATTTCGGCAATCTGGCGTACCTGGCTCCCGGCGCCCGGCCTGTGGACTCCTACGACCCCACCAAGAATCGCATCGCAGTTTTCGGCATCAACGGCTCAAGCGGCCGCAACGTTAACGTCACGGTCAACGGGATTGACAACAAGGACAACACGGTCGGCGGACCCGTCATGCAATTGCCCCTCGGGGCCGTTCAAGAATTCAGCATCTCCACGCAGCGCTTCTCGGCGGCCAACGGACGCAGCGAGGGTGCCGCCGTTAACGTGGTCACTAAGGCGGGCTCGAACGCTTGGCACGGAGGGTTGTATTACTACGATACGGAGACAGCTCTCAATGCCAACGATGCGCTCTCCAAGGAATCGGGTAGTCCCACGCCCCAATTCTCACGGCAGCAGTTTGGAGGCAATGTTGGCTTTCCCATCCGGCGTGATAAGGACTTCTTCTTCTTTGCCCTTGAGCGCGAACGGGAGCACACCGCCATCCCTGTGACCTCAACCGCCTTCAACGAGCTGACCATCGTCAAGAATGCCAATAATCCCTTGATGGCTCCGGCCCCGGCCACCGCGATTCCGACCCCGTACTTTGACTGGCGTTATACGGGGCGCTACGACCACCACTTTAATGACCGGCACAACCTGTTTGTCAGCTATAGCGCGCAAAACAACACTGGGGACAACGACCAGTCCGGCAGCTCGAACGATTTGACGGCGGGCAACTTCACCACCAACCATCTCATCATCAGCAATGCCACGCTGAACTCTGTTTTGACGCCGCGAGTGGTCAACGCCTTGACCGCCGGCTACCAGTATTGGAACAACTTGATCGACTCGAAACAGAAGGTACCGACGTTCACCTTTCCCGGAAACATCACCTTTGGAACGAACACAAACGTTCCGCAGCAGTCTATTCAAAAGAAATGGCAGTTCAAGGATGACATTTCCATCACCAAGGGCCGCCACAGCTTCAAGACCGGCTTCGATTATGTCTGGGAACCGGAGCTCGGCGGCTTCTTCGAGTTCAACCCCACGCTCGAAATCGACTTTTTCGATGTCCCAAGCGTAATCACAACCAATACGACAAAATATCCGCAGAGCTTTGCCACTCCGGGTGCCGTGAGCGGGATGTCGGACACTGCAGGCGACCCACATTTCTTCTTGAAGAATGGTGCCAAGATGTTCGGGCTCTATTTCCAGGATGATTGGAAAGTCTCCCGCAAATTCGCCTTGAACCTTGGGCTCCGGTGGGACAAGGACTTCAACTTGATCGGCGGTGGCGACCAAGGCAACAGCCGCACCTACCAGGAGTTGAAGGCCATCGGCGATCCCCACACGGCTTCCCTCCCGCACGATGACAATAAGGACTTCAGCCCTCGTGTCGGCTTCGCCTACGACGTCACGGGCAAGGGCAAACACATCATCCGCGCAGGGTATGGCTTCTACTTTGGGCAGACCTTTGAGAATATCCCGCTCTTCATGCTTCAACAGGCCAACGCCACGATCTTTAATACCACATTCGCTATCGTTGGCAACGGTCCCGGTCAGCCGTGCAGCGGATGCAACGTACCTGGCACAAACATTCCACTCAGCCAATGGCGATTCGGTGTGGATCCCATGCCCACGAATCCCCCACCATCCTCACAATTGGCCGGCGGAGCCGTCGGCCGGCTCATGGACCCCAGCTACCGCAACCCATACTCCGAGCAGTGGAATGCCGGCTACACCTGGGCACTCAACTCAGTCAGCGCCGTTGAAGTGGACTACATTCACGAGCTCGCCATCCATGAGTCGAAAACCATCAACATCAATCCAATTAACGTAGCGACCGGGACCCGCCCACTCTCAGCGGCGTTCTCAGCGGCCGGATTACCCGTACTTGGTCGGATCGACGACGAACAGGCCATCGGTCGCTCGCGCTACGACGGCCTTAACGTTTCGTTCCGCCGACGCCTCTCGCACCATTTCAGTGTCAATACCAGCTATGTGCTGTCCAAGGGAGTGGCATACAAAGGAAACGCCGCGGCGTTCCGCAATCGGCCGTCCAATCCTTTGGATCCATTCAATCCCGTGGACTTTGGCCCGGTGCCCACTGATGAGCGCCACCGTTTCGTGTTCTCCAGCGTCTATGAAATGCCTTGGGGCTTCCAGGTTGCACCTATTTTCCAGGCAGCCTCCGCCCGGCCCTATGATGGGATCGAGGGCCAAGACGTTCTGGGAATCGGAAGCGGGCGCGGAAACTACAACATCGTCGTCCTCAACAGCGATCCTTCAAATTTGACGAGCACGCTCGGCTTTTCCAATGCGGCCTTGCGAAATTGTCTCTTCGTAACCAACACTTGCCACGCCATCGGCTTTGACAAGCTGCGTGGCGATCCATTCATCAACATGGACTTGCGCGTCGCCAAGAACTTGAAGTTTGGCGATAAAATGAATTTGCAACTCCTCGGGCAGTTCTTCGACCTATTCAATCGCGCCAATTTCGGCAATAACTTCAGCGGGAACATCCACAGCAGCCTGTTCTTGCAGCATACTGGTTTCATCACACCGAGCGGCGTCGTCGTTCCGAAGTCATTCCGCGCGGAATTCGGAGCTGAGTTCCGGTTCTGATCTTGCTTCTCAACTGGGGTGTGGCCTTCAACAAGGCCACACCCCTATTATTTTTTCCCGCTTCTTCACCTCCTGGTATCGCAATCCTGATATCACCAACTTGACCGGAATCGGCGGTACCCCTAGAATAGAAGATTCACGGTGATGCATTTTTTCAACTTGATGAAATTATCTGCCGGCCCAGCGGGCACCCGCTGGGCTGCGCTGCTTTCTGGCGCCGATTTCAAGGCGGCCAATCTCTATACGTGAGGCGGGAATGAGCGACGGTCCGATTTCCGAGGGTCTTACCTTTGACGACGTGCTGCTCTTGCCGGGCAGGTCGTCGGTGCTGCCAGGCGAGGCTGATACAACCACAAATTTCGCGAGGAAACTGGCCCTGAATATTCCGCTGGCTTCCGCGGCCATGGACACGGTGACCGAATCGCGCCTGGCGATCGCCATCGCGCGCCAGGGCGGAATTGGGATCGTGCACCGCAACATGCCCATTGACCGTCAAGGGGAGGAAGTGGACCGCGTAAAACGCTCGGAAAGCGGGATGATCGTCGACCCGGTCACCATCTCTCCGGACATCACGCTGCGCCAAGCCCTGGAGATCATGACCAAGTACAAGATCTCCGGGCTGCCGGTGACGCGGGGGGCCCGGCTTACGGGAATTCTGACGAACCGCGACCTGCGATTTGAAAAGAATCATTCGCAACTGGTCAGCTCGGTGATGACGAAGGACAATCTTGTGACCGTGGCGGTGGGCACGACGCTGGAAGAAGCCGAGCGTATCCTGCAAAAGCACCGCATCGAGAAGCTGCTGGTGGTCGATCAGGACTTCAACCTCAAGGGGCTCATCACGGTCAAGGATATCCAGAAGAAACTGGAATATCCGCACGCGGCGAAAGACGAGCACGGGCGCTTGCGCGTGGGCGCCGCGGTTGGAGCGACAGGCGACTTTCTGGAGCGCGCCGTGGAAATGTCAAAGGCCAAGGCGGACGTTTTGGCTATTGATACAGCGCACGGTCATTCGCAGCGCGTGATGGATGCGATCAAGGTGATTCGACAGCGCCTGCCGGAAATGCAGCTCGTCGCGGGCAACGTAGCCACCTTCGAAGGCGCGAAGGATTTGATTTCGCTGGGCATTGACGGGCTGAAAGTCGGCATTGGGCCGGGGTCCATTTGCACGACGCGCGTGGTCACCGGTGCGGGTGTGCCCCAGCTCACGGCGATCATGGAAGCGGCGAGAGCCGCGAAGGGCACAGGTGTGGCGGTTATCGCGGACGGCGGCATCAAATACTCCGGCGACATATCGAAGGCCATCGCCGGGGGGGCTTCCTGCGTCATGATCGGAAGTCTTTTCGCCGGCACGGAAGAGTCGCCGGGAGAAACCATTCTTTTCCAGGGGCGCACCTTCAAGTCCTATCGCGGGATGGGCTCGACCGGCGCAATGGATGCCGGCTCCGCCGACCGCTACGCGCAGGAGGGCATGGAGCTTGGTAAATCGGTGCCGGAAGGGGTCGAAGGCCGCGTGCCTTACAAAGGCTCGCTCGGAGGGTTGACCGATCAGCTTGTCGGCGGGTTAAGAAGCGGCATGGGGTACGTGGGAGCGGCCACGTTGAAGGAATTCGCGGAGAAGAGCCGCTTTGTTCGAATTACCGCCGCGGGCTTGCGCGAAAGCCACGTGCACGACGTCATTATCACCAAGGAAGCTCCGAACTATCGGATGGAATAGCGAAAAAAGACACCAGGAGACGTTTCTTCGTGGCTGAATTCCAACCCTGGCGCAACCCGCGTCCAGCACCCCACCTGACTGAGATTCAGTCTCGGTTCCGTCCGCCCCGAGTATCGGCGTGGCTTCGCGCCTGGTGGCCCGCAGTGCTCTGGGCCGGCGTCATTTTCTCGATGTCCACGGACACGTTTTCCGCGGAGCACACCGCCTGGGTGTTCGAGCCCGTCCTGCGCTGGATGATTCCATCACTCACCGCAGGTCAGTTTGAAGCCGTCCATCAGGTGATTCGCAAGTGCGCGCACTTCACGGAATATTTTGTGTTTTGCCTCTTGCTGTATCGCGGCGGGCGCGCTGGCCGAAGGGGCTGGCGCTGGACGTGGGCCATTGCGGCACTTTTATGCGCTGCAGGGTATTCCGTCCTGGATGAAGTTCACCAGGCATTCGTGGCGAGCCGCAACGCTTCACCCTATGATTCCCTGCTCGATTCCGCCGGCGCATTCGCGGCCTTTGCCGCGCTCTGGCTGTGGTTCCGGCTGCGGCGCGCGGAATCGTGAACTCAAAAGAGAAGAATGTAACTTCGGCGTGCCTTCCTTCGTATTCTCTCAGAGATGGTCCCGACATCCTCGCGAGCGCGCACGGCTCGCACCGCGGGATTTGGTAGAGTAACTGGAGGGCTTCCTTAGCTTGCATGCTCGCGATCGGCGACAACCTGGCCCAGTGCTTCAGCGCCCTGCGCGCGCACAAACTGCGCGCCTCGCTGACTATGCTCGGGCTGACCATGGGCGTGGCCACGCTCATCACGGTGATGACCATCGTGCAGGGCGCGAACGTTTATGTGGAGCAGAAAATCGCGAACCTGGGCACGAACGTCTTTCAGATTGCGAGGACGCCGTTTGCGGTGACCGATTTCAACATCGTCATCAAGGCGCTGAAGTACAAGAAGATTGAGTTCGATGACATGCGCGCAGTTGCCGAGGGATGTCCCGCATGCGAAGAGGTTGGAGCCACCGCCAGCGGCACCGTGCGCGCGCGGTACGGAAACAACGAGGTGACGGACGTAAACTTCTACGGACAAACGGCGAGCATGGCGGATATCGACACGCGAACGGTGGAGTTCGGCCGCTACTTCACTCCCTCCGAAGCGGAGCACCGCGCGAGCGTTTGCCTGATCGGCGACACGCTGGTACAGCGGTTGTTTCTTGGCGTGGATCCCATCGGGAGGATGATTCGCGCCGGTAACGACGAATTCATGGTGGTCGGCATTATGGAAAAGATCGGGAGCGTGCTGGGGCAGGACCAGGACAATTTCGTGATCGTGCCGCTGCCGGTGTTCCTGCGTGTACAGGGAGCGCACACGAGCCTGACGATCAACGTCAAGACCGCAGAGGGGAATTTTGAAAAGGCGCAGGACCAGGCAGACCTGGTCTTGCGCGCACGGCGCCACCTCAGCGGCAAAATGGAAGACGATTTTTTCATCGGCACGAAGGAAAGTTATATGGCGTTGTGGCGCAGCATCAGCTCGGCGTTCTTCGCAGTGTTCATCATGGTGAGCGCCATCTCAGTGATCATCGGCGGCATCGTCATCATGAACGTCATGCTGGTGAGCGTGACGCTGCGGCGAAGGGAGATCGGCGTGCGGCGCGCCGTGGGCGCGACACAGGGCGACATTCTGCGGCAATTCATGGCGGAAAGTTTCATGCAATGCATTGCCGGAGGGCTTGCGGGCATCTCGATGGGATTCTTGGTCGCGCTGGCTCTCCGGACGTATACGCCCTTCCCAGCGTCGGTGCAGACGTGGGTAGCCATCCTGGGAGTAGTCCTGAGTTCCGGAGTCGGGTTGTTTTTCGGGATCTATCCCGCGATGCGCGCATCACGACTGGACCCGGTTGTGGCCCTGAGGTCTGACTGATGGCGATCATGACGCTGGCACAAACCCGCGAGAATTTCTTCGCCGCCATGGAGACGCTGCGCTCGTCGAAGGTGCGCTCTGCCTTGACGGTGCTTGGCATCGTCATCGGCGTTTCCTCGGTGATCTCGATGGCCGCAATCATTCAAGGGCTGAACAAGTTTGTGCAGGACCGCGTGGAACGGCTGGGCTCGCGCACTTATTTCATCTCCCGGATTCCGTTTGGCACGGACCCGTCCCGCTTGCCGGAGCGGATTCGCGCGCGCAAGTATCTTGAATACCATTACGCCGAAGCTGTCCGGGAGGCCGCTCCCCACGTGCATATCGTGACGACATTTGGCACGCGCGGTTTCTTCTTTGGGGACACCAACCGGATCACCAGCGGAGATCGCAGCGTCGAAAAGGTGGTCATCCGCGGGGCGGAACCGGAGTATGCGGAGGCAATTCCGCTGTTCTCCATCGAGCGCGGCCGCTTCATCAGCGCGTTTGACGAACAGCACGCGCGTCCGGTGGTGGTGCTGGGCGCGGCCATCAGCGAATCGCTTTTCCCGAACTCTGACGCGGTAGGGAAAACCGTGCGCATCAACGGGAGCGTCTACGAGGTCATCGGCGTATTTGAGCACGACCAGGGATTGTTCTTCGGCCCCGGCGTGGACATCTTCGTGGTCATCCCTCTCAGCAATTTCAAAAAGCAGTACCCCGAAGCCAAGGAGCTGTTCATGGCGTTTACGGTTCCGGAGAACGCCAACATCGAAACGGCCCAGGGTGAAGTCATTCAGGCGATGCGCCGGCTGCGCCGCATCCCTGCGAGCGCACAAAATGATTTCGAACTGAACTCGCCGGATTTTCTGAGCAATTTGTGGAATCAACTGACTGGAGCGTTGGTGATTCTCACCACGGTAATCAGCTCCATCGGGCTGCTGGTCGGCGGTATCGGCGTGATGAACATCATGCTTATCTCCGTGACGGAGCGCACGCAAGAAATCGGAGTGCGCAAAGCGATCGGCGCGCGCCGAGCGGATGTGCGGCTGCAATTTCTACTGGAAGCGGTGGTGCTCACGCTGGTTGGCGGTACGATCGGCATTCTGATCGGGGCAGGCGTATCGACCATGGTGCGCACTCTCGTGCCTTCGATTCCTGCAACGCTGTCTTACCTCTGGGTGTCAATCGGGTTCGCCATCTCCGTGGGTGTGGGCCTGTTCTTCGGCTACTATCCCGCGAATCTGGCCGCCAACCTCGATCCCATCGTTTGCTTGCGTTACGAATAAAGTTCAGCGGTTCACCGGAGAGGCGCTGGGCTATTCAGAAGCAAAGAAAAAGCCCGCCCCCGGCTGAGCCGGGACGCGGGCTGCTGAATCTTTTCGATCGACCGCTATGCGGCCGAGCACGAATGGAGTGACTAGCTGCTGGCTGCGGCGGGCTCTTCTTTCTTCGTTTTTTCTTTCTTTTCCTTAGCCTTGTATTCGTAACCGACCAGCTCGAGGATGGCCACCTTGGCGTTGTCGCCGACACGGTTGCCGGCATGGATGATACGGGTGTAGCCGCCGGCTCGATCCGCGAATTTGGGCGCGATCTCGCTGAAAAGCTTTTGCGTGATAGCCGGCAGCATGATGTAGGAAGCCGCCTGGCGCCGCGACTGCAGCGTGTCACGCTTGCCGAGGGTGATCATTTTCTCCGCCACCGGACGCGCCGCTTTTGCGCGCGTCAGGGTGGTTGTAATCCGCCCGTGCTCGAACAAGTTAGTGACAAGACTGCGCAGCGTGGCGCGGCGATGAGACGGATTTCGTCCTAGTTTTGATCCTGAATTGAGATGTCGCATCGTTTCACTGTCCCTTGCCGTTTTAGAGTCCGACGGTGTCTTCCGGCGTCGGCGCGGCCGTTTGGCTCGGAAGCGGCGGCCAGATGATCCGGCCGTGCTCGTCGAATTTCATTCCCAGGGCCAAGCCCATCTTCACGAGAATGTCCTTGATTTCGTTGAGCGACTTGCGGCCGAAGTTTTTGGTCTTGAGCATTTCGTTTTCGCTTTTCTGCACCAGCTCGCGAATGGTCTGGATGTTGGCGTTCTTCAAGCAGTTGTAGGAACGCACGGAAAGCTCCAGCTCTTCGACCGAGCGGTCCAGGTGCTCGAGGCGCGGATCGTGGACGATGTCCTGGGGCGCTTCAATGGTGTCTACCGGCTCTTCGAAGTTGATGAAGATGCTCATGTGGTCCTTCACCAGCTTTGCGGCGAGGCCGATGGAGTCCTGCGGCGTGATGGCGCCGTTGGTCCACACTTCAATCATCAGCTTCTCGTAGTCGGTCATCTGGCCGAGACGCGCGGCTTCAACCGAGTAGTTGACCTTGCGCACGGGCGAGTGCACGCTGTCGACCGGGATGTAGCCGATCGGCAGGTCTTCGTCATAATTGCGGTCGGCGGCCACGTAGCCGCGGCCGTTCTTCGCGCGCATCTCGATCTGGAGCTTGCCGCCTTCGCTGACCGTGGCGATGTACACACTCTTATCAAGCACCGCGAAGTCCGCGTCTTCCTCGATCTGCGCGGAGGTGACCGGCCCCGACTGCTCGACGTTCAGGTAAATCGTCTTCGGCAGATCGGTATTCAGTTTGATGGGCACCTGCTTCAAGTTGAGAATAATGTCCGTGGCGTCCTCGACCACTCCGGGAATCGAAGAAAACTCGTGGAGCACCCCTTCGATCTTCACCGCGGTGATGGCCGCGCCTTCAATCGAGCTAAGCAGCGCGCGGCGCAGCGCGTTTCCTACCGTCGTGCCCCAGCCGCGCTCAAATGGCTGCGCGGAAAACCGCCCGTACTTCTCCGTGAGCGATTCCAGTTCGGAGGCAAGACGCTTCGGCTTTTGAAAACCCTTCCACATCGTGTTCCTTCCTTCTGGGAGCCAATGAAAACGGCCCCCTAATCCTGAATTCTGACCAGCCCGGCCGTGCCGGGGCAGGCTACTTCGAATACAGCTCGACAATGAGCTGTTCGTTGATCGGAGGCGTTTGCACGTCCTCGCGCTTCGGCAGCGCCACAACCTTGGCCTTGAAGTGTTCGCGCTCTTGTTCGAGCCAGGGCACGCCGCTCTGGCTCTGCGCCACGTTACGCGCTTCGAGCACCATGGCATTCTGGTGCATCTTTTCCTTGATGGCCACTTCCTCACCAACGCTGACGAGGTACGACGGAATGTTGACCTTCTTCCCATTCACGCGCACGTGGCCGTGCAACACGAGCTGTCGCGCCTGCGAACGCGAAGATGCCAGGCCTGCGCGCCACACAACGTTGTCGAGCCTGCGCTCGAGCATGATGATAAGGTTCTCACCCGTCGGACCCTTGGACCGCACAGCCTTCTCAAAGTAATTGCGGAACTGCCGCTCGAGCAGGCCGTAGGTTCGCTTGACCTTCTGCTTCTCGCGCAATTGCAGGCCGTAACCCGCGACCTTCGGGCGCCGCGACTGTCCGTGCTGTCCCGGGACGAAATTGCGCTTCTCGATCGCGCACTTCTCCGTGAAGCAACGCAGGCCCTTCAAAAACAGCTTCTGCCCTTCCCGGCGGCACAGGCGGCAGACTGCATCTCGGTGTCTTGCCAACTTCTATTCTCCCTTCCCAAAACTTTCGAAATCGTTTTTCATGACTGCACGCATCAAACGCGGCGGCGCTTCGGCGGACGGCAGCCGTTGTGCGGAATCGGGGTGACATCGCGGATCACGACGATGTGCAATCCCGCGGCGGCCAGCGCGCGCACGGCGGACTCGCGTCCCGAGCCGGGACCTTTCACGCGCACTTCGACGCTCTTCATGCCGTACTGGTCGCGCGCCACGCCGGCGGCAGCCAGAGAAGCCTGCTGCGCCGCGTAAGGCGTGCCTTTGCGCGAACCCTTGAAGCCGATCGCGCCCGCAGAGGACCAGCACACGGTGCGCCCATCCGTGTCCGTAATGGTGATCTGCGTGTTGTTGAACGACGCGGCGATGTGCACCAGGCCGTGCGGAACGGTGCGGCGCTCACGCTTCTTCTTGAATTCCTTTTTGCGCTTTGCCGCCGCTGCCGGTTTTGCCGGGGCTCCGGTCTCCGGCGTTCCAGCAGCGGCTTTCGGTTCTTTTGCCACGATTCACTCCATTCCTTTCCTTCTTCAGCCAAAAATTGAAAGCTTGCCAAGCCGGGGCGCAGCATGCTGCGCCCCTACAAACTCGAACTAACCCTTCTTGCCCATGACCTTCTTCTTCGCCGCCACCGCGCCGCGCCGCGGACCCTTGCGGGTGCGCGCGTTGGTATGCGTACGCTGGCCACGCACCGGCAGGTTCCGGCGGTGCCGGATTCCGCGATACGCCTGAATTTCGATCAGACGGCGGATGTTCATCTGTATCTCCTTGCGGAGATCGCCTTCCACGCGGCCTTCCTGTTCGATGACTTGGCGAAGATGATTCACTTCATCTTCCGTCAGGTCACGAATCTTTTTCGTGGGATCGACGTTCGCCTTCGCCGCGATTTTCCGCGCGCGCTCCTGCCCGATCCCGTAGATCGCGGTCAGTCCGACCCAGAGGCGCTTCTGCACTGGAAGATCTACACCTGCAATACGTGCCATACCATTCTCCTAAGAACGTCCTTATCCCTGGCGCTGCTTGTGCTTCGGGTTGACACAAATCACCCGCACCACGCCGCGCCGATGGATTACCTTGCACTTGTCACAAATCTTTTTCACCGATGCCCGTACTTTCATGCCGTTCTGCTCCTCGCTCCTGCTCCAAAATGCCGAAATGAAATTAATCCTTACAGTTCCTACTTATATCGGTACACAATCCGGCCGCGCGTCAAATCGTAAGGCGAGAGCTCCACCGCGACTTTGTCTCCCGCCAGAATGCGGATGAAATTCTTGCGCATCTTGCCGGAAACGTGCGCCAGAACCTGGTGTTTGTTTTCCAGCTCAACGCGAAACATGGCGTTCGGCAGCGGCTCGATCACCGTTGCCATGACTTCAATGGCGTCCTCCTTCGGATTTCCCGAGTCGCCTTTCTTTTTATCGTCGAACTGCTTCGCCATAGTCTCCTGTTCCGTTCTCTCGTTCCCCTACCACGACGGTCCAGTCAGCTCTTTCGGCCTAGTCAGAATCCACGGGCCGTTTGCGGTGACCGCCACGGTGTGCTCGAAGTGCGCCGAGGGGCTGCCGTCCGCCGTCTCCGCCACCCACTCGTCACGCATCCGCACTTCCGGGCGGCCCGCATTGACCATCGGCTCGACGGCGATAACCATGCCTTCTTGCAGCCGCGCGCCATGTCCAGCGTCGCCGTAGTTCGGCAAGTTGGGCTCGTCGTGCATCTTCGTTCCGATACCGTGCCCGACAAACTCCCGCACCACGGAAAACCCGTTCTGCTCGACCCAGCTCTGCACCGCGTGGCCGACATCGCCGAGGCGGTTGCCCGCGCGCATCTTGTCTATCGCACGGTCCAGCGATTCGCGGGTCACCTCCAGGAGCTTCTGGACTTCCGGCCGAATCTGCCCGACTGGAACCGTGACCGCCGAATCCGCGTAGTAGCCGTCCACTTCCATCCCGAAATCGATGGAGACGATGTCGCCTTCTCGCAGCTTCCGCTTCGGTGACGGAATCCCATGAACGATCTCGCTGTTCACCGACGTGCACAAGACGCAGGGATAACCGCGATATCCCTTGAACGCCGCCTTGCCAGGCCTGCCGGCGATTTTTTCCTCGGCCAGCTTCTCGAGGTCCATCGTCGTGATGCCCGGCTTCACCGCTTTTCGCAGCGAAGCTAAAACCTCGTGCACGAGAAGCCCGGCGCGGTGCATTTTCTCGAGCTCTTCTGCGCTTCGCAGGTGAATCGCCATTGTTCCCGTAGGCAGCCCTCAATGGGCCGGCTGTCGCGCTCCGCGCACAATCTCGAGCACCCGCTGCGTTACTTCTTCCACGCTCTTCGAAGCGTCCACGTCATGCAAACGGCCCAGCCGCCGGTAATACGCCACCAGGGGCGCGGTTTGCTTTTCGTACGCTTGCAACCGCAGCCCGACAATTTCTTCCCGGTCGTCCGGCCGCTGTTCCAGCTCGCCGCCATCGTTATCGCAACGTCCTTCCACCTTGGGCAGGCGCTCGTAAATATTGTAAATCTCGCCTCCCACCTTGCACATGCGCCGGCCGGTGATGCGCCGCAGCACCAGCGCCGGGTCAAGCGCGAAGTGCACGACCAGCGGTGGCCTGTACCCGTGCTGCCGGAGCAGAACACCCAGGTACTGCGCCTGCGCCACGGTCCGCGGAAACCCGTCAAACACGAAACCGTGCGAACAATCCGGCCGCTCGATGCGTTCCCTGATCATTCTGAGCACCAGGGAATCAGGAACCAGGTCGCCGCGCTCCATGATGGGCTTGGCTTCCTTCCCGAGCGGCGTGCCCTTGCTGACATGCTCGCGGAGCATGTCGCCGGTCGAAAGATGAGGCACACCGTACCTCTTGGCCAATTCTTTCGCCTGCGTGCCTTTTCCCGCGCCCGGAGGCCCGAGAAAAATCACTGCGCGGTCCAGCTTGTCCGGGTGCCGAGTATCCGGAGCCACCCCCGCTCGTCTCCTTTACCGCCGGCCGCGCAAACGACCCTTACGAGCGAACCCTTCGTAGTTGCGCATGACGAGCTGCGCTTCAAGCTGTTGCACGGTGTCCATGGCCACGCCAACAACGATCAAGAGAGACGTTCCACCAAAATAAAACTGCACGCTCAGGCCCTTCAGGAACCACACCGGAAAGTGGCGGTCAAACCAGGATCCCATTCCCCAGCCCAGATGGTCGAGATGGATGCCCGCAATCATCCATTCGGGAAGCAAACAAACCAGCGCCAGGTAAACCGCGCCGATAAATGTCAGCCGCTTCAGAATCTTGCTGACATGTTCGGAAGTGGTGCGGCCCGGGCGAATGCCTGGAATGAAACCGCCGTTCTTGCGCATGTTGTCCGCGAGTTCGGTGGGGTTGAAGACGATGCCGACGTAGAAGAACGCAAACAGCAAAATCAGCGTTACGTAGACCATTGTGTAAAGTGGCTCGCCCCAGGAAAGTTGCGCCTTGATGGTGTCCACGAATGCGTATTTGTGGTTCAGGACCAGAGCAATGGTCGCAGGAAACGCCAGCAGCGAGCTCGCGAAGATCGGCGGAATGACGCCGCCGGAGTTGACGCGCAGCGGAAGGTACGAAGATTGCCCGCCCATCACCCGGCGTCCCACGACGCGCTTGGCATATTGAACGGGAATTCGGCGCTGCCCGCCTTCCACAAAGACGATGAACGCGACCACAGCGACCATCAGGGCCACCAGGATGATCAGCACAAGCGGCGTGAAGGGCCCCCAAGCCTGCGTTTTGGCCTTTTCATACAAATCCACAATGGCGCGGGGCAACCCGACAACGATGCCAACAAAGATGATCAGCGACATCCCGTTGCCGATGCCGCGTTCGCTGATCTGCTCGCCGAGCCACATGATGAACGCCGAGCCGGTGGTCAGCGTGAGCACGGTCATCAGCGTAAAGCCAAGGCCGGGATGATAAACGAGATTGGGCTGCGACTGCAGCGTGCCGGCGATGGTCAAAGATTGAACGATGCTGAGCAGGATGGTCAGATAGCGAGTGTATTGCGTGATCTTGCGGCGGCCCAGTTCGCCTTCCTTTTGCAACCGTTCGAGGTACGGAAAAACGACGGTCATCAACTGCAGGATGATCGAGGAAGTGATGTACGGCATGATGCCGAGGGCGAAGATCGTGAGGCGGCGGAAGTTGCCGCCGCTGAAGAGATCGAAGAGACCCAGAACCGATCCCGCCGACTGCGCAAAGAGCCGCTCCAATTCCGTGACGTTGATCCCCGGCGTCCAGATGTGCGCGCCAACGCGATACACCGCCAAGAGGGCCAGCGTGAATAGTACGCGATTCCGCAAGTCTTCGATGCGGAACATGTTCTTCACTGCTTCGATGAATCGGTTCATACGTGTTTCCTGCGATTATCTACTGCGCCATAACCTCGAACGTGCCGCCCGCCTTGGTAATCTTTTCTTTTGCCGACGCGCTGAACGCGTGCGCGTGAATCGCCAGCTTGTTGGTCAACTCGCCATCGCCGAGGACCTTGATGGGGTCCGCGGCGCGGCGGACAAAGCCGTGGGCGCGGAGCAATTCCGGGGTCACCGTTTGGCCGGCCGGAAAAACATTCAACTCGGCCAGGTTCACGACCGAATAGGTCACGCCAAACGGATTGTGAAAGCCGCGCTTCGGCATGCGCCGGTGCAGCGGCATCTGGCCACCCTCAAAGCCGCGGCGGCGTGAATAACCGCGACGTGATTTCTGTCCCTTGTTGCCGGATCCGGCGGTTTTTCCGAGCTTGGAGCCCATCCCGCGGCCAACGCGGACTTTCTTCTTGCGCGAGCCCGCGGGAGGATGCAGATTCGCGAGCGTGAAAGAGCCGCGCGCGCTTGAAGCTGGCGCCGCCGGCTTGTGCTGACCGCGCTTGCGGGTCCCTTTCGGGCTGCGTGAAACTTTTTTCGCCATCGTTCTACCCCACCACTTCCACGAGGTGCCGCACTTTGTGAATCATGCCGCGCACCGCCGGCGTGTCCTGACGCTCCACGACCTGATGCATTCTCCGCAAGCCGAGGCCGCGAATGGTTTGACGCATGTCATCGGTGCAGCCAATAAAGCTGACCACCCACTTGACCTTTACCGTCCCGGCGCTGTTCGCTCCGGATTTCCTTTGGCCTGGCATCAGTTGCTCTCAGTCGCGGCGGCTTTTTCCTTGGATGGCCTGCCGCTGATTTCGTCTACCGTCTTGGAACGCGTCTCCGCGACCTGCGCCGCATCCTTCAAGCTGAGCAGCGCCGCGAACGTGGCCTTGACGACGTTGTGGGGATTTGATGTGCCGATCGATTTTGTCAGCACGTTGGTAATCCCCGCCACTTGCATCACCTTGCGCACCGGGCCGCCAGCAATGACGCCCGTGCCTTCCGACGCGGGTTTCAGCAGCACCTGCGCCGAGCCGTAACGCCCCAAAACCTGATGCGGAATCGTCGAACCCTTCAAGTTCAGCTTGATCAGGTTCTTCTTCGCCTGCTCGATGCCCTTCTTGATGGCCATAGGCACTTCGCGCGCCTTGCCCATGCCGAAACCGGCGTGGCCGTGATTGTCGCCGACAACCACCAACGCGGAGAAACTGAGGTTCTTGCCGCCCTTCACCACCTTCGTGACACGGTTAATGGCGATCACATCGTCCTTCAAATCCGAAGGATTCACATCCAGAAGCCGTCGCACCGCTAGACTGTCTCGCAGAATTTGTTTCGACATAAGCTTAGAACTGTAACCCCGCTTCCCGCGCCGCATCCGCGAGCGCCTTGACGCGGCCGTGATATTTGTACCCGCCGCGGTCGAACACTACTTTGCTCACACCGGCAGTCTTGGCGCGCTCGGCGACGACCTTGCCAATCACTTTCGCCGCCGCGATGTTGCCGCCGCCCTTCAAATTCTTTTTTGTTTCGGCGTCGACCGAGCTGGCGGAAACCAGCGTCTTGCCCGAACGGTCGTCGATCACCTGGGCGTAAATGTGGCCGAGCGAACGGTACACCGACAAGCGTGGACGCTCCGGTGTACCCTCGACCTTGGTGCGCACTCGCGCGTGAACGCGCTGGCGGTGCAAATCGCGTGACAGCTTGCGAACTCGGGTCGTTGCCACTGTTTCTTCTCCTTAACTCGCGGCGCCGCCGGCCTTCGCTCCCGCTTTGCCGGCTTTCTTCTTCAGCCGCTCGCCAGTGATGCGAACGCCCTTCTGCTTGTAGGGGTCGGGCGGTCGCAGCGAGCGCATGTCCGCGGCAACCTGTCCGACCTGGCCCTTGTCCGCGCCGCTCACGATGATGTGCGTCTGTTTTTCCACCGCAACCTGAATGCCTTCCGGAATCGGGAATACGATTGGATGGGACTTGCCGAGCGCGAAAGAAACCATTTTGCCCTTCAGCTCAGCGCGATAGCCCACGCCTACGATGTCCAGCTCTTTCTTGAAGCCCGAGGTCACACCATGCACGGCGTTGGCGACCAGCGCGCGAGCAAGGCCATGCAGCGCGCGGTGATCTTCCGTCGCGCGCGTGGCGGTCAGCACGCCATCTTTCTGCTGAAAGGTGATGCCTTGCGGCACGGCCACGGAGAGCTTCCCTTTCGGTCCCTGCACGTCAACCCTGCCACCCTGCAGCGCGATGTTTACGCCCGAGGGCACTGGAATTGGTTTGTGTCCGATACGTGACATCTTCTATCTTCCTTGGCTAGAAGTACTGACTACCAGACTTCGCAAAGAATCTCGCCGCCGAGTTTGGCCTTGCGCGCCGCGCGGCCGCTCATCAATCCCTTCGGAGTGGTCAATATGCTGATGCCTAGTCCTCCCACGACCGGCCGAATCTCGGTCGCGCCGCGATATGCGCGCGCCCCCGGACGGGAAATCCGCTTCATGCCGGTGATCACGCTGCGCCGGTCCGGAGTGTACTTCAGGAAAACGCGCAGCATCTTGCGCGTCTTGTTCTCCTCCACCAGCTTGTACGTCGAAATGTAACCCTCTTCCTTCAGAATGCGTGCGATCTCCGTTTTCATCCTCGAGACCGGAACATCGACGCGCTGGTGCTTGGCGGCCGCCGCGTTGCGGAGGCGCGTCAGAAAATCGGCAATAGGATCCGTCTGCATAGTTCTCCTAAATGGGCTCCTACCAGCTCGCTTTCACGACGCCGGGGATTTCTCCGCGCAGCGCCATGCCGCGAAAACAGATTCTGCACATCTGAAACTTGCGGATATATCCGCGGGCCCGGCCGCAAACGCGGCAGCGGTTGCGAATGCGGACCTTGAACTTCGGCTTCTTGTGCGTCTTGGCGATCTTTGCTGTGCGTGCCATTTATTGCGCTACCCCTTTTTCGCGAAGCGGAACTCCGAGCCCTTTCAGCAGCTCGCGACCCTGCTCATCGTCCTTCGCGCTGGTCGTCAGCGTGATGTTCATGCCCTTGATCTTGTCCACGCGCGTGTAATCGATCTCCGGAAACACGAGCTGGTCCTTCAGCCCGAGAGTGTAGTTCCCGCGGCCGTCGAAGGCATTCGAAGGCAAACCCCGGAAGTCGCGCACGCGTGGCAGCACCACGTTGCACAACCGGTCGAGAAATTCGTACATGTGGTCGCCGCGCAATGTCACCGCGCAACCGATGGGCATGCCTCTGCGAATCTTGAAGTTCGCGATGGACTTCTTCGCCCGCGTGATCACGGCTTTCTGCCCTGTGATCTGGCCGAGTTCCTGCGCCGCGGTGTCCAGCAGCTTCACGTTCTGGCTGGCTTCTCCCATCCCGATGTTAACCGTGATTTTCTGCAGCTTGGGCACAGCCATTACGTTCTTCCAGCCAAAGCGCTTCATCAGCGTGGGCACGGTCTCACTCCGGTATTTTTCCTGCAATCGGCTCTTCATGGCCTGACTCGCCTCTTTCTTTACTTGTCCAATGTCGCGTTGCAGTGCCGGCAGCTGCGCACTTTGGTGCCGTCCGGCAGAACGGTGTGGCCGATGCGCGTGTGCTTGCCGCAGCTCCCGCAGACGACCATCACGTTCGAAACATTGATCCCGGCTTCCTTCTCGATGATCCCTCCCTTGATGTTCTTCGAAGGATTGGGACGGGTGTGCCGCTTGATGATGCCGACGTGTTCCACGACAACGGTATTCTTTGCCGCGTTGACGGAAAGCACGCGCCCGCTCTTGCCGGCGTCTTTGCCCGCAATCACCTTCACGTTGTCGCCCTTGCGGATTTGGATCGTGTGCCGCTCGGCTCTTTCGTGTCTGAGTGTCATGGCTTACCAAACCTCCGGAGCCAGCGAAACGATCTTGGTGAATTTCTTTTCGCGCAATTCGCGCGCCACTGGGCCGAACACGCGCGTACCAACGGGTTCGCCCGCCTCGTTGATCAGCACAGCGGCGTTGTCATCGAACCGGATGTACGTGCCGTCCTTGCGCCGCCGCTCTTTCCTCATCCGCACCACAACCGCCTTCACCACGCTTCCTTTTTTGACCTGGCTTTCCGGTGTTGCTTCCTTTACCGCGGCAGTGATGACGTCGCCGAGGCCAGCCTGCAATCCCGCGTCGCCGCCGACCGGCATAATGCACGTCAGCTTGCGCGCGCCGGAATTGTCGGCCACCGTCAGCCAGGTTCGCATCTGAATCATTGGTATGCTCCCCTGTCCCTCTTACTTGGCCGACGCCTTCGGCGTCAGCACTTCCTTCAACCGCCAGCGCTTCAACTTCGAAAGCGGGCGCGAGGCCACGATGCGCACGGTGTCGCCGGCCTTGGCCTGGCGCTTTTCGTCGTGCGCGTAGAACTTCTTCGAGATGCGCACCACGCGGCGGTACTTCGGGTGCTTCACCAGCCGCTGCACCTCGACCACGATTGTCTTTTCCATCTTCGCGCTGGTGACCTTGCCGGTGAGCACGGTGCGCTGGCCACGCTCGGCAGCCGCTGCGCTTTGTGTTTCGGTTGTCATTACGCCTTCCCCGTCACTTGCGGCTGCGAAGCGGCCGACAATTCCTGTGCGCGCAAGAGCGTCTTGACCCGCGCCAAGTCTTTTTTCGTCTCGCGTAGCCGCTTCAGCGCTTCGGCCTGGCCGGTGGTAAGCTGAAATCGAAGTCGAAAAATCTGCTCCGTCAGCTCCTTCTGCTGCGCCTGCAACTCATCCCTGCCCGCTTCGCGGATCTTCTCAATTCGCCGCGGCATGGTTAAAACCCTCCCGCGCGGGTAACGAACTTCGTCGGAATGGGCAGCTTGTGCGCCGCCAGCCCCAAAGCTTCCTTGGCCGTCGCCTCGTCGATCCCCGCCATTTCAAACATGATTCGTCCCGGCTTCACTACCGCCACCCAACGCTCCGGCGCGCCTTTGCCTTTGCCCATGCGCGTTTCCGCGGGCTTCTTGGTGAACGGCTTGTCCGGGAAAATGCGAATCCACAATTTTCCGCCGCGCTTGATGAACCGCGTGATGGCCACGCGCGACGCTTCAATCTGCCGGTCGGTGATCCACGCGCATTCCATGGCCTTTAGGCCGTACTCGCCGAACGACAGCTCTCCGCCGCGCCACGCCTTGCCCTTGCGGCGCCCGCGCATCTGCTTTCTGTACTTCACCTTTTTCGGCATCAACATCGTTCTATTCTCGCTTCCTCTTCACGCGTGGGCCCGACCGCGTCAGGTCCAACAATCTTGTCCTTGCTCTTACGCCACTGCTGCAGTTTCGCGTTCGTTCTGAATCTTCGAAGCGCGCTTCGGAACGTTTTCGCCCTGATAGACCCAGCACTTCACGCCAATCACCCCGTACGTCGTGTACGCCTGCGCGAATCCGAAATCAATGTCCGCGCGCAGTGTCTGCAGCGGCAGCCGCCCTTGCAGGTACCATTCTTTGCGCGCGATTTCAGCGCCATTCAAACGCCCCGCCACACGCACTTTGATCCCCTTGCACCCGAAACGCAGCGCCGAATCCACCGCTTTGCGCATTGCGCGGCGAAAGGCCACGCGCTTTTCGAGCTGCAACGCAATCGACTCCGCCACCAGTTGCGCGTCGAGTTCCGGGCGGTGCACTTCCTGAATGTCGATGTGCACTTCGCGTTTGGTGCGCTTCTGCACTTCCTGCTTGAGTTTGTCGATCTCCGCGCCCTTGCGCCCGATGATGATGCCCGGCCGCGCAGTGTAAATGCGCACAACCAGTTTGTTGGCCGCGCGCTCGATGTCAATCGAACTGATGCCCGCGCTCTTCAGCTTTTCCTTCAGCTCCTTGCGCAATTTCACGTCTTCGTGAAGCAGATCGGCATAGTCCTTGTCGGCATACCACCGGGACTTCCACGGTTTGTTGTAGCCTAGCCGGAATCCGTACGGGTGCGTCTTCTGTCCCATGATTCTCCTTACTTCTTGCCCTTCTTCGGCGGCGCCTGCTTGCCGGTCAATGCTTTGCGAACACGGCGCGCCGTGCCGCGCACGCCTTTTTGCGCTTCGGCTTCTGCCTGAATGGCCGCAACGCGTTCCGCCGCCGCCACGTGATGCTCCGCCACGCCAACCCAAAGGTGCGCGGTGCGCTTCACATAACGGAACGCGCGGCCCATCGGTGCGGGGCGCAGCCGCTTCCAGCGCGGCCCTTCGTTCACAAAGCAGTTCGAAACATACAACTGGTCCACATCGAGTGGCGCTCCAGCATCATCCGCTTTGCGCTCAGCGTTGGCGATGGCGCTGCGCAGCACCTTTTCAATGTGCTTGGCCGCGCGCTTCGGCGTGTACTTCAGCGTTTGCAGCGCGTCCTGGGCCTTCTGTCCGCGGATCAGATCCATCACCAGCCGCGCCTTCTGCGGTGACATTCGCACGTGCCGCGCGAGGGCGTGCGCTTCAATTGATGCATTTTGTGTCTGCACGTCAGCCATGACTTATGCCTTCGGCGCCGGAGCCGCGCCGCCTCCTGCTGGTGCGCCTGGCGCCGCGCCACCCGCGGGAGCCACGCCCGCGGCCTTTTCGAGCGCC
>Ga0209180_10000244_pt1 | contig 24304 bp, 26 predicted proteins | sample CZO8metaG_3_FD_188355 | JGI IMG/M metagenome (GOLD analysis project Ga0209180, IMG submission 188355) | Vadose zone soil microbial communities from the Eel River Critical Zone Observatory, Northern California, USA - CZOApr15con2H2.8 metaG... | ecosystem: Environmental > Terrestrial > Soil >...
CTGTGCCCTCGCGGGCTCAACCGGGAAGCGCTCAGGGTGGTGCATGTGCTTCCGACACCCGCTGTTGGAGGGCCACTAGTGTCCCTGAGAGATACTCTGAGAGATCGCGGCTCTAAACTACCTAAAGATCGTACCAAGCGACGGCGTCGGGATTCGAGGATCTACTAGTGAGGTTGATGCTTGACAGGGAGGAGTTTAGTCGCGGCATCCTAGCCTACGAGACAAACGAGAAGCGAGACGCGATGTATAACTCTTGAAAACCCCTGACATTGACGCCTCCTCCTTTGCCGGATCAACCGAGCGTTTGACGCTGACCGGTTGCCGCAGCCGTCTCGATCGCGTTCAGCATGCGATGGCGCGTGACCGCGTCGTCGAAGGTGGGGCAGAAATGTGTTCCCTCTCGATAGTCGCGAGCGAAACGCGCGTACGCTTGGGCGACGTTGGTGGAAGGGCCCGGGCCTTGCGGCGGCGACCACCGATACTGCTCTGGCACGGGTAGGACCTCGAGCGAGGACTGCGCGCCCTTGCCGCCGTGTACGGTCATCTCGAAGATCTGGGCTTGGCCGCCGGCGGCGGTGAGCTGCAGATCGCCCTCGGTGCCGTTGATCTCCCATAGCAGGTTGGTGCCGCGCGAACGCCCGCCGCGATAGTGGATCGAGAGCGCGGCCCCGCCCTCGAGCAGTCCGGTGACGCACACCTGATCATCAGCGGTCATCGGCTTGCTTTCGCCCGTCTCCGCGATCGTGAAGGACTTTCGGCGCACAGTCATGGTGGCCGAGAGCTGTCGCACCTCGCCGAGGCAGTGACAGAGCGCGTCCGCCGCGTGGCCCAGAGCGATCGAGAGCATCGTCGCGCCGTCTTTCTTGTCGTTGAGGTAGGCGTTGTACGGCTCCACCGTCGGTCCCCAGCCCATTCCCGAACCGATCAACGTCGTGGAGAGCACCTCACCGACGTAGCCTTGCTTGATGAGGTCATGCACGTACGCCACCGACGGCGCAGAACGGGCCTGCAGTCCCGCCACGGCGAGGACGCCCTTCTTTCTCGCCAGTGCGGCCAAGGTCTCCGCCTCTTTCAAGCCGTTGCCGAGCGGCCATTCGCAGTACACGGCCTTGCCCGCGCCGAGCGCTGCAGTCGCCAGTTCGAGGTGATACGGCACTCTCACGGTGACAGCGACGACGTCCACGGCGCCACTGCTCACGAGGTCTTGGTGATTGTCGAATGCGAGAGGCACACCAAAGAGCTTGCTGGCGGCGTCGGCAGATTCGCGTCGGCTGGTGGACAGCGCCGTGATCTCGAAGTCATCCGAGAGCGACTTCAAAGCAGGAATGTGCGCCTGCGCCGCCCATCCGCGATCCGGATTGGCTCCGATGATGCCGACACGAATCCTCTTGGCTCCACCCTTGCCTACTTTCATGTTCATCTCCCTCAGCGCAGCTGTTTCAGCGCTCCGGCCCAGGCGACCACGGCGACCCACGCCACCGTGTGTCCTTTGGTAGGGTGGTACGTCCAACGCTCGCCTGCCCTCAAGCTCACGGAGAGGTAGCTCATCGGTGGCGCCGCGATCGGGCTCTTCGCATCACCATACTCCCCGAGATCACCCGCGGGACCCTCGACGGGCACGTCCTTGGGCATCACGTAGTGACTGGCGTTGGCTGCGTTCTCCAGCGCGGGCGGCAGGGCGACCGACAGCTGGAACGCTTTCACGCGGCCCTCCTCGGGAGCGCCGGCATGCCAGACACCGTTTCCGGCTCGCATCCACTCGACGCCTCCGGCCGACAGCACACCTTGGTGGCCGGTCGTCTCCGCGTGGCGAACCGCTTCTTCGAGCATCACCGCCACATTGGCGATGCCCGAATGTGGGTGCCAGCCGAAGCCCATCGGCATGGGCGCGAACCGGCCGTCGAAGCCGACGAGGTCCAGGAACACGAAGGGGCTTGAGAATTTCGCCGAGGTCGGAGGGCTCATGAGTCGGTGATGGGGCCGTGCGTGTGTCCGCGCGTGCGGTACACGATCTCGCGGACAGGATGCTGAATCTGACGTGCCAACACGACTTACCTCCCCAACGGTTGCGGTGCTGTCGAAGCGCCGGCGGAAATGCCGAGCTTCTTGAGCAGCTGAATAAGCGTGGCGCGCTCGGTCTTCGAAAGCCCACTCGCTGCTAAATCCATGGCCGTCTTGTGACCGGCGAATACCTTGGCCGCCCGCTCTTCTCCCCGCGCCGTTAGCCGAACGATGCGGGCCCTGCGATCGCTCGGGTGGGCCTCGCGCGTGACCAGGTCGCGCGACTCGAGTCGATCTACAGCGGTGGTGATCGCCCCACTGGTGAGCTCGATGCGCCGGCCAATCTCATTGACCGGCTGCGGTCCCTTGTGAAGAAGCATCTCCATGATCGCGAAATCAGACAGCCCCACCTCGGACGACTCAATGCTCTGGATCGCCAGGCGCTCAAGCGCCCGGTGCGTCTTCATCATCACGAGCCACAGATGCGTGCCCGAAACGTCGGCGGCCTTCTTTCTTGTCGCGGCGCTTTTCATTCTCCATATATCTTAACGTCAAGATACGTGATGTCAAGTCACATCGAGCGACAGTCACATCGAGCGACGGGTTCGAGTCTGGGTAAGGACGAGGCGCCGCGTCTGGTCCAAGTGTTTCCACAGCAAACGGATAGCAAACGGGAGGGTCGGTACTACACCGTCAGCCGCGGTACAGGAAGAGACAACCTGGAGCCAAAACCCTTACGTAGACGCACTCTACGGTAGATCATCGTAGGCGGCGAGAAATGTCAGTTCGATCTTTTAACCCGGGCGTCGGGGGTTCGAGTCCCTCAGGGCCCACCATCAAACCTCAGGTCTAGAGCGGGATTTGGAAGATCCCTCCCCTAGGGGATATCCCGAAAACCCAGAATAGCTAATGGTAGCAAACGGGCTCGCGATCTGATGCGCAACGACCACACTGCCTGACACGAATTACGATTGCGCCATAGTGTGCAGTGTACCCACCCCACTGAGGCGCCGTACAGTAGCCGTTCTACTTTCCGAACGTGAACTCGTGGTGCCTGGACCTTCTGACTCTCCCATCGCGATAGAGCACGTAGGGCTATGCACCCTTGCTGTCAAGTTAGAACGGCATTAGAGTTTCCCGATCAAAATGGGCGTGGTGGTCGGTTGGGGCGCGCCGCTGGGTGCGCGTTCAACTGAGATCGCCACGGCTTGATAGCGCGAAAAGTCCGCCGCAAGCGGGAAGACAACTGACTGACCAGGCGCAGGGCGAAAAACGCCCGCGCTTTCAGGCTGTGTCCCCGCGATCAACCACACCTGGTATACAAACTCCCGGCCCGGATCTCGCAGGTCGGACACTACGAGCGCCCCTCGCCCCCGATTCGGGTCATAAACGAAGCGCGCGGCGGCAGTCACGGAGCCGCTCATGGACACCGATCGCGCCGATGGAGCGGACAGCAGGGCCAAGACCTGCTCTTGCGCCTCTAGCCGCGTGGAGAGCGCCGTGAATTGCCGGCTCAGCGAAACGCCGAGCCCCGCCAGGACAACGAGCAGTAACGCCGCCGCCCCGGCCAGACCCACCGCCCACCTTCGCCGGAGCTGGACCAGGTCCTGACGCACCTGTGTTCTCGCCAGCACTGCCTCGCGCAGCCCCGGAGGAGGGGAGATCTGTCTCACCGCGCTGCCGAGTTGCTCGGTCACCCCTTGCAGTGACGCCAGCTCCCGCTGGCATTCTGCACAGGATCGCACGTGCGCCGACACAGCCCGCGCCCCATCCCGGTCCAGCGCATGGAGCGCGAATGCGGCCAGCAGTTCGGATGCGTGCTCGTGCGTCACTCGCGCTCCTCCTCCCCCTGGACCAGCTGAACTCGCAGGCGTTGCATCCCATCGCGGATTCTCGTCTTGACCGTTCCAAGGGGAATCCTCAGCCTGTTGGCGATCTCTTGCTGAGTGTATCCGCCGTAGAAGGCCAGCACGATTGCTTCACGCTGTTCCGGCGAGAGGGTCATCAGCGCGCTGCGGACCGTCGCGCCTTCGACCCCGCGGAGGGCCTGCTCCACAACGTCGGCACCGCCACCTGCGCCGGGATCACCTTCCGCAAGCGGCTCGACCGTACGAACTCGCTGACGGCGCAGCGCGTCGACCGTGCGGTGATGGGCCAGGGACAATACCCAGGAACGGGCGCTACCACGGGTGGGGATGAATTCGCCCGCGCCGCGCCAGATATGGAGGAAAATCTCCTGTGCAACTTCCTGGGCGGCCTGCGGGTTGCCGAGCATTCGTACAGCGAGAGAGTAGACGGGCCGACTGTATCGATCGTACAGGGTCTCAAATGCGATGGCATCCCGCCGCGCGATTCGCGCCAGTAGCGTGGCCTCCTGATCTGCTTCCGTCACGCCGCGGTCCACGTCCCATCCCACCGACCAGAACCGCATGGGCCGTTCCACGAAACGCTGAGGGGTTCCTGTGGTCATTCGGCGCGGCCCTCCGCTCAGTCCTTCGCACCGCGCCCCCCCGCGGATGGTCCAATCCGTCTGAACGGGTCGTGCGAACAGTCGAGAGGAAGGCCGCTTCCGCGGATCTCCCCGGGGCGCGGGAGGGCGTTATTCCAGACCATGACGGAGGTGTCGTATGGCACGGCATAGATTCTGGCTGGTGGGGCTGGCGGTGGTCGCTATCGCCGCGATCCTTGTTGTCCCCAGACTTCTCGTGGCCTCGGACCACGACGACGGGGAAACCGACACCAAGGGGCGCAACGTGAATCTGACCGATCTCTATGCGTTCCGGGAAGGCGATCAGACTGGCAACGCTGCCCAAAACTCCAACCTGATTCTGGTGATGAACACGAATCCGCGGTCCGTGGCCCGCCAGCAGTACTACTTCAGTGCACGGGCACGCTATGAGTTCCGCATCGAACGTGCGGTTAGTAATAGTGCGGCGCCGAAGGCAGCTGGACTGTCCAGGCCCGACATCATCCTCCGGTTCGAGTTCGGCGAACCGGTGGCCAACAGGCAGTCCATGAAGGTGACCGCAATCCGAGACGGAGTCAGAATGGTCGCCACGGGCGCGGTCACCACGCCGCTGCCCGTCACCGCGGCCGATACGCCGACAATCAACGCGGTCACCCTGGGTGGATCTCAGCTGGACATGTATGCGGGTCTCCGAGAGGATCCGTTCTTCTTCGACGTCGAGCAGTTCTTCCGGGTCCGCGCTGGATTGCTGGGATTAGGACCGAGTATCGGGTTCCGGAACCCGGGGCTGGATTTCACCTCTGGATATAATGTCAACTCGATCGTCGTGCGCGTCCCGATTGCCTTCCTGCAAGGGGCAACGACCGCGACCACGTTCGATGTTTGGGAGACCATCTCCGTGCGGACGGGGGATGGGGATGACGACAACGAGTTCACGCAGGTCGATCGGCTGGCCCGGCCCGCGATCAACGAGGGGCTGGTCATTACCAACGACTTTCTGAACAGAATGAACCAGGTGGGACCGGACTGCGAGGCCCTGGCGCTGGCGGGCCAGCAACCCTGTGCAGGGATCCTCGGACCGGTCTTTACTGAGGCGATCGGCACGCTCACGGCGCTCGGCAACAGTTCGACTCGGGTCGGTCAGCTCGTGGCGGCTTTTCTCCCTGACGTCATGCGCATCGACACAACTCAGCCCAGCGGCTATGCGGTCGGATTTACTGGGCTCAACGGCCCGGCCACTCTCACACGCGGGCGCCTGCTCAAGGACGATGTGATCGACGCCACGCTCTTTGTCCTGACAAATGGTACGGTCACAAGCGACGGCGTCTCGTACGACGGCCCCAACCTCGACGGCAGGGGCCACAAGCCGCTGCACATCACATTCCCCTATCTCGCCACGCCGAACTAACGCCCAGGTGCAGGTGGTGCTCCGGCGTCTTTCCCCCGGAGCACCACCACCCAAAGGAGTTCAAGGAAGATGCAACGCCCGCAGGAACCGCTGATCAGCAGACCGATGTCATGGCGCCGGCGCTGGAAGTGGCTCGGCCCACTCGCGGCGACGGGGGGAGGAGCGATCCTCGTCGTGGGTGCCTTGCTCTGGGCACATACGGCTGCCACGCCTTCATCGGCGTACCATTATCGCTTCCAGCGGCTTCCGCGCGGCGCGGTGAAGCAGGCGCTGCAGCGGGAGATCGAATTCTACCAGGCGCGCTTAACCTACGACCCAAATAGTGGCCTCAACTTGGCGTCGCTCGCCAGCGCTTACTTGAGAATGGCGCGAGTGACGGGGGATCTGAACTGGTATCTGCTCGCCGAGCAGGCGGCCCAGCGATCCTTGGCGAGTCTTCCGTTCCAGAACAGCGGAGCCCTCATCGTCCTGGCCAAAGTCGCTGAGGCGCGGCATGACTTTGATGAAGCCATCCGCCTCGCCCGCCGAGCCGGGAACGACGATGCGCTCTCGATCATCGTTACCTCGAACCTCGCCATGGGCCACGTAGATGAGGCTGCCCGCGCCGCAGCGACGCTCGTCGACGGATCAGCGAGTCTGGGCGACTACACGCTCCGCGCCCTGGCGGACATGGCGCAGGGCCGAGACGACGACGCCGTGATCGATTTTCAGCGAGCGCTCGCCGTCGAGGAAGCCGACGAAGTGGCCACCTCGGCGTGGACCAGGACGCTGTTCGGCCGCCTCTACTACCGGCGCGGCCACCCGGATCAGGCGCGGCTACTATATGAGGAAGCCCTACAGATTCTCCCCCAGTACGCCTTGGCGCTTTCGAATCTGGCCGAACTCGAAATCCGGCAAGGCCAATACCGGCTGGCTGAGGAGCACCTCACACAGATCGTGACGATCACCAAGGCCTCCCCTAACGTCTACGACCACGTCCTCCTGCGCGGGCTCGCCCGGCTGAAGGAACTCGAGGGCGACTCCGTGAGCGCCGAGAAATTCTGGCTGCAGGCTGAAGAGCGCCTTCGTCAGGACGCCGCATCGGGGAAATTCGGACACCGCCGTGAACTGGCGCGTCTACTGCTCGAACGCGGCCGCCCGCAGGACCTCGCCCAAGTCCTGCGCTTGATGGAACAAGAGATCCGGATCAGGCAAGATGCGGATACCCTGGACGTGTACGCTTGGGCGCTGACGCGGGCGGGACGGTGGAGCGAGGCTCGACAGGTAATGACGCGCGCGCTGCGGTGGGGCTTTCGCGACGCCAGGTTCTTTTACCGCGCCGCCCTGATCGAACAGACTCTAGGCGATCCAGCGCAGGCCCGGCGGTTAATCCAGCGCGCTCAAGAGACCGATCCAGCGTTTGACGAAAAAGCCCGCCTTACCTCAGGCCTTGGATATTGAGTGGGTATGCCGTTTATGCGACACCGTGTGGTCACCTACAGCATCCTGGTGATGGCCGCGCTGGGGCTGACCACCTGGGCGCCGCAGGCCGAGGCCCACTGGGCGGACCAGGCGGTCGCTGAGATCAGGGTCGATGGCGCGCAGGCGCGCATCGTCTTGACCTTTCCCACCAGCCTGGCCGTCTTTGCTGATGATGATCACGATGGCAAGTTGTCGGCGCAGGAAGTCCGAAGACACCGGGCAGAATTAGAGGCATTCCTGGGCCAGCACATCAGGCTGGCCGCTGGCGATGAGCGGGGCGCATTGGCCGTGGAACCGGCACCCACCGATGATGTCGCACCCGGCCCAGGAACTCATAGTACGTTACTGTTGGTCTACCGTTGGTCCAAACCCATCCAGGCGCTGGCCATTCAGTACGAGTTGTTCGTCCCCGGTGTGTCCACCGCGAGCTGCCTGGCGACAATTGTTTACGGGGGCCAGGTCCGGAACTTCGTCTTCACCCCTGAGCGCCACAATCTTACCCTCGCCCCCGGCGCGGCGTCTCTGTGGCACCAGAGCATCAGCTTCACGGCACTGGGGATCCGGCATATCCTTACCGGGTATGATCACATCCTCTTCCTGCTCAGCCTGTTGATGCTGGGCGGGGGGCTGCGGACTCTGCTCAAGATCGTGACGGCCTTCACGGTCGCGCACTCCGTGACGTTGTCGCTGGCCGCACTGGACATCGTCACACTACCTCCCAGACTGGTGGAAAGTGGGATCGCGCTGAGCATCGCCTACGTGGCGGCAGAAAACTTGTGGCGCGGGGCGCAGGCTACCCGCTCGCGGTGGCTCGTCACCTTCACTTTTGGGCTGATTCACGGCCTCGGGTTTGCTGCGATTTTGAGAGAAATGGCTCTCTCACGGGCAAACCTGGCGCTGTCGCTAGTGAGCTTCAACTTCGGGGTCGAACTCGGTCAAATCACGGTCGTGACTGCTGCCTTCCTAAGTCTACGTGCGCTCGCGACGTTGCCTTGGGAATCCACCATGCGGCGGTGGGTGTCCGCTGCTGCTGTTGCGATCGGAATAGTCTGGTTTTTCCAGCGCGCCTTCCTTGCGTAGCGGCTGCATTCGGATCTGCTAGTCCACCTACTGCATCCGGGGCGGGTGAGTGCCGGACCGGCCGGATGACCCTTCTCCTGCGCGGCATCGTGGCTTGTAGAACGGGAGTACCCGTCCCAACCGGGTGGCCGCTAGGACCCAGTAATCGCCCGTAGATTCCGATCGAGGCCAGGCAACTCGGCTGGCGCTTCCCTTTTCTCTCGCACCTGCCGGAGGTGATCTCGATTTGGTCCACCTGTCTGGGGAAACTTAGTGGTCAGTCCTTGAGCGCTCCGGACAACGCTGAGACATAGTGCTCGGCGAAGAACGAGTACATAAGCGCGACGGGCACAAATCCGAGGAGCGCCGCGGCCATCAGCGGTCCCCAGTGGTAGGCGTCACCCGTGACCAGTTCGGTGATCGAGCCCACTGGGACTGTAGGCTTCTCTGGCGAGGTGATGAACACCAGCGCGTACAGGTACTCGTTCCATGACAGCGTGAAGGCGAAGATCGTCGATGAGAAGATGCAGGGCAGCGACAGGAGGTGTCTAGACCGCTGGAGATGAGAGAGCGCTTAATTCCTCTTCAGCTGAAGATACTCTCCCTCAATCTTCGCGCCAGATTTCAGATAAGTAACCGCGCCAGGAGGAAGGCTGTCCAAGTAGGCAAACGTGTAGATGACCAGCTTTCTCTGGCCAAACCGCTTTGCCCTATTGAGAGTCTCGGACAAAAGTGCAGAACCGATTCCCACACCTCGAAACCCCGGTAAGACACAAAAACATTCCAGCCTCGCTTCCCCTGGGCCATACGCGTCAGACAGAAAACCTGCCAAGCTTGTCAGCTTCCCTTTCTGAATAGAGCCCAGCCAAGCTCCAACTGGGAACCCGAACTTTCCGGGCCAATCCCTAACCTCCGGCCCACCCTGTTCCTCAAACCACCAGTCCCAGTAAGGCAGATGCCCTTCCACGATCATTTCTCCAACCCTCCCCGCGTCATCTTTCGAAAGCTCCCTAACCTCGGTGGGATGCCTTCTCCTCCCAAACCCACCGGTAAGGTCCCATGCTAAGCGAAGAGTCCGCCTCACAGGCGTAAACTGGAATCTCTTGTAAAGGTCAACGTAGGGCTGGACTGCAGGAGTCGTAGCCTTCAGGTACTCGTATCCCCTCGCTTCAACGTTTGCGACCGCCTTCTGAATAAGCTCGTCCGATATTACCAGGTTGGAGAAGGCATCCCTAACTGCGAGATATCGCAGGTCGTACCAATTCTTTCGAGGGAGGCTGACAACGGCTATGCATCCTAGCGTTGAACCAGCCTTCTCAATTACAAAGAAGCTTTGCCGGCTAGGATCCGTCCTAGAGAGGTCGCTTCTCACGCGAGGCAGATGCTCGATGCTCCCGAAGGATTCCCTGAGAATACGGATGAGAACTTCCTCGTCCCCAGTTCGGAAGTCTCTCACGACAGCCTCACCAGCCTTTTCGCGAGGATTCTTGTCTAATCAAGTTGAGATCGCGTACTCTAGTTCATAGCCTACTCTAGATACGCCACGGGGAGGCGGCATTTTCGATGCGAAAGCAACGTAGCCCCCGTGAGGTCGATTGCAGAGAAATCCTCGGCCGGATGCGCTTTTATGAAGCTCTGAATTCGCGGGTGCTCCCGGCACAGCCGCGTCGCTCCCGCTTCATCTCCATAGAGCCCAAGCACGAGATACACGCCCTCATCATCGAGACTCTTCAATAACCAGTCGTACGCAAATGTTGCCAGCACTTCGCGACGTAAAATAAAGAGTTCCCAGCGACTTCGCTCAAAAGCACGCGCCTTCGTCGGATCACTAACCCGCCAAGCGGCATAGACGGCGTGACTCGGAGCTTCCATCCAGGACCCCTTGACCTCAAACAACGGAAGATAAACCTCCCCATGCGCTGCCCGAGCTCCGCCTTCGGTTTCGAACATATCGAATCGCAGGAGGGAGTTCGGCTCCTCTAATGAGCGAAGCACCAACGAGCCCAGGGCGCCACGAGTAGGGACTGTCGGTCTGGCGCCTGAAAAGTCAGTTCGAACCACGTACATTTCAATGAGCCTCGAGCATCCAACGCCCTAGAAGGGAATTTCAAAGTTGCGCAGGAATTCGCCTGCGACTCATGGGGTGGGGTAGTCGGGACAACCGGTGGAGATACTTCCGAGCGTGTCTAGATGTTTCCATGGATCCCGCACAGCAAACGGACAGCAAACGCGAGCAGTGGAAAGGAGAGGGAAACGGCGGTACTACACAGGAATGGGAAGCGGCTAGAACCCAACGGGGGAGCAGGCAACAGTACGCGAAGGTAGATCACGAGAAAACGCGGTTCGATCTTTTAACCCGGGCGTCGGGGTTCGAGTCCCTCAGGGCCCACCACCAAACCTCACGTCTAGAGCGGCTTCCGTAAGACCCTCCCCTAGGGGGAACTCCGAAGAACCCCCAAATAGCTAACGGTAGTAACGGCCCGGTAATGGAAAGGAGTCAACATGAGGCCATGAAGCCACGAATCACGGTCATCACACTAGGCGTGGATGATCTGGAAGGATCGCTCAAGTTCTATCGCGACGGGCTCGCTCTACCGACGCAAGGCATTATCGGCACGGAATTTGAGCACCGCGCCGTCTTCTTTGATTTGCAGGCGGGTTTGAAACTCGCAATTTGGCCCCGCAAGTCTATCGCACATGACACGAATATCTCTCGAACTGCGCCAAGCTCCACCGAATTTACGCTCGGTCATAATGTGAGCACCAAAGGCGAAGTTGACGCGGTGATGGACCAGGCGAAAAGAGCCGGGGCAAGGATCATCAAGCCTGCCCGAGATACGTTCTGGGGCGGCTACGCGGGTTAATTCCACGACCCCGATGGGCACCTGTGGGAGATCGTGTGGAATCCGCAATGGGAGATTAGTGAGTAGAAACGTCGACGCCGTGCTGTGAGCATTGCCAGGCCCAGAACCTGAGATTGCCTATCGAGAAAGGCATGAACGGAGCGTGATGAGCCGATGTCAACGCCTACTCGGCGGCTCGCAGCGACCTTGTTTGTGTCGTTGGACGGCGTGGTCGAGTCGCCGGAGAAATGGTCGTTCCCATACTGGAACGACGAGATTGCCAAATTCAAACACGAGGAAACCTTCGCCTCAGATACGCTGCTCCTGGGACGCGTGACCTACGAAGGCTTCGCCGCCGCGTGGCCCAGCCGGAAGGATCCTGAGGGGTTCGCGGATCGGTTCAACGGCATGCCCAAGCACGTTGCTTCCAAGACTTTAAAGAAGCTCGAGTGGAACAACTCGCACCTAATCAAGGGGGAACTTGCGGCGGCAGTTTCGATTCTGAAGCAGCAGCCGGGCCAGGATATCGTCATCCACGGCAGTCCCGGCCTTATCCGTTCCCTCATGCCGCACGACCTTATTGACGAGTATCGCCTCCTGGTCTACCCGATTGTCTTGGGACGTGGGAAGCGCCTCTTCGATGGGACGAGCCAGGTGAGCCTCAAACTCGCCGAGTCGAAGGTGTTCGGCACCGGAGTCGTCAAGCTGGTCTATCGGCGGACCGACAAGCGGTGAGGAAAAGAGGGCCACTATAGTGTATGGCGGTACGGTTTGGGCAATCAAAAATCGAACCTTTTACCCGGGCTTCGGGGGTTCGAGTCCCTCAGGGACCCACCACCAGACCTCACGCCTAGAGCGGATTTGGAAGATCCTTGCCCTAGTGGATGTCCCGAAAACCCCAAATAGCTAACGGTAGCTAACGGGCTTGCGATCTGATGCGCGGCGACCACGCTGTCTGACACGAATTCCGATTGAACCTGAACATGCAGGATAGGAACCTGTACTAGTGGACTGAGTCATTGAAGAGTGACACGGATGCGCCTCTTCGGATTGTTGTACGTCCAGAGAAACGGCCGGGCCTCTTTGTTGTGAAGGTCAATGTCGGCCAGCAGTTTCCGTTTGAGGTCGTGTGTGGAGGTGAAGATTCCACGCTCGATGCAGTCGCGTTCGATCGCGAACCACAGCTCCACTTGGTTGAGCCAGGAGCGATAGGTCGGGGGTGTAATGGAGGTGGACGTGCGGGTGCTTTGCCACCCAGCCTTGGACCGCCTCCGTTGTCAGTTCGCATCACTGCGATAGAGTAGATTACGGCGAAGATCGGGATCAATTCTTTTGCAGGCATCGAGTACTCGACGGCTATCCCCTTCGCTGCCGTCGGCACCATGTTCCTGGGACCACAGCTAACGGATAGCTTACGGGTGGACCAGAATAGCAGAGAAAAGGGCGGTACTCGGAGGGAAAGCTCAAATCGCAATGCCGTATGGAACGAGCCTCTTCAGTAGGCAGAAGTACAGATCAAGAATGCCCCTCGGTCAGCGACAGGTTTGAAGCTGAAATGGGGAGATCCTCGGAGGGGAAAGACCTGCTCCGACGGTTTGGCACGCGGTTTGCTCCATTTTCCGGCACATGGCAATTTCCAACTTATCTTCCCGGCTGTCCGGCCCGACGCTGCTGCGGCGGTTTACGCTGCTCAGCCTCGGCACGACTCTCGCGGTTGGAGTACTCTTTGGGGCGATCACAGCCCGGCTCGTAGAAGATTTTGCCCTTCGCCAGCAGGCGCGGGCGATTGCCGCACGCGTATTAGAACTGGCAGGTTCACGCTTCGTCTTTCAAGACTTCTTCCGCTCCCCACCGGCCCGATCCAAGTTTGAGGGGACGATGCGTCAACTGGTCGGGAAGATGGACATCGAGCACGCCACCGTGTGGAACCGGCGGGGACAGGTGCTCTACAGTGATGCCCGCTCGGGGGTTGAAACCCCGCCTCCTCCGTCCGCCTTGCTGACTTCAGCCCTCAATGGCCAGCTGCAATGGCGGCTGCTTCCTGCCACAAAATCAAGTACGGGCGTAAAGCATTCGCGGCTAGAGGTTCTTGTTCCAGTCGTGGCAGCTGGGGTTCCCCAACCAGTCGCCGCGTACCAGGTCATCTCTGACATGTCCGATCTGGCGCCGGCGCTGACCCGTCTACGGTGGTCCGTGCAGGTCAGTGTGGTCCTCGGCGTCCTCATCCTCTACGCCATGCTCTTTTCGATCGTGCACAAGGCCTCAGGGGACCTCGATCGCCAGGAGTCGGCGCTTAAGCGTTCGTTCATCGGAATCATTCGCTCCCTGGTGACCGCACTGGACGCCCGGGACATGGCAACGGCGCATCATTCCTCCCGCGTGGCCGATAACGCCGTCATCATCGCCCAGGCGATGGGGCTGGACGAAGCGGCCGTTAGTGAGGTGCAAGTGGCCGGGTTTCTCCACGACGTAGGAAAGATCGGAATCCGCGACGACGTCCTGACCAAACACGGCCCTTACACGGACGAGGACAGAGCGGTAATGCAGCGTCATACCATTTTCGGACACGACATCCTTAAACCGGTGCCGATCTCAGACAGGATCAAACTGGCTGTGCGCCACAGCCACGAGCGCTGGGACGGACAGGGCTATCCTGACGGACTGGCGGGCGAGGACATCCCTCTCGCCGCCCGAATCGTTGCGGTCGCCGATGTCTTCGAGGCGCTGACATCTGACCGCCCGTACCGGGCTGCACGAAGGCCGCAGACGGCTGTGGAGGAGATCGAGCGGGGCGCAGGGACTCAGTTTGACCCGAACGTCGTGAAAGCTTTTCTCCGGGTATGGAAGATATTCCATCGAACTTCGTCCGAAATGCCCGTGAGAATTCATGAACCTGCTTAATTTTCCGTGGGCATCGCCGATGGATGTTATGATGAGGACACTTCCCTGAGGGATTCTTTCACGCGGGGAGAGGAGATTCGATGGCCCTGTACGTCTCGATAAGGGACTTCAGGATTCCCAGTCTGGAACCTGGCGATTACGAGAAGGACGAAAGACTAGACAGGTCCGTACTGGTGGTTGCCCTCGGTGTCGTCAGCGGGGGGTTAGCGTTCCTCCTCGGCATGGTCTTCCTCCTTTTCCCAGAATGGATCCGCCCGATTGCCTTTGGCCCGGGCTTCAGCGAGCCTAGAGTCTACGCCGTGCTTCTTCGTCCCCACGCCGCTGCTGATAACGGGGGGAGCCAGGAGACCCCCAGTGCGAATCAGCCTGTAAGTGTCAACCCGCCGCCGAGAGGGCAAACGAGCGCCCAGGCGACCCCGGCCTCAACAGGTCAGACATTCGGGAGAGGTGGGGACGATACTGCTAGCCAGCCTGTAGTTCTGCCTCCAGCTAGCGCGCAGCTTGTACCCGTGTCGAATACGGGAACCCCAGGCCCGCAGGGGCAGTCAGCCGCCGCCGGAAATGGCAACGGGAAGAAGCAGGGCCTGATTTAGCTGCCGAGAGTGGGAGACAAGGGGCCCCACCAAGCCTAAACCGTCTTATCGCTGTCCTCGCCCGTCAGGAAAATCAGTTTCGTGTTCCCAGACCAGTGCATTATTGCGCTTGCCAGAAGCCTGGATAGCGGGTAACAAAGCCCACGCCATTTACCTCAAGTTCAGCAACGAATGCGCCGCCTGCGCTCTCGTAACGATAGGCCGCCTCTCCAGTGCGTCGATAGAGCTGGTCGAGCGGTTCGAGGGCAAAACTCGGGAACCGTAGCCAGGCAGCACGTACCTTCGCCTCCTGCGCCTCTGCAAACGGATTGCAAACGGGAGGGTCGGTACTACACCGCAAACCGCGGTACAGGAAGAGACAACCTGGAGCCAAAACCATCATGGATACGCACTCTACGGTAGATCATGGTTGGCAGCGACAAATGTCAGTTCGAACTTTCTGACCCGGGCGTTAGGGGTTCGAGTCCCTCAGGGCCCCACCACAAACCCGCTCTCAACGGGGCGCCGAATAGAGCAGATCAGTTCGTCACTGCGCTTGCCAGAAGCCTGGATAGTGGATAACAAATCCCGCACCATTTACCTCGAGGTCAGCAACGAATGCACCGTTTGCGCTCTCGTAGCGATAGGTCGACTCTCCAATGCGGCGATACAGCTGGTCGAGCGGTTCCAGAGCAAAACTTGGGAACCGAAGCCAGGCGGCCCGTACCTTTGCCTCTTGTCCAACCGCCAGACCCAGGCGCCGAAGCGGGAGTAGGTTGGTGGACGGGCTAAAGTTAAGATCAAGGTCGATGCAACCTGTAGCCTCAGGACGCTGGGCTCCATTGAGCGTCCAGCGAGACGCGGAATCGACAGCCAGCTCGATCTCGATTACTTTCTCTCCCACCCAGCCTGTAACTCGGCCAGAGAGCGTCCGCCACGTTGCATCGCACACCACAAGGTAATCTAGCCGGCAGGGCCCTAGCTTATCCGCGAAAACCGCTGTTCCGGCCAAATACCGGTAGGGGTGCTGATCAGACAGCCGCGCCGATTCATAACCCGGCTGGTCCAATCGGCGCCAGAGGATCGTTTCATTGGGTTCCCCACGGACTGGCATCGTCACCTGGCTACTCGCTTAGGAGCGCCGGCCGCAGAATGAGTTGGTCCGCCGATGTGAACACCCGGCGTCGAACGACCGAGATCGTTCCTAGCGCCGCTAGCCCCGATGCCGCATAGATCATCGCCACGACCACGAACTGGTAGATCGCCGCGTAGACCGGGTCGCTTCCCGTCAACAACATCCCTGCCATAAGTCCTGGAATCCAGACGATACCGAGCGCATCGAGTTCACGCTCGGAATCAGGCTGGCACTCACCGCGTTCCGAGAGTGCGCGACGACGGCCTCGGCCGGCGCCGCCCCCAGCGCGAGAGCCGCTTCGATCGGCCCCGTGTGGGCGAGGACATCGACTCCGAACCGCTCCAACGTTTGCGCACTCGCATTCATCGCGCCGTTGATGATCATGCTCCCCACCGGCACGAGAGACGCGATTTTGATATCAATCACGCCCACCGCGGTCATCGCGGCAATGACCAGCGCTGAGCCGACTGCGATGCCAAACGCCGCCGCGGGCCGAGCGCCCGGCACCTTGCGCGTCCGATCCGCTGCGATCGACCCGGCTGCTCCAATCATGAGGGCTAGCACCAGACCGCCGAGAACTGCCGGGCCGCGGAGGATTGCCGCATGGAGAAATCCGCTGAGGGAGATCTGGCCCAGACCCCGGATGACGGCGCCGCCGCTGCCGCCTGTGCCAGTCCGAGGAGGACGGGAGACGGGATGAGGTGGTTAAACATCAGGGTCTCCTTTGATTCCATTCCGCGCGAGGCGGCCGCCTTCATACCATGACGCGGTGGCCGAGGCGGGTGGCCTGAGCCGCGTCGTGCGTCACAAGAACAGTGGTGAGCGATCGCTCCCGCATCAGATCGGCGATCACCGCTTCGACCTGCCCCTTGGACGCGTCGTCAAGCGCCGAGGTCGGCTCATCGAGCAATACGACTTCCGGGCTATTGGCCAGTGTCCGCGCGAGCGCCACACGTTGGGCTTCGCCACCGGACAGCGTGCTCACGCCGCGCGTCTCGTAGCCTGCCAGCCCAACCTCCTTGAGCAGGCGCGTCATGATCCCCGCATCCAGCGTCATCCCGCGTTGCCACGGACCAAAGCGGAGGTTATCGACGACGCGACCAGGGAACAGCGCGGGGACCTGTGGGACGAGCCCCACTCGTCGTCGCAGATCCCGCGGAGCAATCTGGCGGTAATCCATCCCGGCAATCAGTACCGTGCCGTCGGTCGGCTCATCGAGACGATTGAGCAGCCGGAGGAAAGACGACTTCCCCGACCCACTCGGCCCCACAATCGCCACCACTTCTCCTTGTGGTATCTGCAAAGAAATGTGATCGACGAGGCGTCGTGCTGCCACCACACGGGTCAGGCCTCTGATATCAAGGAGCGGAAGCGCCGGAGATGCGCTCCCTATCGGTCCGGCAACTGACCCTGCCGGTACCTGCGGCGGGGAAGTCCAGGTAGGGTTCGATTTCACTGACAAACCCCATTATTGCGATGCGGGCGCATCCCAGCAGTAGCCTCGCGATTGATCTTATGCCAACGTCCCCCCAGGAACCATCCCCAAAGGCGTAGTAGGCTTCAGACTAATGGGGACGTGTCCACACTGCGGGACCGAGAATCCTCACTCAGCGCGCTTCTGCATGACCTGTGGTGGCGCTCTCGCTTCTGACCGCCCTGCACCTGAGAGCCGGAAAACCGTCACCGTGGTCTTCTCCGATGTTGCCGGGTCGACAACACTCGGCGAACAACTCGACCCGGAACTCATCCGACTCGTGATGACGCGCTACTTCGACGCAATGAAAGCCGTACTGGAGCACCATGGCGGCACGGTCGAGAAGTTCATTGGGGACGCCATAATGGCCGTCTTCGGCATCCCCGTCCTCCACGAAGACGATGCGCTCCGAGCAGTCCGCGCGGCCTCGGCGATGAGGGGGCGGCTAACTCTCCTCAACAAAGAACTGGCGCAGGGTCACGGGATCTCCCTCGCGGTACGTATCGGCGTGAACACCGGGGAGGTCGTCACGGGTGACCCAGCCAGCGGGCAGCGCCTCGTCACGGGCGACGCCGTCAATCTGGCGTCGCGCTTGGAACAGGCGGCGGCCCCTGGACAAGTCCTCCTCGGCGAGTCGACATATAGGCTTATCCGCAACGCGGTCCAGGCAGAGCCGGTTGGGCCCTTGTCCGTGAAGGGCAAATCCACATCCGTCCAGGCCTTCCGTCTCATTGCGGTCAGTGCGGACACACCACAGATCGAGCGCCGCTTTCGGTCTCCCATGGTCGCTCGGGAAAGACAACTCGGGATGCTGGTGCAAGCGTTTCAGTCCGCGGGCGCCGAGCGGAGGTGCTACCTGTTCACCGTGTTGGGAGCGGCAGGCGTCGGCAAGTCCCGCCTGATCTACGAGTTCCGCCAGGGCCTCCCGCCCGGCACGAGCGTCCTACAAGGTCGCTGCCTCTCCTACGGTGAGGGTATTACGTTCTGGCCCGTCACGGAGCTCCTTCGGGAAGCGGCAGGGTTGCGAGAGGACCACTCCTCTGAGGAACGCCGGGCGAGGATTGCCGCGCTGCTTGCGGGCGAGGAACACGTCGGACCAATCGCCGACCGTTTGGCGGAACTGCTCGGTGTCGGCAAACCCTCTGCCGCACCTCAAGAGACCTTTTGGGCAGTTCGCAGGCTTCTCGAAAGTCTGGGCAAACGGCAGCCGCTCGTCGTCATCTTCGATGATATCCACTGGGCTGAACCCACTCTCCTCGACCTCGTGGAGTACGTCGCCGACTGGACCCGCGATTCGGCCCTTCTTTTGATCTGTACGTCGAGGCTCGAGCTCCTCGACCGACGGCAAGGGTGGGGAGGAGGAAAGCTCAACGCCACGTCGATCCTCCTCGAACCCCTTCATGATCAAGAGTGCGAGCACCTAATCAACAACCTTCTCGGCACTCGACTCCCCGCAGACGTGAGCCAGCGTATTCTGAAAGCGGCCGAAGGGATCCCCTTGTTCGTCGAGCAGATGATTGGCATGTTGATCGACGAAGGACTCCTGCGTCGTGACAACGGTTCCTGGATCCCTGCGGGCGATCTCTCGAGAGTGCAAGTCCCTCCGACGATTCACGCTCTCCTCGCAGCCCGCCTAGACCAAGTGCACCCTGACGAACGAACGGTGGTGGAGTGCGGGGCGGTTGAGGGGAAAGTGTTCCACCTCGGAGCGCTAGCAGAACTCGCACCCGAAGCTATCCGTGGTCGACTGGGCACGCTGCTGATGAGTCTCACCCGGCGGGAGCTGATTCGGACCGATCGGGCCGAGTTCGTCGGCGAGGAAGCCTTTCGCTTCCGCCACCAACTCATCCGCGATGCCGCGTACAACGGGATGCCGAAGGGGCAGCGGGCCAAGCTGCACGAACGCTTCGCTACATGGCTCGAAGGAGTTGTCGGTGGCACGAGCGAGTATGAGGAAGTCCTCGGATTCCATCTGGAGCAAGCGTACCGTTACAAGACCGATCTGGGGTCGATTGGCGCGGAGGACCAGAGACTTGCTCGCCGCGCAGCGAGCCTTCTGGGAGCAGCCGGGCACCGCGCCATGACCCGCGGCGACATGCCGGGGGCAGCAAACTTGTTGGAGCGAGCAATCGCGCTGCGGGAGGCGGAGCCAGAGCGCGTTGAAGCCATGCTCCTTCTGAGCCGCGTTCTGATCGAGTTAGGAGAGCTCCGACGAGCCGAGTCGCTCGTTAAGCAGGCTCTCGAGGAGGCCCGTGCGATCGGTGGTGAAGGCCTGCAGATGCATGCACGGATCGCGCGAGCAAGGATCATCGGCTCGGTCGACCCGGACGCGTTCGTGACGGAGGCTGAAGCCACCGCGCGGAAGGCCATTCCGCTATTCGAAAGGCTCGGCGATGACAGCGGGTTGGCCCACTCGTGGGAGCTTGTCGCCTCAAGACTGAACCAGATAGGGCATCCGAAAGAGATGAAGGACGCCTACGAGAAGGCCATTGAGCATGCACGGCGGGCGGGGGACTGGCAGGGCGAGCTCGCGAACACACCTGCGCTTGCGTCCACCCTGTTTTGGGGAGCCACGCCTGTTGAGGAGGGCATCCGGCGGCTAGCAGCGATGCTGGATCGTGTGAGAGGACACAGGCTTGTGGAGGCCAGGATTAACCGATACCTTGCCGGGTTTGTGGCGATGCAGGGGCGCATCGACGAGGCGCGCAAACTTGCCCGAGGAGCTACTACCACCTTCCAAGAGTTGGGGGCGAAGCTGGCCCTGGCAACACAGGGCTCCGTTATCGGGACTCTTGAGTTTCTGGCCGGCGAGCCTGCCGCGGCCGAGCGCGAAGTACGGGCGAGTTGCGAGGCGTTGGAACGTATGGGGGAGCGGGCATGGTACTGCTCACTTGCTGCCTTCCTGGCGGAAACACTATATCTCCAGGGCCGCTATGACGAGGCCTATGGGTGGACAGTTCGATCAGAACAGACGGCAGGGGCTGGGGACCTGGAAGCGCAGGCCGACTTGCGTGCGGTGCGGGCGAAGATTCTGGCCCGCCGAGGCGAGTTCGCCGAAGCCGAACGACTAGCACGAGAAGCGATTGAGATTGGCCGACCAGCCGAGGAGATCGACCATGATGGGGATTACTACTTTGACCTCGCCGAGGTCCTACGCCTTGCAGGGCGGACTGCAGCGGCGGCTGATGCTCTGCAGAATGCCATCCAGCTGTGGACTTTAAAGGGTAACGTCGTGTCCGCGAGCAAAGGTCGGGCCACGCTCGCCTCATTGGCGTCCGAAGGGTGATCTGCAGGAGGGGCTCTGCCTTCCTGCCCCGCGGATTCCAAAGAGGTCCTCCCCAAGACTCCAAGAACCCGTGAGAAGACTTTATCCAGCTCGATCCGTTGGTCGTGAGGGTCTGCACCGAGTCTTGCCCACGCGTACGAAAGCGCAGCCTGGAGGATAGAGTGCCTCGATGACTTACGCATCGCGCGCAGTTGCATCCCCTCGCGTGATCAACATCGAAGATCTGCGGTCTGTGGCGCGGCGCCGGCTGCCGAAGGTCATCTTCGACTATATCGACGGCGGTGCCGAAGGCGAAGTTACGCTGCGGGAGAACCGCCTGGCATTTGACGCCGTGACGTTTCGGCCGCGTCAGGCCGTCCCGCTCTCCCCCGCCTCGTTGGGCGTTCGTATCCTCAATTCCGATCTTGCTTTGCCTGTAGTGCTCGCCCCCGTTGGCTACAGTCGTCTGATGCATCCCGCGGGCGAAGTGGCGGCGGCGCGGGCCGCCGGGAAAGCCGGTACCGCCTATACGCTCTCCACGATTTCTGGCCATCGACTGGAAGACGTCAAGGCGGCGTCGGCCGGCCCGGTGTGGTATCAGCTCTATATCGTGGGGGGCCGTGAAGCCGCCGAGGAGGCCATCGCCCGCGCCCGGGTTGCGGGATTCTCAGCCTTGGTCGTCACCGTGGACACGCCGATTGGGGGCATGCGGGAGCGCGACATCCGCAATGGAACACTGGAGCTGCTGAACGGACCGCCGTGGTCCAAGCTTCCGTTTCTGCCGCAGCTACTCGCTCATCCGGGGTGGCTGACCCACTTCCTGCTCGATGGCGGCGTGCCGACGTTACCCAACGTCGTGATCCCTGGCCGGGGGCCGATGTTACTGGATGATGCCCGGTCCGCGCTCTCGCGCACCGCCGTGACCTGGCAAGATCTCTCCTGGATTCGCGACATGTGGCGGGGTCCGATTCTGATCAAAGGTATCCTCACAGGCGATGACGCCCGGCGAGCCGTTGACGAGGGTGCGGCGGGAGTCGTGGTGTCAAATCACGGCGGGCGCCAGCTCGACGGCGCGCCTGCCACCCTGAGAGTCTTGCCGGAAGTCGTCACGGCAGTAAATGGAAGAGCGGTGGTTCTGATGGATGGAGGCGTTCGCCGCGGGGGCGACGTGGTCAAAGCGCTCTGCCTCGGTGCCCGGGCAGTCCTGGTAGGACGCGCGTACGCGTATGGTCTCGGGGCCGCCGGGGAGGCCGGCGTCACACGGGCGCTAGAAATCTTGCGGGCCGATCTCGAGAGAACCCTCAAGCTTCTCGGATGCCCGTCGATTGCCGCCCTTGACCGCTCCTACGTGGATGTTTCGACGCGCTAACGGGGTTCAGGTCTTAACATTCTTCTTCGGAGGTTTGGTTACTACGCGCCGGCATGGCGCAGCCGCTGCGCCATGCCCAGTTGGTGTCGACCGATTATTGCGTTGTCCACCCGAACAGCGTGCACGACTTATCTTGAGGATCTCCCGCCATCGGGAAGTAGGCCGTGTCGGTACCACGGAACTGACTGACGCACCCCCAGACCTCGACCTTGCCCGTTACGCGGTCTCGGCGCGTCTGCCCCTGATTGAGGTACTCGTACCGGTTCGTCGCCGCATAGTGGACGCCGCCGACGACCAAGCCCAGCACCACCAACCAAATCACAAGTCGCATAGGTTCCCTCGCGTCATGGCTGTTGTCTAGAATCTTACCCGCCCGACGCAGTCGACAGACAAACACAGACGTACTCACGGGAACTGCGGCATCCTCGCGCAGAATGCCGCCCTTCGTGAGGCACTGAAGGGAACGGGGCTTGTTCCTCGGCTTCCCTTAGCTCCGGAGGAGATTGCGAAGAATGAACAACAGGTTAGCCGGCCGCTCGGCCAGCCGGCGCATGAGGTAGGGAAACCACTCCGCGCCAAACGGGGCCGCGACCAGCACCGTGTAGCCCCGGCGGACGAGGTCCTGCTGCAGCCGGGGGCGCACGCCGTATAACATCTGGAACTCGAAGCGCGTCCGCCCGATGCCGTGGCGATCGACATACTGGATAGCGTGATCGATGATGCGGTCATCGTGCGTGGCAATCGCGGTGTACCCGCCCCCTTGCAACATTGACTCCATCAGGTGCACGTAATTGCGGTCCACGTCGGCTTTGCGCGGGAACGCCACGGCCGGGGGCTCTAAGTAAGCCCCTTTCACGAGGCGGAGATTGGGTCGCAGCGGCAGGAGAGCGCGGAGATCTTCCGCGGTGCGATAGAGATAGGCTTGCAGTACTGTCCCCACATTGTCGTGCCCGACCTCCCGCAGTCGTCGGTAGATGCGCAGCGTCGCATCCGCGCGCGCGGATTCCTCCATGTCAACGCGCACAAAGTTGCCCAGACGACCGGCGTGAGTCGCGAGGGTCGTAAGATTCTGGGCCGCGACCTCCTCGCCCATATCTAGTCCCAGATGGGTGAGCTTGATCGAGAGGTTGGTGCGCAGCTGCTCGGAGGCCAAGCGATCGAGGACTTTCTGGTACGTGGCCGTGACGGACGCAGCCGTCGCAGCATCGCGCACGCCTTCGCCGAGCAGCGTCGTATTTGTCTTAAACCCCGCTGCGTTCAACCGGCGGAGGACCTGGACGCATTCGTCCAACGTCTCCCCAGCCACAAACCGGTAAGCCGCGAATCGTCCGTACCGGCGCACCCACCGACTGAGGCGCGGACTCCGGGAGGCGGCCAACAGCGCCCGGCGCATCGTACCGTTGAGCGACAAGGCCATTCCCAGGGCTGTCGGGTTGCCTCAGCCGCCGGGCACGCGGACGCCGACTTCGTCGAGGTGGCGGAGCAGGTCGGCCGGGTCCTCATAGACACGGTAGGCGCCGGCGCGTTCCAGCTCGTCGAGTCCGTATCCCCCCGACTGGAGGCCGACACCCAGCGCCCCCGCGCGGCGCGCAGCGAGCAGATCCCAGACACTGTCGCCGACGACCACGGATGAGGCAATCGGCACACCCACGCGCTCTGCGGCCGCAAGGAACAGATCAGGATCGGGTTTGGCCCGGCGCACATCGTCCCGAGTGACGACGGGAACGGAGCCATCTAGCCCCAGGACCCGCAGCGCCTGTTCGGCCGTATCCCGCCGGCCACTTGTGGCGATCGCCCACGGCACGCCGGCCCGCGTCAGATGCGCCAGCAGATCTTGGGCTCCGGGTAGCGGTCTCACCTGTCCGACCATCCGGGCGAAGGACTCGCGGTGCAGCTGCTGCACCCGAGACATGTCCTGCGGGGTCAACTGATGCCCGGTCTCCCGTAACAGGGCGTGCACGAACAGTCCCCCACTCATCCCGATGCGCCTGTGAATCCGCCACACCGCAAGCCGGATCCCGGCGGCCTCTAACGCTTCACGCCAGGCCAGCACATGTTGGTACACGCTGTCAACGAGCGTGCCGTCCAGGTCAAACAGAAATGCCGTGCTCGGCTCGGTGGTCATCAAACCGTCCACCAGCACACCAGCCTGATACAGCGAGACGTCACGTCCGTATGGCCGCCCAGATCTTCGCCGGTGCGAGAGGCATATCCAGATGCCGCACGCGCAGGGGAGCGAGGGCATCGAGGACGGCATTGACCACAGCGGGGGTGGCGCCGATCGTGCCCGCTTCTCCCACACCCTTAGCGCCTAGCGGGTTGCGCGGGGAGGGCGTCTCCGTCCGTAGC
>Ga0209180_10000245_pt1 | contig 24296 bp, 22 predicted proteins | sample CZO8metaG_3_FD_188355 | JGI IMG/M metagenome (GOLD analysis project Ga0209180, IMG submission 188355) | Vadose zone soil microbial communities from the Eel River Critical Zone Observatory, Northern California, USA - CZOApr15con2H2.8 metaG... | ecosystem: Environmental > Terrestrial > Soil >...
TCTGCTTGTTCTTCGTGTGCAACACCTTCGTGATCGCCGCCGTCAGCGTCGTCTTGCCATGATCAATGTGCCCAATCGTCCCCACGTTCACGTGCGGCTTCGTCCGCTCGTACTTCGCCTTCGCCATGGTGTGGCCTCCGACTGGCTGGTCTAGCGGGACCCGGCGCGCGCCGGCGGCTTGCCGGCGACCTTCGCCATGATTTCTTCGGCGATCGCGGGCGGGACTTCCTCGTATCGCGCGAACTGCATCGTGTAGGTCGCGCGCCCCTGCGTCATCGACCGCATCTCCGTTGCGTACCCGAACATCTGCCCCAACGGCACGGTGGCGCGAATGACCTGCGAGCTGCCGCGCGCTTCCATCGAGACGATGCGACCGCGACGGCTGTTCAAGTCCCCGACGATCGCACCCATGTATTCCTCGGGCGTCACGACTTCGACGTCCATCACGGGCTCGAGCAGCACGGGCTTGGCCCGACGGCAGGCTTCCTTGAAGCCCATCGACGCAGCGATCTTGAACGCCATCTCGGACGAATCGACGTCGTGGTACGACCCGTCGGTGAGCCGGACCTTGATGTCCACGATCGGGTAGCCGGCGAGCACGCCCGTGTCGAGCGCCTCACGGACACCCTTCTCGACGGCGGGAATGTACTCCCGCGGTATCGTGCCGCCGACGATCTTGTTCTCGAACTCGAAGCCCTTCGCCTCGTTCGGCTCGACCTCGAGATAGACGTCGCCGTACTGGCCGCGGCCCCCCGTCTGCCGCACGTAACGTCCCTGCGCCGCGGCGGCCTTCCGGATCGTCTCGCGATAGGCGACCTGGGGCTTGCCGACGTTGGCCTCGACCCTGAACTCGCGCAGGAGGCGGTCGACGATGATCTCCAGGTGGAGCTCGCCCATGCCGTGGATCAGCGTCTGGCCCGTCTCCTCGTCGCTGGTCACCCGGAACGTGGGGTCTTCCAGCGCGAGCCGCGACAGCGACACGCCGAGCTTCTCCTCGTCGGCGCGCGTCTTCGGCTCGATCGCGACCGCGATCACCGGCTCGGGGAAGGTCATGGACTCCAGCACGATCGGCCGGTCGGGATCACACAGCGTGTCGCCCGTGGTCGTGAGCTTGAGCCCGATGGCGGCCGCGATGTCGCCGGCCGCGATCGCCTCGACCGCCTCCTCTTTGTTCGCGTGCATCCGGAGCAGCCGCCCGATACGCTCCTTCTTGTCCCTGGTCGAGTTGTAGACGCCGGAGCCCGCCTCGAGCGTGCCGGAGTACACGCGGAGGAAGACGAGCTGGCCGACGTGCTGATGGCTCATGATCTTGAACGCCAGCGCGGCGAACGGCGCGTCGTCGGCCGGCTTCCGCTCTTCGACCTCTTTGGTCTCGGGATTGACGCCCTGGACCGGCGGAATGTCCAGGGGCGAGGGCAGGTAGTCGATGACCGCGTCCAGCAGCGGCTGCACGCCCTTGTTCTTGAAGGACGCGCCGCAGAGGACCGGGAAGAGCTTCATGCTGATGGTGCCCTTCCGCACCGCGGCCTTCAGCTCGGCGGGCGTGATCGGCTCGCCGTGCACGTACTTCTCCATGAGGTGCTCGTCGACCTCGGCGAGCCCCTCGATCATCTTCTCCCGGTGCTCCTTGACCTGCTCGCGCATGTCCGGCGGGATTTCGATCTGCGTGTATTCCTTGCCGAGTGTGTCGTCGTCGTCGTTCCACACGAGCCCGACCTGGTCGATCAGGTCGACGAGCCCCCGGTACTGGTCCTCGCGGCCGATCGGGATCTGCAGCGGCACCGGATGGGCGCCGAGACGCTCCCGCACCATGTCGATGCACCGGGAGTAGTCGGCCCCCACGCGGTCCATCTTGTTGACGTAGACGATCCGCGGCACCTGGTACTTGTCGGCCTGGCGCCACACCGTCTCGGTCTGCGGTTCGACGCCCGAGACGGCGTCGAGGATCGCCACGGCGCCGTCCAGGACCCGGAGCGAGCGCTCGACCTCGACCGTAAAGTCGACGTGGCCGGGCGTGTCGATGATGTTGACGCGGCAATCCCGCCAGAAGCAGGTCGTCGCGGCCGACGTGATCGTGATGCCGCGCTCTTGCTCCTGCACCATCCAGTCCATCGTCGCGGTGCCTTCGTGGACCTCGCCGATCTTGTACGACCGTCCGGTGTAGTACAGGATCCGCTCAGTCGTCGTCGTCTTGCCCGCGTCGATGTGGGCCATGATCCCGATATTGCGCGTCCTCTCCAGCGCGTACTGCCGTTCCACGTCCGCCCTCTGCTTTCCGGATTTCGTTACATGCGAAGAGGGGGGTCAGCCTGCGCCCCCCTCTCCAATTGGATCGTCAGCTACCAGCGATAATGCGCGAACGCCTTGTTGGCCTCCGCCATCTTGTGCGTGTCTTCTCGCTTCTTCACGGCCGTGCCGCGATTGCTCGCCGCGTCGAGCAGCTCGGCGGCCAGCTTGTCCGCCATGCTGCGCTCGGCGCGCCGGCGGGCCGCGCCGATGACCCACCGCATGGCGAGCGACGTGCGCCGGTCGGGACGCACCTCGACCGGCACCTGGTACGTCGAGCCGCCGACCCGCCGGGACTTGACCTCGACGGCCGGCTTCACGTTGTCGATCGCCGACTTGAACATCTTGAGAGCGTCCTGCTTGCTCCGGTCCTCGACCGACCCCAGGGCGTCGTACATGATGCGCTCGGCCGTCGACTTCTTGCCGCGGATCATCATGATGTTGACGAACTTCGCCACCAGCCGGCTCCCGTACTTCGGATCCGGCAGCACTTCGCGCTTGGCTGCTCCCGCCCGTCGCATGCCTTAGCCCGCGGCGCCCTTCGTCGCCTTGGCACCGTACTTCGAGCGGCTTTGTTTCCGCCCCGCCACGCCCGCGGTATCGAGCGTGCCCCGGATGATGTGATAGCGGATCCCCGGGAGATCCTTCACGCGGCCGCCCCGGATCATGACGATCGAGTGCTCCTGTAAGTTGTGCCCGACGCCCGGGATATAGGACGTCACCTCGAGCCCGTTCGTCAGCCGCACCCGCGCGACCTTGCGGAGCGCGGAGTTCGGCTTCTTGGGCGTCGTCGTGTAGACGCGGATGCAGACGCCCCGCTTCTGCGGACACGCCTGCATCGCGGGCGTCTTCGACTTCTTCCGCACCGCCTCGCGACCCTGACGGACCAACTGGCTGATGGTCGGCATGACTCTCCGCGCCCTTAAGGCGACAAAACTCTCACGTTATAACCGAGACACCCTGTGGTGTCAACGCTTTAGCCGTCCTACCCTGCCACCGCGACGGACTCGTCCGCCTCGCCCGACTCCGCGACCGGCGGCGTCAGCGAGAGCACGCTGTCGAGCGACTTCACGGCCTCACCGCCGGGCGTCAGCACCTCGACCCGCGTGTAGTTCGAGAGCCCGGTGCCCGCCGGGATCAGGCGGCCGACGATCACGTTCTCCTTCAGCCCGCGGAGGTCGTCGGTCTTGCCGGAAATCGCGGCCTCCGTCAGTACGCGGGTGGTCTCCTGGAACGAGGCCGCCGAAATGAAGCTGTCCGTCGAGAGCGACGCCTTCGTGATGCCGAGGAGCACGGGCTTGGCGGTCGCGGCACGCTTGCCCTGCGCCAGCACGCCGCCGTTCTCCTCCTGGAACACGAACTTGTCGACCAGTTCGCCGACGACGAACTCGGTGTCGCCGACCTCCTCGATGCGGACCCGCCGCAGCATCTGGCGGACGATGATCTCGATGTGCTTGTCGTTGATCGTCACGCCCTGCAGGCGATAGACCTCCTGCACCTCGTTGACGAGGTAGCGTTGCAGCTCGCGGTCGCCGAGCACCGCCAGATAGTCGTGCGGATTGGGCGACCCGTCCATGAGGGCCTCGCCCGCCTTGACACGGTCGCCCTCGTGAACGCTGATGTGCTTGCCGCGCGGGATCAGGTACTCCTTGGTCTCGCCGTTGTCGGCCCGGATCACGATCTTGCGCATGCCCTTCACGAAGCCGCCCATCTCGACTCGCCCGTCGATCTCGGTGATGACAGCCTGCTCCTTCGGCTTGCGCGCCTCGAACAGCTCCGCGACCCGAGGCAGACCGCCCGTGATGTCCTTGGTCTTGGTCGTCTCGCGCGGGATCTTGGCGATGATGTCGGCGGCGTAGACCTCGGCGCCGTCCGGCACGTTGAGGTTCGCGCCCACCGGGAGCGCGTACCGGTGACGCTCGATGGCCTCCACGGTCGCCTGCCCCTCGCCGGCCGAGCGGATGATGACGCCGGGTTGCAGCTTGCCCTCCGGGTCTTCGATGACAACCTTGCGCGCGAGGCCGGTGACCTCGTCGAACTCCTCCCGCACGGTCACCCCTTCGATAATGTCCTGGTACTCGACCCGCCCCGTGAACTCGGTGAGGATCGGGTTGGTGAACGGGTCCCACTCGACGAGCACGGCCCGTGCCTTGATCTTCTGGTCCGCCTTCACCTTGATCCTGGCGCCGTAGACGACCGGGTAGCGCTCGCGCTCGCGGCCGCGCTCGTCGGCCACGCCGATCTCGCCGTTGCGGTTCGTCGCGACCAGATCGCCGTCGCGATTCACCACGGTTCTTAGGTTGTGGTACTTGACGAGCCCCGCGCTCTTGGCCTCGTGCTTCGAGGCCTCCACCACGCGGCTCGCCGTGCCGCCGATGTGGAAGGTCCGCATCGTCAGCTGCGTGCCGGGCTCGCCGATCGACTGCGCGGCGATGATGCCGACCGCCTCGCCGAGCTCGGCCAGCCGCCCGGTGCCCAGGTTGCGGCCGTAACACATGACGCAGATGCCGCGCTTGGTGTCGCAGGTCAGCGTCGACCGGATGCGCACGCGCTCGAGTCCCGAATCCTCGATCTTCTGCGCCAGGTCCTCGGTGATCTCCGTGTTCGCCTGGACGATGATCTCGCTCGACAGCGGATCGCGGATGTCCTCCGCCGCGACGCGCCCGAGAATGCGGTCGCGCAGCGACTGGATGATGTCGCCGCCCTCGACCAGCGGTGTGGCATCGATGTACTTGACGGTGCCGCAGTCGTACTCGCTCACGATCACATCCTGGGAAACGTCCACGAGCCGGCGGGTGAGGTACCCCGAGTCCGCCGTCTTCAGGGCTGTATCGGCCAGGCCCTTTCGAGCACCGTGCGTGGAGGTGAAGTATTCAAGAACCGTGAGGCCCTCCCGGAAGTTCGATGTGATCGGCGTCTCGATGATCTCGCCGCTCGGCTTCGCCATGAGCCCGCGCATACCGGCCAGCTGGCGGATCTGCTGCTTACTCCCTCGCGCGCCCGAGTCGGCCATCATGTAGATCGGGTTGAATTCGCCGCCCTGCTCGCCGCCCTCCAACTCGCGGAACATCTCCTCCGCAATGAGCTCGGTGACGTGCGCCCAGATGTCGACCACCTTGTTGTACCGCTCGCCGTTCGTGATCACCCCGTCCTGGTACTGTTGCTCCACCTCGTTGACCTGCTCGCGCGCCGAAGTGATCTGCCGCTCCTTCGACGACGGGATGTGCATGTCGTCGATGCCGATGGAGAGCCCCGAGAGCGTCGCGTAGCGGAACCCAAGGTCCTTCAGCTCGTCGAGGAACTGCACCGTCGACTCGTTGCCAAGGAGGTTGTAGCATCGGCCGACGAGCGACGTGACCTCCTTCTTCTTGAGCTCCTGGTTGACGAACCGCAGCGGCGCGGGCACGATCTCGTTCAGCAGGGTGCGCCCGACCGTCGTCTCCAGGATCTCGCTGTTCCAGCGCAGGCGGATGCGCGCCTGCAGGTCGACGTCCTCGTTGTCGTAGGCGATCCGCACCTCTTCGGAGTCCGCGAAGAGGCGCCCTTCGCCCCTGACGGGGCGCTCCGGCGTGCCCAGGCGCTCCTTGGTCAGGTAGTAGATGCCGAGGACCATGTCCTGGGTCGGCACCGCCAGCGGCGCGCCGTTCGCCGGGGACAGGATGTTGTTCGCCGACAACATCAGCACCTGGGCCTCGAGCTGCGCTTCCATCGAGAGCGGGATGTGCACCGCCATCTGGTCGCCGTCAAAATCCGCGTTGAAGGCCGTACACACCAATGGATGGATCTCGATGGCCTTCCCTTCGACCAGAATGGGTTCGAACGCCTGAATGCCAAGGCGATGGAGGGTCGGAGCACGATTCAGAAGCACCGGGTGCTCCCGGATGACCTCTTCCAGGATGTCCCAGACCTCGGGACGCTCTTTCTCGATGAACTTCTTGGCCGCCTTGATCGACGACGCGATGCCGCGCTCTTCCAGCTTGCGAAGGATGAAGGGCTTGAAGAGCTCGAGGGCCATCTTCTTGGGGAGGCCGCACTGGTGCAGCTTGAGGTACGGCCCGACGACGATGACGGAGCGGCCCGAGTAGTCCACGCGCTTGCCGAGGAGGTTCTGGCGGAAACGGCCTTGCTTGCCCTTCAGGGTGTCGGACAGCGATTTGAGAGGACGATTGTTGGGACCCGTAATGACTCGCCCCCGACGGCCATTGTCGAACAGCGCGTCGACCGCTTCTTGAAGCATCCGCTTCTCGTTGCGGATGATGATCTCGGGCGCTTTCAGATCCATCAACCGCTTCAGCCGGTTGTTCCGGTTGATGACCCGGCGATACAGGTCGTTCAGATCCGACGTGGCGAACCGGCCCCCGTCGAGGGGCACCAGCGGACGGAGCTCCGGTGGGATGACCGGCACGACCTCGAGGATCATCCAGTCCGGCTGGTTGCCGGACTTCAGGAACGCCTCGATCACCTTGAGGCGCTTCACGATCTTCTTCCGCTTCTGGACGGAGGTCTCGCCGAGCATCTGGGCCCGGAGGTCGCGCGCCAGCGAGTCGAGGTCCATGTCGCGCAGGAGCTCACGGATCGCCTCCGCGCCCATGCCGACCTTCAGGGCTTCGGGGCCGTGCTCTTCCTGGAGCTTGCGCGCCTTGTCGACCGCCATCAGGTCCTTCTTCTTGACGCCCTGGAGGCGGGTATCGAGGACGACGTGCTCCTCGAAATAGAGGATCTTCTCCAGCTCGCGCAGCGACATGTCCAGGAGCTGGCCGATCCGGCTCGGCAGCCCCTTGAAGAACCAGACGTGGGAGACCGGCGACGCCAGCTCGATGTGGCCCATTCGCTCGCGCCGCACGCGCGCTCGGGTCACCTCGACCCCGCACTTGTCGCAGACCACGCCGGCAAATTTCATCCGCTTGTACTTGCCGCACGCGCACTCGTAATCCTTGGTCGGACCGAAGATTCGAGCACAGAAGAGACCATCGCGCTCGGGCTTGAACGTCCGATAGTTGATCGTCTCCGGTTTCTTGACCTCTCCATGCGACCAGTCGCGGATCTTCTGCGGCGCGGCCAGCTTGATCCGGATCGCGTCAAACGTGATGGGCTTCGCATGCCGATCGAGGATGCCCCACAGGTCCTTGGTTGGCTTATCCTCTCTGATCAGGCTGCCGAAGGGCCGATCCGTCAACATTCACACTCTCCTTTGGGAAGCCTTCTCCCGTCCTAGGAAGCCTTCTTCCCGTCCTTCGTCACCAGCTCAACGTCGAGCGCCAGGCTCTGGAGCTCCTTCACGAGCACGTTGAACGACTCCGGGGTGCCGGGCTCGAGGAAGTTTTCACCCTTGACGATCGCCTCGTAGATGCGGTTACGGCCCTCCACGTCGTCGGACTTGACGGTCAGCATCTCCTGGAGCGTGTACGCCGCACCGTAGGCCTCGAGCGCCCACACTTCCATTTCGCCGAACCGCTGGCCGCCGAACTGAGCCTTGCCGCCCAGGGGCTGCTGCGTCACCAGCGAGTAGGGGCCGATCGAGCGCGCGTGCATCTTGTCGTCCACGAGATGGGCCAGCTTCAAGATGTAGATCTGGCCGACCGTGACCTCTTGATGGAACCGCCGGCCGTTGCGCCCGTCGTAGAGCACGGTCTTGCCGGAGGTCGGCAGGCCGGCCTGCTTGAGATGCTCCTTGATCTCCTCTTCGGTGGCGCCGTCGAAGACGGGGCTCGCCACCCACAGCCCGAGCGCGCGCGCGGCCCACCCGAGATGCGTCTCGAGGATCTGGCCGACGTTCATGCGCGACGGCACACCGAGCGGGTTCAGCACGATCTCGACGGGGGTGCCGTCCGGCAGGTACGGCATGTCCTCTTCGGGGAGGACCTTGGAGACGACACCCTTGTTCCCGTGGCGACCTGCCATCTTGTCGCCGACCGACAGCTTGCGCTTGACCGCCACGTACACCTTGACCATCTTGATGACGCCCGGCGGCAGGTCGTCGCCGCGGCGCAGCCGGGACTTCCGCTCCTCGAACATCCCGTCGTAGACCCCGATCTGCTCGTCCGCCAGGTCCTCGATGCGCTTGATGGTCTGCGCGAGGTTCTCGTCCTCCTTGACCTTGATCTTCTTCAGCTCGTTCCACGAGAAGTTATCGAGGTCATCGCGCTCGATCCGGTCGCCCTTCTTGGTGAGCCGCTTCAGCTTGTTGGTCGGATCGACGAGGTCCTGGAACGAGGTCTTGCCGACCAGGAGGTTCTTCAGCTTCTGGTCGCGCTCCATCTCGACCATCGCGATCTCGTCCTGATAGTCCTTCTCGAGACGCGCGATCTCTTCCTCCTCGATCGACTTCGCCCGCTCGTCCTTGTCGATCCCGCGCCGCGAGAACACCTTCACGTCGACCACCGTGCCCTCGATACCGGGCGGCACGGTCAGCGACGTGTCGCGGACGTCGCCGGCCTTTTCGCCGAAGATCGCCCGCAGCAGCTTCTCTTCGGGCGTCAGTTGCGTCTCGCCCTTCGGAGTGATCTTGCCCACCAAGATATCTCCGGGCTTGACCTTCGCGCCGATACGAACGATCCCGGACTCGTCGAGGTCCTTGAGCGCCTCCTCGGAGACGTTGGGAATGTCGCGGGTCACTTCCTCCTTGCCGAGCTTCGTGTCCCGCGCCTGGATCTCGAACTCCTCGATGTGGATCGACGTGAACCGGTCGTCCTTCACGAGCCGTTCGGACACCAGGATCGCGTCCTCGAAGTTGTAGCCGCCCCACGGCATGAAGGCGACGAGCACGTTGCGCCCGAGCGCGAGCTCGCCCTGGTCCGTGCCCGGCCCGTCCGCGATGATGTCGCCGGCCTGGACGCGCTGCCCCTTCCGCACGATGGGCTTCTGGTTGAGGCACGTGTTCTGATTGGAGCGCCGGTATTTGGTCAGGTTGAAGATGTCCAGCGGCAGGTCCTGTACCGGGTCGGGCTTCTTCGACCGCCCCTCGGCGCGCACCACGACGCGGTCGGCCGCGACGTACTCGACGACACCCGGCCGCTTGGCGACGATGACGGCGCCCGAGTCGCGCGCCACGACGTGCTCCATTCCGGTGCCGACCAGCGGCGCCTCGGGCTGGAGCAGGGGCACCGCCTGGCGCTGCATATTCGAGCCCATGAGGGCCCGGTTCGCGTCGTCGTTCTCGAGGAACGGAATCAGCGAGGCGGCCACCGAGACGAGCTGCTTCGGGGAGACGTCCATGTAGTGCAGCTCTTCCGGCAACACCATGCGGAATTCGCCGCCTTTGCGCGCCGAGACCCGCTCCTGGACGAAGCGGCCGCTCCGGTCCATCTCGGCGTTGGCCTGGGCGATGACGAACTTTTCCTCTTTGAGCGCGGTCAGGAAGTCGATGTCGTCGGTGACGCGACCGTTCGCGACCTTCCGGTACGGCGTCTCGATGAACCCGAACTCGTTGGTTCGCGCGTACGTGGACAGCGACGAGATCAGGCCGATGTTCGGCCCTTCCGGCGTCTCGATGGGGCAGATCCGGCCGTAGTGGGTGGGATGGACGTCCCGCACCTCGAAGCCCGCCCGCTCGCGACTGAGACCGCGCGGGCCGAGCGCCGAGAGCCGCCGCTTGTGGGTCAGCTCGGCGAGGGGGTTCGTCTGATCCATGAACTGCGAGAGCTGAGACGAGCCGAAGAATTCCTTGACCACCGCGGAGACCGGCTTCGCATTGATCAAGTCATGGGGCATGAGATTCGTGATGTCGGAGATCGACATCCGTTCCTTGACCGCCCGCTCCATCCGGGTCAGACCCACCCGGAACTGGTTCTCCAGCAGCTCGCCGACCGACCGCACCCGCCGGTTACCGAGGTGATCGATGTCGTCGGTCGCTTTCGTCCCCAGCCGCACCAGCAGGAGGTGCCGGATGACCGAGACGATATCTTCGCTCCGGATCGTCTTGACGTTGGCCGGCGCCTCGATGCCGAGCTTCTCGTTGATCATGAAGCGGCCCACGCGGGCCAGATCGTAGCGTCGCGGATCCATGAACATGCCGCGGAACAGGGCGCGCGCCGACTCCACGGTCGGCGGATCGCCGGGCCGGAGGCGTCGATAGATCTCCACGAGCGCCTCGTCGGGATTCTTGAAGTGGTCCCGCGCCAGGGTCTCGTAGATCGACTGGTCGATCTTGCCGGGGCTCAGCACGAGCAGCTTGAAGGGCGCCACTCGCCGGCTCATCACCTGCGACAGCACCGTCGACGTGATCTCGGCGTTGGTCTGCACCAGCACCTCGCCGCTCTCGGTGTCGACGATACGGGATGCGGTCCGGCGCCCGACGAGCGCCTCGGCGCGGACGGGAATCTTTTCGACGTTGGCTTCGCGCAGCTTCTCGATGAGCTTGGCGTTCAGCGTCTTCCCGGCCGTCACCAGCGGCTCGCGATGGCGCGGCGCCTTGACGTCATCGGCCACGCGCGCGCCGACGTGCGCCTCGGCGTGGAGCGTCACCCAGGCGTTGCCGTCCTCGAACGACAGCACTTCCTCCGCCTCGTAGAACTGCGCCAGGACCTCCTCGTCGGAGAGAATGACGCTCTTCTCCAGGAACCAAAACGCCCTCAGGAACGCCGTGGCCAGCATTTTGCGGCGCCGGTCGACGCGGACGTGCAAGATGTCGTTCGCGTCGAAGTCGAACTCGACCCACGACCCGCGGTAGGGAATGACGCGCGCCGAGAAGAGCGGCTTCCCGGAGGCCAGCGTCTTGCCCTTGTCGTCGTCGAAGAACACGCCGGCGGACCGTTGGAGCTGGCTGACGACCACGCGTTCGGTCCCGTTGATGATGAACGTCCCCTTGTCGGTCATGAGGGGCAGCTCGCCCAGATAGACCTCCTGGCCGCGCTGCTCGCGAATCGTCCGGGTCTTGGCTTCCTTGTCGTGATCGAAGATGACGAGCCGCAGGGTGACCTTCAACGGGATCGCGAACGTCATCCCGCGGTCGTGGCACTCCTCGACCGTGTACTTCGGCTCACCGAAGTGGTACGAGTCGAACTCGAGGAGCGCGTTGTCGTTGTAATCGGCGATCGGGAACACCGACTTGAAGACCGCCTGCAGGCCGAACTCCTCTCGACGCTCGACCGGGACGTCCTTTTGCAGAAAGCCCTCGTAGGACCGCTTCTGCACCTCGATCAGGTTCGGGATCTCGACGATCGACGGGATCTTGCCGAAATCCTTGCGGCCGCGATGCCCACACTGAATCGTTCCTGCCATACCCTCTCCTGGGGCCGACGCTCCGGCCCCGGCTTGACGGAGTCGCGACGTTGCCTGGGCGCGCCTACCGCACCGAAACCGTCGCGCCCTGCTCCTCGAGCTTCTTCTTGACATCCTCCGCTTCAGCCTTCGTGACCTTCTCCTTCACCGGCTTCGGCGCGCCGTCCACGAGATCCTTGGCCTCCTTGAGGCCGAGCCCGGTCAGCTCGCGGACAACCTTGATGACCTGGATCTTCTTTTCGCCCGCGGCGCCGAGGATGACGTCGAACTCGGTCTTCTCCTCGACGGCGCCGGCCCCCGCGGCCGCTCCGCCGGCGGCTCCCGGGACCGCCGCGACCGCCATCGGCGCGGCGGCGGATACGCCCCACTTCTCCTGCAACAGCTTCGAAAGCTGCGCCGCCTCGAGGAGCGACAGCTTGTCGAGTTGTTCGGCGATCTGCTCAACCGTTGCCATCGATTTCTCCTTTGTACTGGGCATGACCACCCGGGCTTCGCCCGCCCATGCCCCGCCGGAATCCTCCGCTACGTTCTTTTCACTCGCACGGCGCGAGCCCCGGTCACCCGGCCCGCCCGTGCCACGCTCTATCCAGTCGTGCCTTGCGCGTCTGCACCGCTGGCCACGCCGCGCTGCTGCAGGATGTAGACGAGGTCCCGCTGCGGCGCCGTGAGAAGTCCGACCAGCATGGCCAGCCCACCCTGGATCGCGCCGACGAGCTGGGCCCGCAAGGCCTCCCGCGACGGCAAGTCGGCGAGGGCCTTGAGCTCGGTCGGGGGCAGCATCTGCCCTTCGACGTACCCGGCCTTGATCGCAAGCGCCTGGTGGGTCCGGGCGAACGTGTGCAACGCCTTGGCGACGGCGACCGGATCCTCCTTCGAGAAGATGACGCCCGTCGGTCCCTTCAGGTGCGTGCCGAGCCCTTCGAGCCGGGACGACGCGATCGCGAGTCGCGCCAGCCGGTTCTTGACGACCTTGTACTGCGCCGACACCGCCCGGAGCTGCTTTCGGAGATCGCTGAGCTGCTGCACGGTGAGGCCGCGGTACTCCGTGAGCACCACGGTCTTCACGCCATCCAGCCGCGATTTCAGATCCTCGACGGCCGCGACCTTCTCTTGCGTTGGCACCTGGCGCTCCCTGTCTCCTAGACGGCCTTCTTGAACAGATTGGCCACGGCCTGCGCGTCGACCGGGACGCCAGGTCCCATCGTCGTCGAGACGGTCAGCGATCGCAGATACGTGCCCTTCGCCGCCGCCGGCTTCGCGCGAACGATCGCCTCGATCAGCGCCATTCCGTTGGCCGCGAGCTGCTCGGCGCCGAACGAGTGCTTGCCGATGGGCGTGTGCACATTGCCGGCCTTGTCGACGCGGAACTCGACCTTGCCGGCCTTCGCCTCCCGGACGGCGCGGTTGACGTCGAACGTCACGGTGCCGAGCTTCGGATTCGGCATGAGACCGCGCGGGCCCAGCACCTTGCCGAGCCGGCCGACCTGGCCCATGAGATCTGGCGTCGCGATCGCCGTGTCGAACTCCATCCAGCCTCCCTGCACCCGCTCGACGAGGTCCTCGGCTCCGATCACGTCCGCCCCGGCCTCGCGCGCCTCGCGCTCCTTCTCGCCCTTGGCGAAGACGGCGACGCGCACGGTCTTACCGATGCCGTGCGGCAGCACGACCGCGCCGCGGACCATCTGATCCGCGTGCTTGGGATCGACGCCCAGGCGGAACGAGAGGTCAACGGACTGATCGAACTTCGTCGCTGGCATGCTCTTCACGAGCGCGACCGCCTCCTCGAACGAGTAATGCTTCTCCGGGGCGATCTTCGCCGCCGCCGCGTCGTAGCGTTTGCCCACCCCTTTGCGCACGATCGTCGCCATGTCCGTCTCCCTACCTTCGCTCGCTAGGCCCCTTCAAACCCGCGACGGCCTGCGGCTCGCTAAACCACATCAATGCCCATGCTGCGGGCCGTGCCCTCGATGATCCGCATCGCGGAGTCGATCGAGTCGGTGTTGAGGTCCACCAGCTTGGTCTGGGCGATGTCCCGCACCTGTTGCCGCGTGACTTTCCCGATCTTGTCCTTGTGAGGCACCGCTGACGCTTTCGCGATCCCCGCCGCGCGCTTGAGGAGCACCGCCGCCGGCGGGGTTTTCACGATGAACGTGAACGACCGGTCCGCGTAGATCGTCACCACGACCGGCAGGATCAGCCCGTCCTGTGAGCCCGTCTGGGCGTTGAACCCCTTGCAGAACTCCATGATGTTCACGCCATGCTGACCCAGTGCCGGGCCGACCGGCGGTGACGGGTTCGCCTTGCCGGCCGGGATCTGCAGCTTCACGACCGCCTGGATCTTCTTCATCGCGCAGCCCCATCGTGGGGAACGCGCATCAGATCCGCTCCACCTGGTAATACTCGAGCTCGACGGACGTGGGACGCCCGAAAACCGGCACCACCACCTTCATCCGCCCGCGCTCGGGGTTCATATCATCGACCACACCCTGGAAGTTGACGAACGGTCCGTCGATGACGCGGACCTTGTCGCCGCGCTGGAAGACGGACTTGGGCTTGGGCTTCTCGGCACCCGCCTCCATCTGTCGGAGAATGTCGTCGACCTGGTCGTGCGGCAGCGCGACGGGCTTCGAGCCCGACCCGACGAACCCGGTGACCTTGGGCGTCGAGCGCACCAGGTGCCACGTGTCGTCCGTCAGCTCCATCTCGACCAGCACGTACCCGGGGAAGAACTTCTGCTCGGTCTCGCGCTTCTGCTTGTTGCGCACCTCGACGACCTTTTCGGTCGGTACCAGGACGCGCGTGATCTTCTCCGCCATCCCGAAGATCTTGGCCCGCGACTCGATCGCCTCCTTGACCTTATTCTCGAACCCCGAATAGGTGTGGACGACGAACCACTGCTTGTTCGTGGTTGCCGCCGTCGCGTCCCCGCTCATCGCAAAATCCTTTCGACGATCCGTGCCAGCACGATGTCTACGCCCCCGAGGAACAGCGCCACCACGACGGTCACCGTGATCACCACGACCGTGGAGTTGATCAGCTCCTGGCGGCTGGGCCACGTCACCTTGCGGAACTCCGCCACGACCTCCCGAATGAACTCCTGTGTGCGCCTCAGAAACTCCATCGCGTCCCTAACCCGCCGAACAGTGGCAGGGGTGGAGGGATTCGAACCCCCATCCCCCGGATTTGGAGTCCGGTGCTCTAGCCGTTAGAGCTACACCCCTGGACAGCTACTTCGTCTCTCTGTGCGCCGTGTGCTTGCGGCACCACCGGCAGTATTTCTTGAGCTCGAGGCGGTCGGGGTGCGTCCGCCGATTCTTCGTCGTCGAGTAGTTCCGCCGCTGACACGCGGAGCACGCGAGCGAGATGATGTCGCGCATCGCCTACTCCACGATCTCCGTGACGACGCCCGCCCCCACCGTCCGGCCCCCCTCCCGTATCGCAAACCGCAGCTCCTTCTCCATCGCAATCGGCACGATCAGCTCGATCGCCATCGTCACGTTGTCCCCCGGCATCACCATCTCCACCCCGCTGGGCAACGTGCACACCCCCGTCACGTCCGTCGTCCGAAAGTAAAACTGCGGCCGGTACCCGTTGAAGTACGGCGTGTGCCGCCCCCCCTCTTCCTTCGTCAGCACGTACACCTCGGCCTTGAACTTCCGGTGCGGCTTGATCGACCCCGGCTTCGCCAGCACCTGCCCCCGCTCCACTTCCTCTTTGTCGACCCCCCGCAGCAGCGCCCCGATATTGTCCCCCGCCTGCCCCTCGTCGAGCAGCTTGCGGAACATCTCCACCCCCGTCACCACCGTCTTGCGCGTGTCGTGAATCCCCACAATCTCCACTTCCTCGCCCACCTTCACGATCCCCCGCTCCACCCGCCCCGTCACCACCGTCCCCCGCCCCGTGATCGAAAAAATGTCTTCAATCGGCATCAGGTACGGCTTGTCCACCGGCCGCGGCGGCGTCGGAATATAACTGTCCACCGCCTCCATCAGCTTCCAGATCGCTTCGTTCGCCTTGGGGTCCTCCGGCTTCTCGTTCGCCTGCAGCGCCGACCCCCGAATCACCGGTACCTCGTCCCCCGGAAACTGGTACTTCTTCAACAACTCCCGTACCTCCAACTCCACCAAATCCAATATCTCCGGGTCGTCCACCATGTCCACCTTGTTCATGAAGACCACGAGAAACGGCACGTTCACCTGGCGCGCCAGCAGCACATGCTCCCGGGTCTGGGGCATCGGCCCGTCATTCGCCGCCACCACCAGAATCGCCCCATCCATCTGCGCCGCCCCCGTGATCATGTTCTTGATATAGTCCGCGTGCCCCGGACAGTCGATGTGCGCGTAGTGCCGCTTCGCCGTCTCGTACTCCACGTGCGCCACCGCAATCGTGATCCCCCGCTCCCGCTCTTCCGGCGCGTTGTCGATCGACCCGTACTCCCGCACCGCAATCTGCTTGTTCTTCGTGTGCAACACCTTCGTGATCGCCGCCGTCAGCGTCGTCTTGCCATGATCAATGTGCCCAATCGTCCCCACGTTCACGTGCGGCTTCGTCCGCTCGTACTTCGCCTTCGCCATCCCTCACGTCCTCCCGTTGGCGGTAGCGATGCTGGCAATCAAACTGGAGCCCATGTCCGGGATTGAACCGGAGACCTCGTCCTTACCAAGGACGCGCTCTGCCGACTGAGCTACATGGGCGCATGCGCGAGACTTGGAGCGGGAAACGGGATTCGAACCCGCGACCCCCAGCTTGGAAGGCTGGCGCTCTACCACTGAGCTATTCCCGCCCACATGCGGAGCCACGCGCACCTCGCTCAGGCCACCCACGGTCTGAGCCGAGCACATGGCACTCGCTACAATGGTGGGGAGGGGAGGATTTGAACCCCCGAAGGCGTACGCCAGCAGATTTACAGTCTGCCCCCTTTGGCCACTTGGGTACCTCCCCGAATCTGCCGGCACGCACTTGCGAACCCCTCGAAAAAGCTGGCGCTGGCGGGAGGATTTGAACCCCCGACCCACTGCTTACAAGGCAGTTGCTCTGCCCCTGAGCTACGCCAGCACAGACAAAAGCCCACATTAGGCTTGACTTTTCAATAAGTCAAGCTCTTTGCCTCCGGTGCTTCGTTGGCGCGCCACTTCGTAGCAAAGCACGGCCGCGGCGGCCGCGACGTTCAGTGAACCCATGCGCCCCGCCATCGGGATCGTGAGCAGGACGTCGCAGGCTCGCGCGACATTGGGCCTGAGGCCTTCGCCCTCGCTTCCCAGGACCAGGCAGATCGGCCCTGTCAGGTCCGCCGACCACACCGTGACACCGGCGCCCGTGGTGCCACCGAAGACCCAAATGCCGGACTTCTTAAGGATTTCCAGAGCGTAGACGAGGTTCGTCTCCCGGGCGACGGCCAGGTACTCGACCGCCCCCATGGCCGTTCGAACCGCCGTCTCAGTGAGGCCCACCTGGTGGTGCTTCGGTACGATCACGCCATGTGCTCCGAAGGCCTCCGCCGATCTCAGGAGCGCGCCGAAGTTCCTTGGATCCTGGACCTGGTCGACCGCCACGAAAAATGGTGCCTCGCCGCGCGCTTTGGGAATTTCGAGGAGGGCGGCCAGATCAACGTACTCCGCCGATGCCACGCGGGCGACGACGCCCTGGTGGCGGTCGGACCCGGCCATCGCGGTGAGCTGGTCGCGGGTGCGATAGGAGACCTTGACGCCGGCACGGCGCGCGAGGGCGACGACCTCCGCCAGGGGCCCTCGCGCGCCGGCGAGGACGGCGATCTCGTCGGCGCGCCGCCCGTGCGCGCGCAGCAGCTCGAGCACGGGGTTGCGGCCGTAGACGCGGCCCTCGGCCATCACCGCCCCTTCGGCGTGAGCCGCGATCCCGCGGGCGTGTCCTCCACGAGCCAGCCGAGCCGCGCGATCTCGTCGCGCAACTCGTCGGCGCGTTTGAAGTCGCGGCGCGCTCGCGCCTCGCCGCGCGCGGTGACGAGACGCTCGACGGCGGCCCCTGGGCCGTCCACCGGGGCGCCGCGGCCGAAGAGCCCGAGCACCCGCGCCAGCTGCGCCAGCTCGGCGACGCCGGCGACGAATGCGCCGGGCGCCCCCGCCTGCCGGTCGCGCGCCTCGGCCAGCGCGCGCCCGAAATCGAAGAGCACGCCGAGCGCCTGGGGCGTGTTGAAGTCGTCGTCCATCGCCTTCTCGAAGCGCGTGCGGAACTCGGCAAGGGCCGGCGGCAGCGAGGCGGCGCCGCCGGCGTCGCGCACGGTGACCGCGTCGTGGAGCAGGCGCGCGAGGCGGTCGAGTGCCCGCGCGCTCTCCTCGACGCGCTCCTCGGACCACTCGATCATGTTGCGATAGTGGGTCCCGAGCATCCAGAGCCGGAGCGCATCGGGGTCGTGGCGCTTGACGATCTCCCGGATGTTCAGCGTGTTGCCGAGCGACTTCGACATCTTCTCCTTGCCCATATTGACCATACCGTTGTGCACCCAGTAGCGGGCCAACGGCTTGCCCGTGCACGCTTCGGACTGGGCGATCTCGCACTCGTGATGCGGGAAGATCAAATCCTCCCCGCCCCCGTGGAGGTCGAAGGACTCTCCGAGATACCGCATCGCCATCGCCGAGCACTCGATGTGCCAGCCAGGACGACCGGGGCCCCACGGGCTCTCCCACGCGGGCTCGCCCGGCTTCGAGCTCTTCCAGAGCGCGAAGTCGCGCGGGTCGCGCTTCCGCTCGTCCACTTCGACGCGGGCCCCCGCCAGCAGCTCGTCGAGATTCTTCCCCGAGAGCCGGCCGTACGGGGGGAAGCGGCGGATCTCGAAGTAGACGTCGCCGTCGACCGGGTAGGCGTGGCCGGAGGCGACCAGCCGCTCGATGAGCTCGAGCATCTCGGATACGTGTTCCGTCGCCTTCGGATCCACGTCGGGTGCCAGGACCCCCAGGGCGGCCATGTCCTCGCGTTCGGCGGCGACATAGCGCTCGGCGAATTCGCGCGGCGAAACGCCCGCTTCGTTGGCGCGTCTGATGATCCGATCGTCGACGTCGGTGTAGTTCTTGACGCATGTGACCCGATAGCCCTTGAAGGCGAGGTAACGCCGGATCACGTCGAAGACGATGGCGCTCCGCGCGTGCCCGATGTGCGAGTAGTCGTACACGGTCACCCCGCACACGTACATGCGGACTTCGCCCGATGTGAGGGGAACGAATTCCTCCTTCGTTCGGGTCATCGTGTTGCAGATCCGGATCATCCCGTCACCTCGACGCTCACCACCGCCATCGCCGCCATCCCTTCGTGCCGGCCGACCAGGCCGAGTCCCTCGGGGTTCTTCGCCTTGACGCTCACCCGGTCGACGTCGAGTCCCAGCACGTCAGCCAGCCGCTTGGCCATCTCCGGCAGCAGCGGCGCGAGGCGAGGGGCCTGGGCAAGCACGGTCGCGTCCACGTTGACGAGGCGGCCCCCGCGCGCGGTCACCAGGCCGACGACGTTCCGGAGCAGCGTGAGGCTCGAGATGCCGCGGTAGCGCGCGTCGGTGTCGGGGAAATGCCGGCCCAGGTCGCCCAGCGCCAGCGCCCCGAGCAGCGCCTCACCCACCGCGTGCGATAGCACGTCGGCGTCGGAGTGGCCGACGAGCCCGCGATCGGATTCGACGGTGACACCGCCGAGCACGAGCGGCCGGCCCGCGGCGAGCGGGTGGAGGTCGAACCCGAAGCCGACGCGCGTCACCGCGCCCACGCTCGGCGCGCTCGGCGCAGGTCTTCTGGCGTGGTGATCTTCACGTTCTCGACGAGCCCACGCACGACGCGGACGGGATGGCCGAGCCGCTCGACCAGCATGGCGTCGTCAGTCCCGACGACGCTGTCCCGGCGCGCCTTCTCGTGCGCCTCGCGGAGGAGGTCGGCGCGGAACGCCTGCGGCGTCTGAACGGCCCAGAGCTCCGAGCGGTCGAGGGTCGTTTCCACGACGTCGTCCCGCACGCGCTTGACGGTCTCGGCGATCGGCAGGGCGCAGATCGCGGCGCCGGACTCCGCGGCGGCGCGTACGACGGCGTCGATCAGTCGCCTCGTGATCAACGGCCGGACGGCGTCGTGGACGACGATGACCTCGGCGTCGTCGGGCAGGGCCTGCATCGCGAGCCACACCGAGTCCTGGCGCGTCCGGCCGCCGGGCACGACGGCGAGCGGCGCGCGGCGGGCAATCGGGGCCAGCGCGCGGCGGGTCCGTTCGATGTGAGACTCCGGCGCGGCGACGACGATCGCGGTCACGGCCGGATGGCGCGTGAAGTGGCTGACCGTCATCGTCACGATCGGGACGCGCTGGATCCTGATGAATTGCTTCGGGATGCGACGTCCGAAGCGCGCTCCCACGCCGCCCGCAGGGATGACCACCGCTACCCGCCCGACCATGGGTCTGCCTGGCATGGGCTTCACGCTCGTGCCGTCAGCCGAGCAGCGCCGCCAGGGCGTCGCCGATCGTGGCCACGCCGTGGACGTCGAGCGACACCTTCGTCGGCTCGAGGACATTGCTCCGAGGCACGATCGCCCGGCGGAAGCCCAGGGCGGCCGCCTCGCGCAAACGCAGCTCAAGCCCCGCGACAGCACGGACTTCTCCGGTGAGCCCCACCTCGCCGACCACGAGCACGTCGCCCGGCACCGCTCGATCCATGTAGCTCGACGCCGCAGCGACGACGATGCCAAGATCCGCGGCGGGCTCCGTCACACGGCCGCCGCCCGCGACGTTGACGAACACGTCCTGGCTCCCGAGCGGAACGCCCGCGCGCTTCTCGAGAACCGCCAGCAACAGGCACACACGGTTGTAGTCGGCGCCGAGCACCGTCCGGCGCGGGGTCCCGATGGCGGCGTGCGCGACGAGGGCTTGCAGCTCCAGCAGCACCGGCCGCGTGCCCTCGAGACTCGAGACGACGACCGAGCCGGGCGCCTCGACGGGACGCTCGGCGAGGAAGAAGCCGGAGGGGTTCTTCACCTCGACCAGCCCCCCCTCCGCCATCTCGAAGACGCCGATCTCGTTCGTTGAGCCGAACCGATTCTTCACCGCCCGGAGGATGCGGTACGCGTGGTGGCGCTCCCCTTCGAAGTACAGCACGGTGTCGACGAGGTGCTCGAGGACACGGGGCCCCGCGAGCGCCCCCTCTTTCGTGACGTGGCCGACCAGGAACGTGGCGATGCCGAGGCCCTTGGCCAGCGTCATGAGGCGGGCTCCGCATTCGCGCACCTGCGTGACACTGCCCGGCGCCGACTCCAGCTCCGGCAGGAACACGGTCTGGATGGAGTCGATGACGAGCCCCCGCGGCTTCACGTCGTCGAGCTGAGCCTGGACGACCGACAGATCGGTCTCGGGCCACAGGAGCAGCCCGTCGGTCGTGATGCCGAGCCGGTCGGCGCGCATCTTCACCTGGGCCGCCGACTCCTCGGCGGTGACGTAGAGCACCGGCGGGGTCACCCGCGCGAGTGCCTGCGCCGCCTGCAGCAGCAGCGTCGACTTGCCCACGCCCGGATCACCGCCGATCAGCACCAGCGAGCCACGCACCACGCCACCGCCGAGCACCCGGTCCAGCTCGCCGATCTCGGTGCGGACGCGGTCGTCGCGCTCCATCGAGATGTCCTTCAGCGCGCGGGGGCGTGCGGATGCCACGGCGGCCCGCTGCGTCGAGCGCGACGGGCTCGACCGTTCCTCGACGAGCTGGACCCAGCTGCCGCCGGCCCGCCGGCAGTCGGGACAGGTTCCGGGCTTGGGACTCGTGAACCCGCACTCCTGGCACCGGTAGACGCTAGCGTCGCGCGTCGCCATCTTTCGACTTCGCCCCCTTGTCCCCGAGGCCGCGGATCATCGATCTCAACAGGAAGCTCCGCTGGGCGCCGTCGAGGATCGTGACGAGACGCTCGTAGATCGCCGGATCGGCGATCAGCGCGCCCACGGTCCCCTCACCCTCGTTGATCTTCTGGCTGATCGCCTTGAAATTGGCGACGGCGGCTCTGAGGTCCTGCAGGGTCAGCTTGAGCTCGCCCTCGTCGCCCGAGTCGGCCACCAGGCTGCCGAGCGTGCCGCGGCCGCCGGCCAGGCGATCGGAGACCTCGCGGAGGTTGTGAGCGACCGTGCGCAGGTCCTCGAGGACCGGCCTGTACTTCGGATCGAAGAGGAGCCCGGGCAGCAGTCCCGGCTCCCGCTCCGGTTGCTCGACCATTCCGCTGATCCGATCCATCGCGGCCACGAAGCGCTTCGCGGAAGCGGTGCTCTCGGGCGAGACGAGCACCCCGGCGGCGCCCTGCCCCTTCTCGACCCGCTCGACTAACGTCTGCGTCGTCGCGAGCAGCTCGTTGAGGCGGCGCAACGCCAGGGGCTCTTCGTACACGAGCGCGTGCGCCCACCCGCGGCCGTGTTCCACTTGATCGACCACGCGCCCGAGCTTGTTGACCGTGGTCGCGGCATCCTCGATGAGCTTCGACTGGTTCACCTTTTCCGCCGTCTCGCGCAGCGCGGCGGCGAGCGCCCCGACATCCTTCGCCGTCTCGGCGCCCGCGGCGATCACCCGCCCGAAGTCGGCCGGATCGCGCGCGGCCAGCACCTCGCCGGGGGCCACCGGCGGAGCGGTGGTATTCCCGACAGTGATCTCCACGATCTTGTCGCCGAGCAACCCCTGCGTCTCGATGCGGGCGATCGAATTCTTGCGGATCCGGTCGGAGTAGCGCCTGGCGATGGTGAGATCGACCCTCACCTTGCCGCCCGGCTCGCCGGGGAGGTGCACGCCCGTCACGCGCCCGATCTGCACGCCGGCCAGCCGGACGGTCGCGCCCTCGACCAGGCCACCCACCTCGGTGAAGTCGGCGTGGATCGTGTAGCGCGCCTCGAACAATCGCGCTCGGGCCCCGAGCGCGTACACCAGGCCGAGGAACACCGCAAGCGCCACCAGGACGAAGACGCCGACGCGGAACTTCAAGGCGATCTCACGTCGTTCGTCGTTCACCAGCCTGCGCCTCCCAGATCTTCATCTTTCGCTCACCGCGCCCGCGGGGCCCCAGCCCCGCGACGGCCTGCGGCTCGCACTACCGTATCTTGCGCTCGCCTCGGCCGGCGGGGCCCCAGCCCCGCGACGGCCTGCGGCTCGCACTACCGTGCCGCCCCGGCGAGAAACGCCTGGACCGCGGGGTCGTTGCCACCGAGAACGGCGTCGACAGGTCCGAGGGCGCCGAACCGGCCGTCGATGAGCACGGCCACGCGGTCCGCCACCGTCTTCGCCAGCTCGACGTCGTGGGTGACGACGATGGCCGTGTCGCACACCCCGCCGCGAAGCTGCAGAATCAGCTCGGCGACGAGCTTGGAGTTCGTCGGATCGAGCCCGCCCGTGGGCTCGTCGAACAGCAGCATCTCCGGCTCGACCGAGAGCGCCCGCGCAATCCCCACGCGTTTCCGCATACCGCCCGACAGCTCGGACGGCAGGAGTGGCAACACCTCGCTCGAGAGGCCGACGAGCGACAGGTTCCGGACGACGCGTTCGGCGATCTCCGCTTCTCCGAGACTCGTGTGTTCGCGGAAAGGATACGCGACGTTCTCGCGAACGGACAGTGAATCGAACAGCGCCGCGCCCTGGAACACGTATCCCATCCGGCGCCGGAGCGGGAGCAGCTCCTCTTCAGAGAGATGCTCGATGCTGCGTCCGAAGACCCGAAGCTGGCCGCCGTCGGGACGGATCAGGCCCGCCACGAGCCGGAGGAGCACCGTTTTCCCGGCGCCGCTGCCGCCCATGACGACCAGCGTCTCGCCCTTGGAGACGGTGAACGACACGTCGCGTAGAACCTCGGTCGAATCGAAGCTCTTCCTCAGGTCGACGGCCTCGACGACGGGCTCCGGCATGGCCCGATTCAATAGAAGAGCGTCAGGAACAGCTTGGTGAGAAAGAAGTCGGACACGATGACCCCCATGGTCACGTGAACGACGGTAGCCGTCGTCGCCCGACCGAGCCCCTCGGTCCCGCCCTGAGTGCTGAGGCCGTTGTAGCAGCCGATGAGCGTCACGATGACGCCGAAGAACACGGACTTGCCGATGCCCGTCAGGAAGTCCTTCGGCACGACCCAGTACGTGGTGACGTTCCAGTAGGCGTAGATGTCCGCGCCGCGCTCGAGGAACATGATCGCCATGCCCCCGAGGACGCCGACCGCGTCCGCTAGCACTGTCAGCAGCGGGAACACCACGAGGGCGGCCAGGACCCGCGGCACCACCAGCCGCTTGATGTAGTTCACGCCGAGCGTCCGGAGCGCGTCGATTTGTTCGGTCACCTTCATCGAGCCGAGCTCGGCCGTGATGCCCGACGCCACCTTCCCACCGACGAGGATCGCGGTCAGGACGGGCCCGAGCTCGCGCAGGATCGCCAGGGCGGCGAGCGGCCCGACGTAGCTCTCCGCGCCGAAGCGGGCCATGTTGACCGCGCTCTGGATCGTGAACACCATGCCGGTGAAGATCGCGGCCGTGAGCGCCACGCCGAGCGACTGCACGCCCATCACCTCGATCTCCTGGACCACGAGGCGGAAGTACTTCGGCGGCAGCGCCAGGCTGCGGAAGACCTGGCCGGTCAGCAGGCCGACCCCGCCGTACCACACCGCGGTTCGTCTCAGATAGGCCTCCATCAGTCCCCATGCTCCAGCGCGAAGCTCTCGACGAACCTGCGAAACTCGGCGCGCCACTCGTCGAACGACGGCGGTGGCGCGGCGTAGACGAAATCGTAGACGCAGCGCTCGTCCTTCATCACGTATGCCTCGATCCGGGTCGGCGCGTCGGCGGCGTTCAGCCGG
>Ga0209180_10000246_pt1 | contig 24199 bp, 24 predicted proteins | sample CZO8metaG_3_FD_188355 | JGI IMG/M metagenome (GOLD analysis project Ga0209180, IMG submission 188355) | Vadose zone soil microbial communities from the Eel River Critical Zone Observatory, Northern California, USA - CZOApr15con2H2.8 metaG... | ecosystem: Environmental > Terrestrial > Soil >...
AACAGTCCGGCAAGGCATCTGCGGCATGCAACGACTTCGTATCGCACTTCGCGTCAGACCTCGGCAGCACCCAGGCCAAGGTCGACGCGGCGTTCCAGAAAGCGGTCGGCCAGACGCTCGACGACGAGGTCAAGAACGGCGACATCACCCAGGCCCAGGCGGACGCGATCAAGAAGAAGATCACGGGCCAGGCTCCCTGCGCGCTCATGCCGCCGGCGCCCAAGACCCCCAGCGGCGGTCTCGGCGCTTACAAGCAGGCACTGCTGAGCGCAGCCGCGTCAGCGCTCGGAATCACGAATCAACAGCTCACAGCCGACCTGGCTCACGGTATGACGCTTTCGCAGATCGCCGCGGCCCAGAATCCGCCCGTGACCGAGGCGCAGTTCCGTGATCGGCTCATCGCCAAGCTGACGCCGCTCCTGGACGCCGCGGTTACGAACAAGCAGCTCACGTCCGCACAGGAGCAGGCCATCATCCAGCAGCTCAAAACCGGGCCGATCCCGTTCTGGGACAAGCCCATGCCTGCGCCCAAGAAGCCCGCGACCGCGAGCCCAGCCGCGACCTAGCCCCCTAAACCTTCCTCCGGTGGGGCGCCGAGCCGGCGCATGAGCTCTTCGAGGAGCTGACGAGTCTCCGGGTCTGACATTAGGCGCTGCTGCATATCCTCGGCTGAGCGGCGGATCTCCGGGTCCGATAGCAACCGCTCGGACATCGCTTCGAAGCGTGTGGCCATGTCCTTCATGGAGGCCTCCTGGGCGACCTGCAGGAGGATGGGCTGGCTTGCTGCGGCGACGACCGCTTCGGCCTGGACCCTGATCATCTCGATTCCCTTGCAGCCGAGGCACTCTCCCTTGAGGCCGCAGTGACACAGCTGCGGACGCAGGCGATCGAGAGCCGCGTGAAGCTCAGACATATCGGCGGGGCCGGCCATGCCTCCAGGTTACGCGGGTTTGTGCCGGCCCTCGTACATCGACTCGATCTGCGCTCCATAGTGGTCTTGCACGACCTTTCGCTTGACGTCGAGCTTCAAGGACAGCTCCCCATCGGCCTCTGAAAAGTCATGAGGCAGCAGCGTGAAGTACTGGATCGCCTCCCAGTTACCTCGGCCGGCGTTGACGGCGTCGACCACCTTCTGCACGTGGGCCTTCAGCTCCTCCTCGTCGAGGCCTTCTTTGAGTGCCGCGTCCCAGTCGGGCACCACGAGAGCAGTGACATACGGCTTTCCCTCGCCGACCACCACGGCTCGTTCGATGAGGTGGTCGCGCATCAGCTCGAACTCCAACGGCTGCGGAGCGACGTATTTGCCGACAGCAGTCTTGAACAGCGCCTTCTTGCGGTCGGTGATCTTGAGAAAGCCGTCGGCATCGATCTCGCCGATGTCGCCGGAGTAAACCCAGCCGTCGCGAATCATCTCGGCGGTGGCCGCCGGGTTGTTGTGGTAGCCGAGCATGTTGCCCGGGCTTTTGATCAGGATCTCGCCGTCGTCGGCGATCTTGAGCTCAACTCCCGGAAATGGCTTGCCCACTGTGAGGAAGCGGTGGTTGGCAAGCGTGTTGGAGGTGGCGCCGGAGGAGACCTCGGTCATGCCCCAACCGTTGAGGATCGGCACCCCGATCGCCCAGAAGAACTCCTCGATCTCGCGCGCGAGCCCGGCCCCGCCGCTGATGAAGAAGCGCAGGCGGCCTCCGGTCAGGCGCAAGCGGAGGGCCGCGAGCACGAGCCGGTCCGCAACCATGTGCTGCCATCGCAGCATCGGTCCGGGATTGGTGTCGTGCGCGAACCGGGTTCCGATCCGGATGGCCCATCCAAACAGCGCCCGGCGAACGGCCGGCGCTTCGCGAACGCGCGCCATCACCGCCGAATGCATCTTCTCGTACACGCGCGGCACGGAATTCATCACCGTCGGCTTGACCTCGCCGAGCTCGTCGGCGAGATGATCGGTACCCTGCGAGATCCAGCCCTGGCCGCCGAAGAGCAGCCCGATGAAAACTCCGTTGATGCGCTCGAAGACGTGCGAGTAGGGAAGGAATGAGAGGCTGGAATCGTCGGGGCCCAGGGGGAACACCTGGAGGATCGCTCGTGAGATGTCGACGAGGTTGCGATGGGCGAGCTCAGCGCCTTTGGGCTCGCCGGTCGTGCCGGACGTGTACACGATGGTGCACACGTCGTCTGGCTTGATGTTCTCGAGACGCGACGCGATATCGGCGATGCGTTTCGGCTCCTGCGTCGCCCACTGCGCGACCTCCACGTCCATGCGCACGACGCGCTGAAGCTGTGCGCCGGTGCTGAGCTTGGCCGCGAGCTTATCTCCGGATGCGATGGCCAGCACGGCGCCGCTGTCGGCGGCAATCTTCTGCGCGAGCTCGGGCGGGCTGCTGGGGTAGATGGGCACGGTCATCGCGCCCACCGACTGGATCGCGAAGTCGCAGTAGAGCCACTCGACGCGGTTCTCCGAGATGAGGACGACCGCGTCGCCGGGCTTCACGCCGGCATCGACCAGCGCCGACGCGACCGCCAGCACCCACCGCCGCATGTCGGCCCACGTGGCGACGTTCCAGGACGTGCCGGTCCCCTTGTAATGGACTATCGGTCGGTCACCGAATCGTGCCGCCTGCCGAAAAAAGATTCCCACCGTCGTGCGGTCGGCGATCGCTTCCGGATTCAGGTCGTGGGCCGTGGGCCTACTTGACCGCCTTGATGCTCAGCGTCAGCGTGCCAGAAGGAACGCTGACCGTGATGCGGTCGCCCTTCTTCTTGCCGACGAGCGCGCGACCCACCGGTGAGTCGACGGAGATTCGTCCCGCCGACGGATCGCTCTCGACGGCGCCGACCAGGTGATAGGTCTCCGCATGGCCATCGGAGTCGACGACATCGATGGTGGACCCCGGTCCGGCGACGCTCGAGTGCGACTCCTTGATGATCTGGGCGCGACCGATCATCTCCTGCAGCTCGTAGATGCGGCTGTCGAGGAGTCCGACCTCTTCCTTAGCCTGCTCATACTCGGGGTTGTCCTCGATGTCGCCGGGCTGGAACGCCTCCTTCAGGCGCTCGCCGGCCTCGGCGCGGCGAGACAGCGCGACTTCGAGGTCGCGCTTGAGCTTCTCGAGCCCCTCGGGCGTGAGCAAAACCGGTTCTGTCAGATCCATCCCGATCTGGAATCATACCCGTCGCATGGACCCCTCCGATTTGAGGGCCGGGCTCGCCGAAAAACTGGCGGGCACGGCGCCGATCGACGCCGAAACGTTCAACTCCGCATGCTTCATGCTCTCCCGCGCGCTTGAGGAAATCGAGTTCTCCGTCCCCGAAGCAGCGCCCCTGGTGAGGCGTCTCTTGCGCGTGGCCGGCCGCGTTGTGATCGACACCGGGCTGGCTGACTCGTCGACCGAGACGTGGCCGAACACCAAGGAGATGGCGTTGCAGTGGATCGACGAGGCCCTGCGCGAGCTGGGCTACTCGGTCGTGCCCTCGCCGAAGGTCAGTTGATCAGGCGGGCGGCGGGAGGTGCCGGCGAGTAGTTCGGGTTGAAGTCGATGCCGGCCTGGCCTGACCCGGTTACGGTCGCGCTCCAGCAGATGACCTGGCCGGCGAGAGGCGATTTGTCGGAGCCCTGGATTTCCCAGTTGGACGACGGCGTGTAGATGGTGCCGATGTACTGGGTAAGGGCGTTGCCGTCGAGCTTACTGGGGCTGCAAAGCGGGGCGGTTGCGGGGGCAACAACCGGGAGCTGGTAGATGACTATCCAGTTGTACTGCTCGCCACTGAACACGTGGGTGTAGCCGTTGCCGTTCTGGTCGACGCAGTCTGTGGGCCCCAGGTAGAACTGGACGGCTCCCGGTGTGATCTTGGCGGTCGAGCAGGGCGAGATCGGGTCACCCCCTGAGGTGGGCGACGCCTGGCAGAAGTTCTCGTTCGCCACGTCACCGCTTGTCCAGGCGGGTGCGTACTCGAGAGACATCGCGGCGTTTTCCTGCGGCACAGCCGCGGCCGGCGGGCAGACGCTGAAGCATGTCGGCTGGGTTTCGTCGTCCGGGGCCCAGCAGAGTTTGTTGGCGCGCAACCACGCGCTGCAGTTGTGCGTTTGCACGAACGGGGTGTTGCTGACCTGATTGGAGTTGATGTTGCACAACGTCACGGCCGCCGCTGGGCACGACCAACCACCGCCCGCAACTCCACCGGTGAGGGTGGCGGCTCCCGCCGGCGCCGGATATGTGTTCACGAATGAGAAGTCGTTCCGGGTTCCTGGGGGTGTTGGCGGTCCGTACGGCAGGCAGCCGTTGGGGTTGATGTAGACGTTGTAGTACTGCGCCCCGGGCGAATTGATTGTGATGTTGACGTCGATACCCAGGTTGGCTGCGTCGAGTTCGGGCACCTGGTGGCAGGCGGAGGGAGCGCTTTCGCGTATGCACCCTGGGAAGAACTCACATGGATTTCCGGTACCAGTTCTGAAGTTCGGGTCGGGGAACTTGTCGTAGCGCACCGATGTCACCTCGACGCCCCAGAGTCCCCCGCCGTTGTGCGATAGACCCTGGCCTCCACCGACAGAAGCCGTCGCCACCGTGAAGCTTCCAGCGCAGCCACCGGCGCCCCAGAACGTGTTGATCGGAATCCCGGTCTGCAGGATCGTGCCGGGCTGGCCGACGAGCGGCTCGTCGGGCGGCTTCAATTCGTTGGAGACCATTCCGCCGTGGGAAAAGTAGCCGCCGTTCCACTGGTAGATGCCGGCGTCAAGGAAGTAGCAGCCGGGGCCGCTGAGCGCGAAACCGTTGACCACGCCCGGGGTCATCTCCGTGTAGGTGCCGCGGTTGATGAAGAACGCGGACCCACCGTAAATCCCATCGGACAACGGAGACAGGTACGCGGGGTCCGGAAGCGGGGGCGCGGGGACGTATGGCGCGCCCAGGAGGTCGTTGCCGGTGCAAGCGGGTGGATACGGCGGGACGCCCGGAGTCTGGCTGTAGCAGTAATAGGAGGCGGCGTTGCAGTTCGATCCTGCGGCGCCATAGCAGTTTCCCGCCAGGTGCAGGTTGGCGTCGACGCAGGCAGTGCCGTTCGTATACACGTCTCCCAGCACGGTGAGGCTGCCGGCGCCCTGGAGGTGAGTCGCGCACGCGTCGCTGCTCAAAGTGAGCAATGCGGGGGTCTGGCGCTGGTTGCCGACGATCGATGTCGCTGTCGCGACGATGGTGGCTGTGGTCGGCCCGCCGAAGATCTGCTCGAACGCGAGAGGTAAGTAGTGAGTTGCCGTGAACACGAACTGGTACCCGTTGAACTGAGTGTTTGTGGCTGAGACCGACAGGGTGAACGAGCCGCTGTTATAGCTGAGGAAGTAATTGTCCTGCCGGAGGTTGCTCCCAGGCCCCACATAGGTTGGGCACGGCAACCCCGCACCCGGCTGGCCGGCCGGCGGCGGACAAGAGTTGGTGCTCGGGCCCGAGTACAGGTGAAGGTCGGTCTGGAAGACCTGCTCCGACTGTGGCAGCGTGCTGCCGGTGAGGTCACCATAGTTCTCGTACCAGTCGCCGGCGGCCAGCGCCGCCGCATCAACCGCGGTCTGCAGGTCGCGCTTGTCGACATAGGCGCGGCCCGAGTCGATCGCCAGCCCGAGCATCGCGAACAGCACGAGCATCAGCAGGGCGATCAGGACGATGGCCTGGCCCTCCTGCAGCTTTCGCTGCCGGGACTTAGTTGCTGTACTCAGCCCGATAAACCGCATAAGCAGTGATGACGATCTGGTTGCCGACAACTTGCTGGATTATTGGAGTAAGTGGTTGAAAGTTGAACCACAGCGTGACCTTGATCGGCTCGTTGCCGATTGCGGGCTTGATGCCTAGACAGCTGCCTCCGGGCGATGGAAGTGTGCCGAGTCCGCCGCGCGGGCCGTTAGGGACGGCGTAGGTCCTGGGGTCAGGGCCCACGTTGAGACCATTTCCGTTGCCCGCAGGGCTGGGGTCCGTGATGAAGATCCAGCCGGTGTTGGACGGCGGCACCTGCGGCGAGCCTCGCGGGTTGCCGCCGTTGGGGATTGGTCCGTTGGGGCATGGGTTGGCGAGCACCTCAGTGACGGCGTGCGCCTGGATTGCAGACGCGACGTCAGCGTCGGTCGGCCAGCAGTGAACGTAGGTCGGCGCGACACAGCCGTTGCCGTTCGGGTCGACGAAGTTGGAGGCGCGCACTGCCACCCGTGCCCCCTCGTTGGCCGCCTGCTGGAGTGTGATGTAGAAGTACAGGCCGCGGCCGAAGTCGATGATCCCGAAAGTCAGGAGCAGGATCACGGGCGCGATCAACGCAAACTCGGTGAGGCCCTGCGAACGCTCGCTGCGGGTCCAGCTGCGCACACGACGCAACGCTCCGCTCATGGCTTGCCCTGGATCGTGAAGTGCTCGTTGTACGCCAGGTTGATGCCGGCGCCGAACAGGCTCTGGATGAAAGGAGTGATGAGCTGGAAGTTCATCAGCAGCGAGACGTTGATGTCTCCCAGCCGCCACGAGTTGTCGGGCGGAGCTGCTCCCATCGAGCCGGTCTGGGACGAGCCGCCAGGGTATGTGTAGCAGATGTAGATGTTCACGGCCTGTGGCGTGGCCGGATAGGCGGAGCTGGCGTATGGCTTGTTGTTGAACGCGTTTCCGTCTGTGGGAGCCAAGCAGTTCCCCTGCGCCACACCGGTGCCAACTACGCCGGCGCCCTGGAGCGACTGGTTGACGGTGTCCCAGATGGTCTGGTCGTAGAGGTAGATGTTCTTCCTGCCTGCCGTGTTGAACCACGCGCCGTGGCGAGCTCCTTCGCGTGCAGCCCCGTCGAGGCTCACTGCGAAGTAGAAGGCGCGCGACAGGTCGAGGAGTCCCATCATCAAAAGCAGCAAGACGATGGAGGAGATGGCGAACTCCACCAGTGACTGACCGCCCTGCCGGCGGCGGCCGCCGACCTTAGCTTTCACAAGCACAGTGGAATTGAACCCCATCGGACAGCAGGATGCTGCGCACTAACCGAATAACGAGGCAGCCACCGATTCCGTGCTCTTTGTAAGCGATCGTCTTTTGGCGACCTTGCGGCGGAGTCGGTTTCGACGAGCTTCCAGCGCCGGTGCCTCCTCGGGAAGCCTCGACTGCGCAGCCTCGACGACGGCCAGCGCCAGCTGCGGATCTCGGCGCCGCCACTCGAGCAGCCTCGCTCGCGCCACCGGCAGCCGGACGTCGGACCCGACCCTCGACTCGAGCCAGCCCAGGAAGCTTTCAGCCCCGGCCACCGACGTTCGTCGCCGAGCCAGGCGGCGCGCGATGAGGAGGCCGGCGGTCGCTGCGGCTTCGTCAGCGGCGAACCCGGCCGCATTCCGCAGAGCACGCCAGCCGTCGGCGCGAGCCCCGCGGCGTAGCCGGTGCCGGCCAAGCGCCAGCCAGTCGGATGCGTCCATGCCGGCATCTCCCCCGTTGAGCCTCGACAGCAGTCGCGAGTGGAGGTGCACCAGGCTGATGACGTCCAGGCGATTGTGCTCGAGCACCGCCTCGAGCAGCTCGCTGGTGCCGTGACGAAGGTAGCCGAAGTACGCGTCGGGAATCAGCGCGCCGGCGATCGGGTCGTCTCGCTCGTAACCCAGCAGCCGTTCCTCGACCATCCGCAAGGTGCAGGTTTCCAGCCGGTGCCGGTAGAGGGCCCGCACAAGCGTGAGCAGGTCGACGTGCGGCGCCAGGACCAGCTCTCCCGGCATGCGCGCCATCACCCACCGGGTTCTCAACACCGGCAGGTCGAACGACCCGCCGTTGAAGCTCGCCACACCCTCTCCGCCGGCGATCTCTTCGCGCAGCCGGTGGAGGAAAGCGGCCTCGAGACCTGGCTGCGGCAGGAAAAGTTGAGACAGCCGCAAGCCGCAGTCGATCGGACGCGCGACGGCGGCCGCGAAGACGTAGGTTCCGGCTCCGCCCCCCAGCCCGGTCGTCTCCGTATCGATGTAGGCAACCGATGCCGGGTAAGGGTCGAGGGCCGGGAGCGGCACGACGTCCTCGCGGAGTAGCGCCTCCCCAAATGGGGTCGGCACGGCTTCGAACCCTCGCGGCACGGCCGGCCGCGGACGGGGCTGCGGTCTGGGCGGGGCGCCTAGACGATCAAGGCGCGCTCGTAGGTCGCTGACGTAGCTGACAGCAGTCGCAGACATGCGCTCTTGGCTCCTTCCACGAGATGCAGCGGACCCACGCACGAGGGACAGCCGGCAAGACACGGGCACTCGCGGACGAGCGCCGCCGCGTGCTCGAGCAGCTCGCCGTGCAGCTCGTACATGCGCCGCGAGTAGCCCACGCCGCCGGGGTAGATCTCGTAGACGGTCACAGTCGGCAAGCGCGTTGTCGTCGAGCGAACTTCCGCCACCGCGCCCAGGTCGCGCGGGTCGCACATCAACCGGATGCTGGCGACGTGGCGCAGGGAATGAGCCATCCCCTGAAGACCGGCTTCCATACCAGGGGTCCCCGCGAAATCGCCAGATTTCGTGGGGTGGTCCAGCGTTTCGCGGCCGAGCGCCGCCCACAGACCCTCATCGACGGTGATCCAGTAGCCGGTCGTGTGCAGCGTCTGCTCGGGGAGGTGGATCGGGCCGGAGCCGATGTTTTCGTGGGTGTGAAACCGGATCTTCTTGAACATGCTCGCCAGCGACGTGATCTTCACCTCGCCGTGGTTTCGGGAGATGTTTTCGCCTTCGGGACCGGCGAACGTGTCGAGCACCTGCACCATCACTGATGCCAGCGCGTCGGTGTAGTAGTCGACGTCGACCGGATGCACATAAGCCTTCTTCTCATCCCAGTCGAGCCGGTCGACGTGGAACTGCGCGCCTTCGTGTAGATAGACGGCTTCCTCGTGCAGCAGGACGGGAGCCGAGAACTGGTCCATCTCGCCGATGACGGATGGCCTTGGCTGCGAGGTGTCGATGATCACGACGTTGTCGGCGGCGATGCGCCGCAGGTGCACCTCCTCGGCGGGAAACGCCTGCCGGCTCCAGAACCACCTCCCCGCGGATCGGGTCGCGGAGCCATCCTCTTCGAAAAGGCGCAGCAGCTCGCCGACGTCGGTGCGCCCCAACCGCTCCTCGGGCTCGAAGGGGAGCTCGAACAGACCAGCCTGGAGATGCCCCGCCAGCAGGAGCAGGTTGTCGGGGTCGATCAAACCTTCCTCTGGGTCTGTGCTCAAGAAGTACTCGGGGTGACGGACGATGAACTGGTCCAGCGGCGAGCTCGAAGCCACGAAAACGCCCACTGACCCGGAACGCCGTCCCGCCCGTCCCAGCTGCTGCCAAGTGGATGCGATCGTTCCGGGATAGCCGACCAGGACCGCCGCCTGCAGGCTGCCGATGTCGATCCCCAGCTCTAGCGCATTGGTGCTGACGACAGCGGTGATATCTCCGTCGCGCAGCCCGGCCTCGATCTCGCGCCGATGGAGTGGGAGATAACCGGCGCGGTAGCCGCGCACCCGTCGCGCCGCATCGAGGCGGGGCGCGAGGTCCTGGCGGAGATAGCTCAGCATCACCTCGACCTGGAGCCGGCTGCGGCAGAACAGGATGGTCTGCACGCCGGCGCGTATCCATGGCGCCGCGATGCGCCGGGCTTCGAGCATCGAGCTCCGGCGAATGCCCATCTCGCGGCTGATGAGCGGAGGGTTGTAGAAGATGAGTCGCCGCTCGCCGCGCGGTGCGCCGCTCCGCTCGATGAGCTCGATGTTCTCCTCTTCGAGCAGCTTGCTCGCGAGGTCGAGGGGGTTGGCGATTGTCGCCGACGCGCAGATGAAAGTTGGGGTCGACCCATAAAAGGCGCAGATCCGTTTCAGGCGGCGAATGACGTTGGCGACCTGGCTTCCAAACAGTCCGCGATACGTGTGCAGCTCATCGATGACGACGAAATCGAGGCTCGAGAACAATCGCCGCCACCGCGTGTGGTGCGGCAGGATGCCCGTGTGCAGCATGTCCGGGTTGGTCATCACGACATGGCCGGCCTCGCGGATCGCCGTGCGGCGTCCGGGCGCTGTGTCGCCGTCATATGTATCGACTCGGACATCGATGGGAAGGCCGTGCTTGAGCGCGCTCAACTCCGCGAGCTGATCCTGGGCGAGGGCTTTGGTCGGGTAGAGGTACAGCGCACGGCGCTCAGGGTTCTCGAGCAGACGCTGCAGAACCGGGAGGTTGTAACAGAGTGTCTTGCCGCTGGCGGTCGGCGTAACCACGACCAGGTGCCGGCCGTTGCGGACTGCGCGGTAAGCGTCGGCCTGGTGCGTGTATAGGCTTACGATGCCGCGCGCGGCAAGCGCCGTGGCCAGCTCCGGCCTCATGTCCTGGGGCAGCGGCGCAAACTCGGCGGCCGCGCCCGGAATGACGTGGTCGAGGGTTATCTCTCCAGGAAAGTCGTCCGGAAAAAACACTGGAGATGTGGGCATCACGCCCTGGGGAGGTTAGACGAACATTCGTTCGGAGTCAAGCGAAAAGCAGGACGGCGTTCCTGAATACCAGCCCGGTTCAGAGTCCGACTTCGAACGCCTCTACCGGAACTCGTACCGGCGGATCCTGGGAACGCTTATCACCATGCTCCGGGATCGGGAGGCGGCTGAGGACTGCGCCCAGGACGCCTTCGAGCGTGCTTTCAAGGCGTGGAAGACCTGGAGGCCCGACGCGCCGGCCGAGGCCTGGCTCCACCGCATCGCCATCAACGTGGCCATCAACGGCCAGCGCCGGGAGCGCCTCCAGGAGGTGGGAGCCGTGCTTCGCCGAATTGGCCGTCCGGCGGAATCTGCCGATCCGGCGCTCGTAGTCGAGCGATCCGACCTTCTGGAAGCCTTGCGCAGGCTGCCGCCAAAGCAGGCGGCCGCCATCGTGCTGCGCCACTACCACGGGTACAGCAACCGCGAGATCGGGATCGCGTTGGGCGTTCCCGAGCGAACCGTGGCTTCTCGCCTGGCCGCAGCCCGCGCCCGGCTGCAGCAGCTTCTTCAGGGAACCCGCATCGCTCCCAGGAAAAATGGGTAGTCCGGGCTGGGAGTTGGTTTCTACTTGCCATGAACGGCCCAGGCGATTTCGAGCGTGAGCTGGAGCGTGAGCTGCATCGGGTCCTCGATCCGATCGCGGCAGCGCCTATCCCATTTCGCAGGGCGCCCTCAGGTGCGCTTGCCAGGAGACTGCTTGGCGGCGCTGGAGTAGCGCTCGGCCTTAAGCTCGCTACCGGCGTTGCGATAGCCGCTTTCGCGGCCGCGGCGATAGGTGCGACGACCGAGGTCGCGGTGACAGGCAGCTTGAATCCAGCGGATTGGGGCCAGCAGGTCAAGACCACCGTGGCCGACTGCAAGGCCAAGCTTGCCGCCGGGCAGCACGGCATCGGCGACTGCGTCAGCGACTTTGCCACGCAGCATGGTGACCTGGTCTCCAACCAGCACCCGTCAGACAGCAGCAACGGCACCACCAACGGATCCACCAATGGCAGTGGCAACAGCAAGTCCGACGGCAGCGGCAACAGCACCGGCCACAAGCCGACGGCGGCGCCAGGAAAGTCGGGCACGCACACGCCCCAGTCGCATTAGCGCGTAGGGCGTCTTACCAAGACCCTTCCTCTCGTGGGGCCGGGCCGCAAGGCTCGGCCCCTAAAACATATGAGGGACAACCTGCGGTTTTCCCTCATCGCCGGGTCGGCTCCGCCGACGCGGCTGCTCTTTTTCCCTTTGCGGTAGGGATTTACTGAACGAAACTCCACGCAATGCATCGGTGTCAATTTGGCGGGCATCGGGGACGGCCGGAGTAAATCCGGCCTACTTGCCACGCGGGGTGGAGACTTTCCAACGCTGGCCTTCGGCCGTATCCGTCACATCGACACCCATCGACGCAAGCTCGTCTCGAAGGCGGTCCGACTCCGCGAAGTCCTTGATGTCGCGCGCTCTTTCGCGAGATTCAAGCAGGGTCTGTGCGCCGACTGGCAGATCAATTTCGGGTGGGGTCCGATCCAGATCCAATCCCAGCACCCGGTCCCATCCCAGCAGTAGCTGTGCCTTTGCCGCTGCCGGCAGTTCTGAACGCACGACATCTGACACGAGCGCCATCGCAGCGGGAAGGTCGAGGTCGTTGGCGATGGCGGCCCGGAAGCGCGCCTCGAATGCATCGGCGTCAGCCGCGTGGGACACGGCGCCGTCGCTCGCGGTCCAGTCCCGCACTCGCTCACGCAGCGCCTTCAGTGCGCGGTCCGCGCCCGCCAATCCCTCCGCGCTGAAGTTGAGCTTGGTCCGGTACTTCGCCTGTAAAACGAGGTAGCGGAACGCAAGTGGATCGAAACCCTCGTCGATCAGCTCCGTGATGCGAAAGAAATTGCCCGCCGACTTCGCCATCCTCGAGCCCGCGAGCATGAGCAAGCCTCCATGCATCCAGTGGCCCACGACTCGATGGCCCGTGAAGCCCTCCGACTGCGCCAGCTCGGCTTCGTGATGCGGAAAGAGGTTGTCCGCTCCGCCTGTGTGGATGTCGAACCGCTCGCCCAGCAGCGAGATCGACATCGCGGAGCATTCGATGTGCCAGCCGGGAAAGCCTGGACCCCAAGGGCTCGGCCACACCTGCATTCGATGCTCGCCCGCCGCCTTCCAAAGCGTGAAGTCGCCTGGATGCCGCTTGCGTGGATCGACCTCGCCCCTCGAGCCGGCCAGCAGCTCCTCGGTGCGGTTTCGTGAAAGGCGGCCGTACGCGGGAAAGCTGGCGATGTCGTAGTACACGGTGCCGTCGACCTCGTAGGCGAGCCCCTTGGCGATCAGGGCTTCGATGATCTCGATCATCTGCGGGATGTATTGCGTGGCCCGAGGGTTGTGGTCGGCCGGGCGAATGTTGACGAGGGCGGCGTCATCGATGAACGCCTTCGTGTAGTAAGCGGCGATCTCTTCGGGCGACTTGCTCTCGAGCCGAGCCGAGACCAGCATCTTGTCCTCACCGCGGTCGAAGGTGTCATCGGTGAGATGGCCGACGTCCGTGATGTTCATGACCTGCTCGGTCTTGTAGCCAAGGTATTCGAGGCTCCGGCGCAGCAGGTCGGGGAGCATGAACGTGCGCAGGTTGCCGATGTGGACGTTGCGATAGACCGTGGGCCCACACGAGTAGATGCGGATCGCGCCCTGCTCCGGGGGAGGCAGCTCCTCCTTCTGCCGGCTGAGCGTGTTGTAAAGGCGAACGGTCGTCATGGGATCGAATCTATCGTTGCAGTAATGCGAGCCCACAGGCTGGAGGGCCGGACCGCCGGCGCGCACGACATAGAAGGACGCGTACTCGTCCACGACCTTGGACCGGACCTGCGCAAAGGCACGGTGCTCACGGCCGCCAACCTCGAGCGCGTCCGGCAGGCAGGCGAGGTTCACGTCGTCGAGCTCGAACCGGGCGACCTGCACGAAGACGTCGCCGCCAGGAGGCTCGCGGCGGCGCTCTCGGGGCCGAACCTCGAAGCGCGCCCACCGGTCCAGAGCCAGGCCAGGCTGATCGCGATCCGCCGCGGCCTGGTGCGGGTGCGGGCGGAGCTCGTCGACGCCATCAACGGGCTCGGCTACATGTCGGTCTTCACGCTCATGGATGGCCAGGCGGTGGCCGAGGGCGAGGAAGTCGCAGGTTGCAAGGTCACGCCGGTGGCGGTGCCCGGGCGCCTCATCGAGGAGGCCGAGCGGATCGCCCGCGAGCAGGGGCCGATCGTCGAGCTGCTTCCGTTTCGCCCGCTCCGCACCTTTGTGGTGGCCACCGAGCGGCTCAAGCCGAAGGCCCGCGACCTGTTCCGCGCGGCGGTTACCGCGAAGCTGGGCTGGTACGGCGCAGAGGTCCTTGGCGTTCGCGAGGTGGCGCGAACTCGCGAAGCTGTAAAGGACGCCTATCGCGAGGCTGCGAGGCTGGACGCTGAACTCGTGCTCTTCGCGGGCGCGTCAGCCATCGACCCGCTTGATCCGGCCTACGCGGAGCTGACCGACGCCGGCGGTCAGCTGTTGCAGCTCGGGGCGCCCATGCACCCGGGCAGCATGCTGTGGCTCGCGCGACTCAACGGAGCCGCAGTCGTCGGCGTCGCCTCGTGCGCCGGCTTCGGTCGCTCGAGCTCCCTCGACCTCTTGCTGCCGTTTGTCTTCGCATACGGTCGAGCCGACGCCAAGGACCTGCTCCGGCTCGGTCACGGGGGCTTGATCGAATCCGCGGCCGGGCGGCGGTTCCCGCCCTACTCGTGACCCCAGGCCTGAGGCGTGGTGTCGAGCTCTTTAACACCGGCCGCTACTGGGACGCGCATGAGGTCTGGGAGCACGAGTGGACGCCCGACCGCAAGGGTCCGGAGGCGGGCTTCTACAAGGGCCTGATCCAGGTGGCGGCCGGATGCCTGCACTATTCGCGGCAGAACCGGCGCGGAGCGGTGAACAAGTGGCGAACCGGGGCCGATTACCTGCGCCCATATCTGCCCGAGCATCGCGGCTTGAATCTCGCGGCGCTCGTGCGCTCGGTCGACGGTTACCTAGCGGCCATGGGCGGGCGCGTATGGCCCGAGCTGGTCATGCCGATAATCGCCTGATGTCCCGAGAGTCATGGCCGGAAGCCGTCGCCGGATCTTCGGCGCCCATGCGGCCCATCTGCGTTGTTGCGGTCTCCGCCCCTCGCTCACGCATCGCCGAATGCGCTCGCTCAGGTGCTCGACCGCGCCTAGCAGCTGAGCCGCCTGGTCACCGAATCCCTCGGCGAGGTTCCCGTCCCTGACTCTTCTTCCAGACGAGTACTCGCGGGTCAACCTTTCGAGTGATCCCATCTACCGCTACCTGCGCATCACCAAGGGCGGGCCGGGCGGCGTGCCCGGAAGATCGGCGGAGCAGGACCTCGTGGACAGCCCGTGGCTGCAGCGGCTCAGGCGCATTCACCAGCTACAGAGCGCTTGGTGGGTTTTCGCCACCGCCGAGCACTCGCGATTCCAGCATGCGCTCGGCGCCATGCATCTGGCTGGCGAATGGGCACGCCACCTGCACCCGACGCTCTCAGCGAGCTGCTCGGGAACGCCGTCGATCGCGCTTGTCGAGGAGACGATGCGCATGGCAGGTCTTCTCCACGACGTCGGCCACGGCCCGTTCGGCCATTTCTTCGACGAGAACTACCTGGACACGTGGGGTATCGATCACGAGGTCGTGGGCAGGGCGTTGATCACCGGTCCGCTGGCCGCGCTGGTTGAAGGGCTTGGCGCTTCACCCACAGCGAACTTCGAGGCGGGCGAGCGCATCGATCCGCGGTGGGTGGCCTATCTCATCGCCAGTCCCGAGCTGCAAGGATTCGAAGCCCCGGCGTGGTTGGTAGCGCTGAAGCCGGCGATGGTCGGCGCGTACTCGGCCGACAACATGGACTACGTCCCTCGCGATTCCTATATATGTGGCGTGGCCGCCGGCCCGGTCGATATCCAGCGGATCCTCCACTACTCCTTCATCTCCGAGCGGGGCCTGACGCTCCACGCCCACGCCGCAGAGGCGCTCTACATGTTCCTGAGCTCCCGGCTTTACCTGTATGAACAGGTTTATTTCCATCGCACGGTGCGGCGGATCGACCTGCAGCTGCGCGAAGTCTTCCGACCCACGGTCGAGCTGATCCTGAGCGGAAACCCGCTGGAGCGCCTGGATCAGTATTTGACGTTCACCGAATGGGCGCTGCTCTCAGAGGTCAGCCGCTGGGCGCTGGGTGAAGGAGACGCCCGAAAGCGCGAGCTCGGCAAAGCATGGTCAGAGGTCGTCGAGCGCAAGCTCAAGTGGAGGCTTCTCTACCAGGGCCATACAGACGCGGTCGATGCGGGCGCTGCGCTCGGCGTCAGCCGGGCGGAGTTCGCGCGCCTGATTCGCGAGAGATTGCCGGCGCGCACTCGTTCGATCGAGTTCGAGGTAGACGTGGCCGCACAGGAGTCTCGCGCCTTCAACCCGCTCAACGAGACCTCAGACATCCTTCTGTACGATCCGCTCGAGGATCGCTTCCAGCAGAGCCAGGTGCTCGACCTCTTCCGCCGGCTGCCCGTACGCATGACCTTGTTCAGGATCTTCGCGCGCGATACGGCGCATAGTCGCGAGCTCATCGCCGCGGCGAACGCGGTGCTCGGGGCTACGACCTAGAAGTCGTCTCCATCGTCGCCGCCGTCAAAGCCGCCTTCGCCACCATCAAATTCCTCGCCCGCGCCCCCGAGGTCATCGCCCCCGAAGTCGTCTCCGCCGTCCTCGCCAGACCGTGCCGTCGCGAAGGTCGAGACCAGGCGCCGCAGCGCCGGCTTGCCGCACTGCGGGCACACGGGGTCGGGTGACGAGTAGCTCGGCAGCAGCGCCGAAGAGCGCTTGCCGCACTCCTCGCATCGGTATTCGTAAATCGGCATCCTTACCATTCTCAACCGTGATCGACCTTGAACGCATCCGCGCGGCGGCAGATCGCGCGCGTCCTTATGTGTACCGGACCCCGATCGTGCCGGTCGAAGGCGCGCTCCTGAAGCTCGAATGTCTTCAACCAACGGGCAGCTTCAAGGTGCGAGGGTTCTTCGCGGCGGCGCTGGCGCTGCCCGAAGACAGGCGGAGCCGGGGCTTGATCACGGTCAGCGCCGGCAACGCGGCGCAGGCATGCGCGTATGCCGCGAATGCCCTGGGGGTGCCCTGCCGGGCCGTCATGCCCGACACCGCGCCGGCCACGAAGATCGAGGGCTTCAAGCGATGGGGCGGAGTCCCCATGTTCCTGCCGAGGCCGAAGCTCCTCGATTGGCTCACGAACGAAGGCTGGAAGTCTGAACCAGAGGCCTTCATCCACTCGTTCGCCGATACCGAGGTGATGGCGGGCCACGGCGGGCTCGGGCTCGAGCTGATCGAAGACATTCCAGACCTCGATCGAGTCGTCATCCCAGTGGGCGGCGGAGGATTGATTGGGGGCACGGCGTCCGCCGTCAAAGGGCTGCGACCTGACGTCGAGGTCGTCGGCGTGCAGTCGGACGGCTACGCGATGTGGACACGGGTCCTTGAAGCCGGCGGCCCTGTCTCGATCACGCCCGAGACAATCGCCGACGGCACGACGGCGCCCTTCGATACACGAATGCTCGGCCTCATGAAGGAGGTGGTCGACACCTGGATCACCGTGCCCGAGCCCAGGCTGCGGGCGGCGATCGCGGAGCTGGCGGTCGCAGGCAAGGTGGTGGCGGAGGGCGCGGGAGCTCTTGCTTATGCGGCGCTCGAGCAGCTGCCTGCGGGACCAAAGACCGCGGTCGTCGTCAGCGGCGGCAACATCGATCCGAAGCTGCTGGCGGCGCTCCTCAACCAGTAGCCGGCTGCGGCATCTGCTGCGACTCGACTTTCCTCGTCATCGCCCACGGCCCATAGCGAACCACCGCCACCAGCATCCACACGAAGAGCGCGGTGCTGGGGACCCCCAGGGCAACCGACAACCATGAAATCCAGCCGGGGAGGCTGAATGGGTTGATCGACGTCGATCCCGCCACGGCCCCGATGATGTTCAGCGGCAAGCCTGCCGTGCTAAGACCCAGGAGCACGAGGACGACATAGAACATCCACGTCCATCGAGCCAGCGCCCCGATGATGACGACGACGGCGAACACGACCCCGAAAATTGCTGCGACCCACAGGACTCCGGACATCATCGTCGTGATGCTCGAGACCACCTCCGCCGGCGGTGGGGATACCTCGGGGTTCTGAGCGGTCGATCTCTGGATCGACTGGTTGATCATCTGCGACATGGTTCCGGACATCCAGAAGGGAATGCTCAATGCGTATAGGCCCGACACCGCGTACCACGCCGCGACGGCGTACTGCATCGGTTTCATCCATGGCGTCGGCCGGCGCGGAGATGCGGGCTGTTGGTACGAGGGGTATGGCGCGAACGCCGGCGCCACCATGGCGGCCACCGGCACCCACCCTGATCCGTTCCACCGCCAGCGTCCGTCCGGTGACAGGGTGCTGATCCACCTGCTGCCGTCCCAGTAATACAGCCCATCGTCAGAGAGCCTCATGTCGGCCATTTCTTTACTTTAGGCTCCGCGTGAAGGCTGACTTGATCCTTGCCGGTGGCATTGTGCGCACGCTGGGGCGCAGCGGTCTCGCCGCTCACAGCCACATTGCCGTCGCCCGCGGGGTCGTGATTGCGACCGGCGGCGAAGAAGTGATGGGTCTGCGCGGCATGCGCACGCGCGTTATCGACCTCGAAGGGGCAGCGGTGCTGCCGGGATTCAATGACGCGCACGCGCACGTCGTCTATTACGGCCTGACTCGATTCGGCGCCGACCTGAGCGGCACGCACAGCGTGGCCGAGATCGTCGCTCGCCTGCGCGATCACGGGCGCGGCCTGAAGCACGGCGAATGGCAGCAGGGGATGGGCTATCGAGCGGCCGAGCTGGCCGAGAAACGGGCGCCGCACCGCCTGGAGCTGGACCGGGCGACCGGGCAGCGGCCCGCTTTCATCGACGAGCGCGGCGGGCACGCACGCGTCGCCAATTCCGCCGCCCTCGCCGCGGCGGGCATCACTGACACCACAAAAGACCCGCCCGGCGGGCGCATCGGGCGAGACACCGACGGCACACCCAATGGGCTGCTGCTCGAGACGGCGATGCGGCTCGTCGCCGATGTGCAGCCGCCGTCGTCTATCACCCGGCGAAAGCAGGGAATCCTGAGGGCTCAGCGCCTTCTGATCTCGCGTGGCATCACCTCGGTCGGTGCGGCCGTCAACCGTGGGTTCGCCGACGACCTTCGCGCCTATCAGCAGCTTGCGGAGCGGGGAAGATTGAGGACGCGCATCAACGAGTTCCTCTCCTGGGAGCTGCTCCAGGCGTCTGCCGGCCTCGGCCTCCGAGCCGGCTTCGGCGGCGACCTCGTGCGGGCCGGGCCGATCAAGGTCTTCGTCGACGGCGGGGCGGAACGCACAGCGACACGTACGGGCAAGAGCGTGTGGCGAACGCCGCCGGCCGAGCTCCGCGAGCTCGTCGCCATCGCGTCGCGAGCAGGGCTTCAAGTGGCAGCGCATACGATCGGTGATGGAGCGATTGCCGCCATGTGTGACGCGGTCGAGTCCGCCGGCGCGGTCACGCTCCGTCATCGGGTCGAGCACTGCCTCATCTGCCCTCCCGACCTTCAGCGCCGCCTCGCTCGGCTCGGGATGGTGGCGGTGATGCAGCCCATGGCCGTTCGCTTTGCGCGAGAGTTTCCTTCAGCCACGTTCCAGGCGCATGACCGATGGCATTTCGCGGCGCATGGCCCGCTGCTCAAAGCCGGCGTGCCGGTCGCATTCAGCTCCGATCTACCCGTCGCGGCCGACCCGAATCCGTGGCCCGGGATTCGCGCATCGATTGAGGACCGGATCAACGGCATCAGCGAGCTGGCCGCGCTCAGGGCGTACACCTCGGCAGGTGCTTATGCGAGCTTCGAGGAACACGTCAAGGGCACGCTCGATCCCGGCATGCTGGCCGACCTCCAGGTTTATGACGTCGATCCGCTCACCGGCGCGCAAACAAAGTGGGATCGACTCCGCCCGCGGGCGGTGCTCCTGGGCGGCGTGACTGTGTTCGGTTCTCTCAGCTAGCCGGCCGGCTCGCGCGGCGATGGATCGGTGATCGCCATCGATGGCGATTCGACGGTCGGCGGGATCACCACCGGGGTCGCGGCCGCCCGACGCCGGGGAGCAGCGCGTCGCGCGGCCGGCTTGCGCGCCGGCGCCTTGCTCGGTGTTGCCGTCTTGGCGGCGGCTTTGCGAGCCGGAGCTTTTCGGGTGGCCGGGCGGCGGGCGGTCCGCCGCGCTGCGGGGGCGGCGGGGCGCGAGGCTGCCGCGCGGGCGATCTGCTGCACCTGCCTGGTCAAGCTTTCCAGGCTCTTCAGCGCGCGTTCCAGGTCGGCCTGGCGCGCGGTGCGGTCGACGCGGGTCCGGAGCTGCTTGATGGCACCTTCGACCGTCTTCTGCCCGTCTTTGATGCTGCGTTCGATCTGCTTGCGGATGTCAGGCGGCAGCCGACGCTCTGCCTGGCGCAGGTAAGACCTGCCGACTTTCACCGCCCGATTCAACAGCTTCGATCGCGATGACGCATTTCCCTTCTTGGCTGGCATGCCAAACCTCCATTTGACGCCGCTCGCGGCCGGCCATAACGCACCGCGTTAGTATTGGCTAGAAGTGACTGTAGCCTCCGAACGACACTTGATCAAGAAGTATGCGAATCGCAAGCTCTACGACACGCGCACCAGTCACTACATAACGCTCGACGGCATCGCCGACCTGGTGCGCGACGGCCATACGATCGAGGTTGTCGATCGTGACAGCGGCCAGGACTTGACGCAGGTCATCCTCTCGCAGATTGTGCTGTCAGAAGAAAAGCGCGGACCGGCACGATTGATGGACGCCGGCGCGGACGCGCTCCACGATCGCGGGCAGGCGCTGCTCGATTACGTGCGCAAGACACTCAACGTGCCTGGTGACCTCGTCGGCCAGGTCGAGCGCCGTCGCGGCGATGTGGAAGCCATGGTCGATGACGCGATCGAGCGAGCGCTGCGGAGGCTGCGTATCCCCAGCCGGCACGATATGGATTCCATCAACCAGCGGCTCGATGAGCTGTCGGCTGAATTGAAAAAGCGAAACAGCAGCGCGCCGTCTAAGACTGGTTTGCGTAAAGGTAAGGCCGCTCGGTAGTGACGGCCCGGATGTCGATCACAGTCTCGACTCGATAGCTCGCCTGACGCACACGCCGATCGGCACGCATCTGCTGCGTCATGGCATCTGCCGCCTCAGCCAGCCGGTTCGCGTCGCCGATGGCTGAGATCGTCCACGGCGCCGTGATCACCTCGCCATCGATGCTGACTCCTCCCGATACCTGGACGATTGGAACGCCGACCCCGACTCTGCGGTCGTTGACCGTGATCGCCTCAGCGCCCGCGACTGCCAGGTTGTTGAGCGCGTCTTGAAGGTCGAGCGCCTGCAACCCTGCAGCGTCTACGACCATGACGATTCCCGGTCCGTGGACCGGGACGAGGCCTTCGATTGCGCGCAGCCGGTTGGCTTCGGCAGTCAGCTCCTGGTCGGCGGCGAGGTTGCCGCCAGACTGCAAGGTGGCTTTCCTATGCATGAGGTCGGCGGTCTCCACCGACAGAGCATCGTTGGCGCGGTGCAGGTCGTCGATCAAGAAGGCGAGCGTGGTCGTATCGGTGCCCACCAGGCTCCGCTCCACCTCCGCCTGGCTGCGGATCTGCACCGTCGCCACCAGCGCCACCAGCAGCGCGATGAGCCAGATCTCGATGGCACGCCCCGACCTGCGCCGCACTGGCGCGGAGCGCCTAGGAGGTGCTGACATGCGGAATCTGCAAGCTCGAGTCGTAGGCGGGCAGCTTGAGGTCCGGGATGCCCGTCACCGTGATCACGAGCTGGAATCGAACCTGCCGGGCACGGAGTCCGGGCAGTGAAACCGGATCGTCGAGGGCTGTCAGCAGGCGATTCCGGTCGCCGACCGCGAAGACCTTGATCGGCGCCGTCAGCGGCGGCCCCTGGTCGATGATGACCTGGCCTGACGAGCCGGAGAAGGCGCTCAGGGGCGTGATCCTTCGTCCGCTCACAGAGACGCCTTCGGCGCCGCTGGCGAAGACCAGATTGACCAGATCCTGGACGTCCTGGTAGTTGACCAGGTAGCCGATCCCTCCGCCCTGGTCCGGCGCGGGCGGGCCGTTGCCGAGGTCGATCTCGACCCCCGGGCCGTGGACAGCGGTCAAGCCGGCGTGGGCCCGGAGGTCGGCGACCTGGTTCTGCAAGTCCCTCGTGCCGGCCGATTGCTGGGCTGCGGCAGCCTCGAGAGCACCGATCTCAGCTCGAAGGGCGGCGATCTTGGCGCGCGAAGACTCGTTGGTCTTCTCCAGGTCTTGAACGCTCCGGACCAGCGCCTGGTAGCGGGCAACCTGGTTGGACGGAGTGAGGAGCTGAGCCTTCACCTGGCCTGCCAGGAGGAATCCGGTCGCCAGGGCGACGGCCGCCACGCCCGCGGTGCCCAGGATCCGGTTGCGCGTCATGCCGCAATTGTCCTTGACCCCATCAACTCGCAGCCTCCGGGAGTAGTATCGAAATCCGCACATGGCGGTCGAAACACGCGTCTCCGCTTTCCAGACCGCCCAGCGTCGCTTTGATGCCGCGGCCGACGTGATCGACCTCTCCGACGACGTGCGGCGTGGCCTGCGCGAGGTGAAGCGGGAGCTCACAGTGCACTTCCCGGTCCGCATGGACAACGGCTCCGTGCACGTCTATACGGGCTGGCGCGTGCAGCACAACATCAGCCGGGGACCTGCCAAAGGCGGGATCCGCTACCACCCCGACATCGACCTCGACCTGGTCAAGGCGCTGGCGATGCTGATGACGTGGAAGTGCTCGGCGGTGGGCCTTCCATACGGCGGGTCGAAGGGTGCGGTCGCCGTCAACCCGCACAAGCTTTCGATGAGCGAGCTCGAGCATCTGACGCGCCGCTACGCGACCGAGATCGCGATCCTGATCGGCCCCGAGAAGGACATTCCGGCCCCGGACATGGGCACCAATCCGCAGGTGATGGCATGGATCATGGACACGATCTCGATGCACTCCGGCCACTCCGTGCCCGCCGCGGTCACTGGCAAGCCGGTAGACGTGGGCGGATCCGAGGGCCGCATCGACGCACCGGGCCGCGGAGCCACCTACCTGACCATCGAAGCGATCAAGTACCTGCATGTCGAAGACGAGACGCCCACCGTCGCCGTCCAGGGGTATGGCCAGGTCGGCAGATCAGCTGCGCGCCTGCTGGCCGAAGCGGGATTGAAGATCGTCGCCATGAGCGACTCGAAGGGCGGGGTCTACAACCCGAGCGGTCTGGACCTGGAGGCGCTCGAAGAACACAAGCAAGTCCGGGGCGGTGTGAGCGGATTCAAGAAGGCCGAGAACATCACCAACGCTGAGCTGCTCGAGCTTCCAGTCACGGTCCTTGTGCCGGCCGCCGTACAAGACGTCATCACGGCTCAGAACGCTCCGAGCATTCGCGCCCGGCTCATCACCGAGGGCGCCAATGCCGCCGTGGCGCCTGAGGCCGACCCCATCCTGCACGAGCGCGGAATATTCGTGATCCCCGACATCATCGCCAATTCCGGCGGCGTGATCGTCTCCTACTTCGAGTGGGTGCAGGACCTCCAGGCGTTCTTCTGGGAGGAGGAGGAGATCAACACCAAGCTCCACCACGTGATCACGCGGGCTTTCTACGAGATCTTGCACACGTCGGTGAACAAGCGCATCGACATGCGGCTCGCCGCCTACGCAATCGCCGTTCAACGCGTGGCCAACGCCACGATGGTGAGAGGGATTTACCCATAATCAGGGGGTGACCCCAGCCCTGGTTCGTTCGCGTCCTCAGCGCGTTCTCGTCACCGGCGTTTCCAATCCGCTCGCGGCGGAGGTGGCGCGGCGGCTCGCAACTCAGGTGTCATCCCTGTTCGGGTGCGATGTGGCCGATCCGGTGAGCGCGATCGAGGAGATGGACTTCGTTCACGCCGACACTCGGCAGTCGGTCATAGGCAAGCTGGTGCGGCAGCTCCGCATCGACACCGTCGTCCACATGGCGGTGACTGTGGATTCCGCGGGCGAGGACCGGGCCGCTCACGAGACGAATGTGATCGGAACGATGAATGTGCTCGCTGGGTGTGCCGGGCCGTCCAGCCCAGTGAGGCGCCTGGTGGTGAAGTCGAGCCAGGCGGTATACGGAGCGGCTCCCGGCGATCCTTCATTCGTGGCCGAGGATGCGGCCGGCTCGGATCGGCCCGCGTACGGCCTCAAGCGCGACCTGCTCGAGATGGAGCAGCTGACGCAAGAGTTTTCGCTGCGTACCTCGGGCTGTCGCGTCTCGGTGCTCCGCCTCGGCTATCGCGTCAGCGAGGGCACCACTTTGGGCCGCTACCTGTCGCTGCCCATCGTGCCCACGTTTGCCGGCTTCGATCCGCGCCTGCAGCTGTTGCACGAGGACGACGCAGCGGAGGCGATGGTGCGCGCGGTCATCGAGGGCCACGAAGGAGTGTTCAACGTCGCCGCCGACGGCATCGTGCTATTGAGCCAGGCGATCGCGATCATGGGCGGGAAGGCCTTGCCCATCCTGCCGCCGTACGGCCGCTGGCTGGGGCGCCTCGCACTGAAGGCCACCGGAATCGATATTCCAGAACACCTTGCGGACGTGCTGGCGTTCGGCTCGGTTGCGGACTGCTCGCGGCT
>Ga0209180_10000260_pt1 | contig 23747 bp, 19 predicted proteins | sample CZO8metaG_3_FD_188355 | JGI IMG/M metagenome (GOLD analysis project Ga0209180, IMG submission 188355) | Vadose zone soil microbial communities from the Eel River Critical Zone Observatory, Northern California, USA - CZOApr15con2H2.8 metaG... | ecosystem: Environmental > Terrestrial > Soil >...
GCTTTGCCCCGCTGGGTAACTTGGGCGGTGCGATCGGTGCCGTCTGCGTCGCCTCTTCAGCCACCGCTTGCCTGATTGACGGACTTTTGTCAAATGGGACGAAGACGGGCTACGTCATGGCAACTCCAGTCCCGGGAGGACTGGGCACGATAGCTGCCCCGAACACCACGTATGTTTCGAATGCGCAGCCGTCAACGCCTGGTCAGTCCGGCACGCGCACATTCTGTTCGGATTCGTCAGGCGTGATCCGCAATGACCCCACGGGTGCGGTGGTAGCGGCGACACTGGCTGCTTGCCAGGCGCTCAACGCCATCCAGTAACACATGCGGGTCGCGGGACCGAGAACGATCGATCCTGCGGCAAGCACGAACGAGTTCGCACTATGAGGGGGAGGCCGCACGGTCTCCCCTTCGTTCGTTTCAAACTGGAGAAAGTTGCCCATTTAGGTCGTTTCATAGTGACGTAAAACGTCAGGTTCAAGGCTTTTCTTATTCTTCGCGGGCCGCATTCTGATTGTTAACTGGTCTTAGGTCTTCTATAACAGATAGATAATAAACGCTTTACTCTCGTGATGGCCAAAAAAGAATGTAAATGGCAAGAGCCTTGCGACATCTACTCGTGTACTGGTTCCAGGTCAAACTCCGAGGAGACCGAATGATGAAGAAGCAAAAGGGATTCTCTCTTATCGAATTACTGATCGTCGTGGCGATCATTTTGATCATCGCCGCGATTGCAATTCCGAACTTGATGCGCTCGAGAATGGCGGCCAACGAGGCATCTGCCGTGGGTTCGCTCCGTACCATCAACACGGCCGAGGTGACCTATTTTACGAACTATGGCACGGGCTTTGCCCCGCTGGGTAACTTGGGCGGTGCGATCGGTGCCGTCTGCGTCGCCTCTTCAGCCACCGCTTGCCTGATTGACGGACTTTTGTCAAATGGGACGAAGACGGGCTACGTCATGGCAACTCCGATCCCGGGAGGACTGGGCACGATAGCTGCCCCGAACACCACGTATGTTTCGAATGCGCAGCCGTCAACGCCTGGTCAGTCCGGCACGCGCACATTCTGTTCGGATGAGTCAGGCGTGATCCGCAATGATCCCACGGGTGCGGTGGTAGCGGCGACACTGGCTGCTTGCCAGGCGCTCAACGCCATCCAGTAACTCACGTGGACGCAGAGTCGCGGCGCCGGGCGGCTGGCGTCTAATCTATCACCGAATCGGATAGAGCACGGGACGTCCATCCCGTGCTCTTTCTTTTTGGCGCAAGACAGCTCGTGACCCGCATTTGTCTTTCCACGCGGCCCCAGTATATCTCATCCGAAAATCTGGCCATCGTCCGCAGGTGGCCATTCATGCCGGTGGTCGCAGCGCGTTACCACCTAGCCCACACAATTCACTTCCAGACTTGCCGCATTCTGGGATTGAAAGGATGATATTTACAGGGATTCTCTGGATCCATGCCGAATGCGAAGGAACTAACTGCAAACCTGCCAGCTCTAGCTGTTGGCGAAGCCGCTACACGATTGCGAGTGGTGTTCCTTCTCGCGGTGCTGCTAGCCCTGGGAACCGCGGCTCTCTATGCACCATCCGTTCGCAATGGTTTTATCAACTACGATGACCCGGACTATGTAACGCGAAATGCGCATGTCCTGACAGGCCTATCGTGGACGAACATCATCTGGGCATTCGGGACCGACAACCCGGCGGCGAACTGGCATCCGTTGACATGGATTTCGCACATGCTGGACGTGCAGTGGTACGGAACAGACCCCGCCGGGCACCACTTCACCAACATCTTGTTGGACAGTTTGAACGTTGCGATTCTATTTTTGCTCCTGCAACGCGCTACGCAACACACGCTGCGAAGCGCGGCCGTGGCCGCGATTTTCGCCTTGCACCCGCTGAATGTGGAGTCGGTGGCCTGGGTCGCTGAACGCAAAGCGGTCCTGTGCGTGTTCTTCATGTTGTTGGCTATGTGGGCCTATGGCTGGTATGCCCTCAAGCCGAATTTGCGACGTTATTCTTGGGTGTTCTTGTTTTTTGCCCTGGCGCTGATGTCCAAGATTATGGTCATCGCCATGCCGTTTGGATTGCTCCTGTTGGATTACTGGCCATTGCGAAGGCTCGGAGATGCCGGGCCATCGAGCGAGTCGCCTCCGTTCTTGCGGACGCTTGGGCGCCTCGTGGTCGAAAAAATTCCTCTGCTGTTGCTCGCGGCGGCCGGCGGCGCCTTGACGTTCCACATCCATCGCGCGCAAGGCGCCATGGCTGAGGCCATGCCGCTCAGCTGGCGATTAAAGAATACTATCTATTCCTATTTAGTATACATCTACAAGGCGATTTGGCCCTCTCGCTTGGCGGTCTTCTATCCGCACCCGGAAAACTCGCTGCCTTGGTCGAAGGTAATCGTTGCCGCGGTGGTGCTCGCTGGCATTAGCGCGATGGTTTGGCGGCTCCGTAAGGAACGCTACCTGCTCGCGGGCTGGCTCTGGTATCTCGGGACTATGGCTCCTATGATCGGAATCGTGCAATCCGGAATGCAGGGAATGGCCGACCGTTACATGTATATTCCGATGCTCGGCCTGCTAGTCGCAGCGGTTTGGCTCTTGGGAGATTTGGGCGCAAGAACGCGCTGGAAGGAAGGACTTCTGACGGCCGCCTTTGTGTTCATAGCCGCGCCTTTTGCCTACATGACCCATATTCAAATCGGCTACTGGAAGGACAGCTACACGCTCTTTTTGCACGCGCTGAAGGTGACCGAGAACAACGGTATTGCCGAACTCAACTTCGGGGCGGCTCTCATGAAATTGGGGCAGCCCCAACTCGCGGCGCCACACTTCGAAGCTGCCGTCCGGTTCATGCCCGGCCATTCCTGGGGACACTTTGATCTTGGCGTTTGTTTGCAAAATCAGAACCGCCTGGAAGAGGCGGCCCGCGAGTACCGCTTGGCGATTGCTGCCGCTTCCAATCCGTTCGAAGCGGCGCAAGCGCACAACAATCTCGGGATCTTGTACTTGGCCTTGCGGAATTATCCCGCAGCGATAACGGAGTTGAACTCCGCGATCGCTCTTAATCCCAACGAGCAGAACAGTTACATTGGCCGCGGGACTATCGAGCTGGAGTTCTGGAATTACGACGCCGCCATCGCCGATTTCACGCACGCTGCTCAGGCTGCTCCTTCGCCCACGGCCAACTATTGGCTCGGGCGCGCGCTGGAAAGCAAAGGCGACTACGCTCGCGCCGCAAGCGCTTACGTGGCTGCCTTGCAGTTGGATCCGGGAATGGCCGACGCAAGGTTCCATCTGAAAGCCGTGCAGGCCAAACCTGGGGGGAGACGATGAACTCCCCCAGCACTGAGATTCGTGCTCCGGAAAGCTGGGGCCCGGACGCCTTGAATGATGTCCGCGAAGCGCGGCGCGAGCATCAAGAATCCATCGCCGATCGCCGCGAAGAATACATTCGCTCCAACCGATACTTTTATAGCCGGCTCAAGCGCGTTCTCCAATTCATTGTCGAGCCGCGGATGCGGGTTCTCGAAATTCGCTGCGAGACCGGCCATCTCCTCGCTTCGCTCGAACCATCCTATGGCGTTGGGGTAGAGATCAGTGGCGCCATGGTGGAAGTCGCGCAACGCCAGCACCCTAACCTGCGTTTCGTGATGCGTGATCCGGAAAAACTCGAGTTGAATGAAACGTTCGACTACATTCTTTTCAATCACATCTTCGATACCGTAGACATTCTTCGTGCATTTGAACGCATCCGTCAGCACTGCACTCCCGACACGCTGATCGTCGTGATCAACTACAATCATTTATGGCAGCCCATTCTCCAACTAGCCAGCAAGGTCGGCCTTCGTTCAAAGTTTGTCGAGCCCAACTGGGTGAGTGAAAACGACATTCGCGGATTCTTAAAGCTCGCGGGCTTTCGTCCCGTGCGGAAGCATCGGTTGCTGCTTTTTCCCAAATGGGTTCCGCTTCTTTCCGAATTGATGAATGCCTTGCTTGCGCGCCTTCCTGGCTTTCGGAGACTCTGCCTGATGCAAGTGATGGTCGCCCGGCCACTGGCCGAGCCTAAACGCGAAGAGGAGCTCGCGGTTTCGGTGGTCATACCCTGCCGCAACGAGGTGAGCAATGTGCGGCACGCTGTGGAACGCCTCCCCAATATGGGCAAACACACCGAGATTCTGTTTTGCGATGACAAATCCACCGACGGTACTGCTGACGAAGTCAGGCGCATGCAAGCTCTCTACCGGGACATGGACATTCGTTTGGTGGAAGGTCCGGGCATCTGCAAGGCCGAAAATGTTTGGACCGGTTTCCGGGCCGCTCGCGGCGATGTGTTGATGATTCTGGATGCCGATCTGACAGTAATGCCTGAGGAATTGCCGATGTTTCTCCGGGCGCTAGCGACATCCCGGGGCGACTTTATCAACGGGAGCCGCTTGGTTTACCCGATGCCGCACCTGGCGATGAGGTTTGCGAACATAATCGGCAACAAATTCTTCGGTCTAGTCTTTTCGTACTTGTTGGACCAACGCGTTAAGGACACCCTCTGTGGCACAAAGGTGCTGTGGCGTAAGGACTGGCTCCGGATGGAGCAGAATCTGGGAAGCTGGGGGATCAAGGACCTCTGGGGCGACTATGAGTTGCTCTTTGGGGCGAGCAAGCTGCAATTGGATATTGTCGAGGTTCCTGTGCACTATCAGGAACGCATCCACGGCGTGACAAAGATGACCAAGGTTTTTTTCAATGGCCTGCGGATGTTGCGAATTTGCTGGCACGCGTGGTGCTGCTTGGGAGGATAGCCCCTTTGTCCGCCTCGCTTCTCCGGCGTTTGCTCGCGCACCCGCTTACAAAGTCGCTCGATTTGGACGATCCTTCGACCACCGAATTACGGAAGCAGATTATTCTCTCCAAGCCCTTTCTAAAAGCGATCTATGACGAATGGTACAGCATGCTGTTGCAGGAGCTTCCATCCGGCGCCGGGGAAGTTTTGGAGCTGGGCTCAGGTGGAGGTTATTGCGCTCGTTTCATTCCGGGTTTGATCACATCTGAAGTCTTTCCGTGTTCCGGCGTGCAAGTCGTCGTTGAGGCTCAGCGGCTGCCTTTCACTGATGGGTCGCTGAGGGCGATCGTCATGACCAACGTCATGCACCATATGCCGGATGTGGGCCGATTCTTCGCAGAGGCCTCCAGATGCATTCGCCCAAAAGGAAGAATTCTCATGATCGAGCCGTGGGTCACTTCCCTATCTCGGTTTGTCTATTCCCACTTCCACCATGAACCGTTTCACCCCGAGGCGCGTGATTGGTCGTTCGCTTTCGCGGGCCCTCTTTCCGGTGCTAACGTTGCGATCCCCTGGATTGTTTTTTTTAGAGATCGTGGCAAGTTTGAAAGAGAATTCCGAGAATTGTTGATTGAGCAGATTCTACCGTTTCTCCCTTTTCGGTACCTGGTGTCTGGCGGAGTTGGGATGCGCAGCTTGATGCCAGGATTCACGCATTCTGCGTGGGCAGCACTCGAACGGAGACTGGAAGCGCAGATGGCTCACCTGGGAATGTTCGCCCTGATTGTCTTGCGCCGACGTTAGCGTTTTTCACTGCCCGTGCTCTCGGCATATTTGGCCGAGCGCCTGGCGCTGCACGGCAGCTCTCGTAACGGGAAGAATTCGAGAATCAGAAGAAATGTTGGCGCGATGACGTAGCGCGGGCATAATCGTGGAACCGATGCTGACAACGAAAACGAAAGTTTTGCTTGCCGCTTTAGCCTACAGAGTTGTCGCCGCTGGGCGCGGCCTAGTGGGCAAAGACAATCTCGCCACGGTCCGTCGCGGTGGCCTTAAGTGGCGGCTGGACCTGAGCGAGGGGATCGATTTCTCGATTTATCTGCTGGGTTCATTTGAACGCTCGACGGTTCTTGCCCTCGAAAAGCTGGTGCGTCCCAGCGATGTGGTTTTCGATATCGGCGCGAATATTGGTGCACATACCCTGGGATTGGCACGGAGTGTCGGACCCTCGGGGCGGGTCTTCGCCTTCGAGCCTGCGGACTTTGCGTTTGCCAAATTGAAGTGCAATCTGGCTTTGAATCCCGAACTCGAAGCGCGCACGTTTCCACAACAAATTCTTTTGGCTGCGGAACCTGCGGAGACTGCGCACCAGGGAATCTACGCGAGTTGGCCCCTCGAGAAGGATGATTCCGTTCATCCTAAGCACCGCGGTCGGCTAGTCACAACCCAGGGAGCATCAATTGACACTCTCGATCGCTTTGTGGAACGCCAAGGAATCGACCGGCTGAATCTCATCAAAATTGATGTAGACGGTCACGAACTGCCGGTGCTACGGGGCGGTTTGGAAGTTCTTACGAGATTTCGGCCTATCTTAGTGATCGAGATGTCCCCCTACGTCCACGCCGAAAATCACCACAGTTTTGCCGCATTGGTCGCACTCTTGCGAGATGCCGGATACGCCCTGCAGGACGCGACGGCGTCGAAATCCCTTCCGCTTGATGCGGCGGAACTCGAGACTTTCATCCCTGACGGAGCAAGTATTAACGTCATTGCGCGGCCAAACGGCGTCCCCCGCTCATAGTTCGTAGAGAGCGAGCTCGCAAAGCCCACCGGCCAACACCCAATCTGTCCGCGAATCAAACTGAACACGGGGAATCAATCCCCTGCTGTGTTTTGCGGCGAAACTTTCGGCGCTGTTGGATATGTACTTACCGACTTGGGGAATTGAATCGGAGCGTCGCTCGACTCTTTCTGTCACTAGCGCAGTCAATGTGACAGTTTGTGTCAGTTTTCACGGGCTGGCAGTGACTTACGGGCTTAGAATCGCACAAAAAAGGGGGGCGAAAGGGGGCTGTCAAACGGGCCCTCGCGTGCATGAAAGGCTTAGTGCCTTTTGTCGTCAAGGCTCGTGAAAGGTTAATACTCTTCCGGAATCCCTATGCGACAGAGACAGGCCGGGTTCTCCCTCATCGAGCTGCTTATTGTGGTTGCGATCATTTTGATCATCGCCGCTATCGCGATTCCAAGCTACCTCAGATCGCGTCTCATGGCCAACGAGGCGTCAACGGCGGAATCTCTCCGAACCATCAATACAGCGGAAGTGGCCTATTCGACGAGCTACGGCACTGGCTTTGCCCCGCTCGCTAACTTGGGCGGTCCGGTCGGTGCCGTCTGCGTCGCCTCCTCAGCCACGTCCTGTATCCTTGACAGCTTGTTATCCTCTGGAACAAAAAGCGGCTATACGATCACAACTCCCACGCCGGCTGCAGTGGGCACGGTAACGACACCCAACGCAAATTTCAGCGTGAGCGCAGTTCCCATGGTGTTAGGCCAGACCGGCCAACGCTCTTTCTGCTCGGACCAGACGGGTGTGATCCGCGCCGACCCCGCTGGCGTGGCGCCACCGAATCCATGCGATTCGGGTGCGTTCGCCGCCATTCAATAGTCCAGGGTTGTCGGCGGCCGCGAAGGCTTCTAGGCTGCGTTCGTCGTAACCCGTTCGACATTCGCTTCCACCTTTGTCTTCGCCTTGCGTGACCTCGACCGGAGGGGTGACGCCGGATGCGCTCTTCCGTGAGCGCGAATCCTGCTAAACTTCAAAGATGATGAAACTCTTCGTGTATTTGAGTGCCCTAGCAACAAGCTGGTGGTCCATTGCTCCAGACGCGAAGCCCATCATTGTCTTGCTTGAAGCGCGGTATCGTGCGGCGCGCACGCTCCAAGCAACATTTCTGGAGCGTTATAGCGAGAACGGGCGGCTGGTCCGAGTAGAAGCCGGCAGAGCTTATTTTCGCAAGCCGGGAAAGATGAGATGGGAATACGAGTCTCCCGAGAACAATCTCTTTCTCGTAGATGGCAAGACCGCGTGGTTTTATGTTCCTGCGGACCATACCGTCACGCGTGTACCCGCGAAGCAGAGCACAGACTGGCGAACGCCGCTGGCACTGCTTGCGGGAGAGATGAAATTGGACAGGGTTTGCGCCCGCGTTGAACCCACAACAGACGTAAAACCCGATAGTGCTGACGATGTCATGTTGTATTGCGTTCCTCGCGGTACAGATGCGAAAGAGAAGCGATCCGCCGCTACCGGAACGGGGCTTAGGCAAACTGTTCCCGAAAGCGCAATATTCCTGGAGGTTTCGCGTGCCACTGCGAATCTCACGCGGGTTGTCTTGCGCGATGGAGGACGTGTCGAGCTGGAGTTCAAGTTTGCGAACTGGGAATTTGATCCCCCCGTGAGCGATGCCCTCTTCCGTTTCGAGGTTCCCCCAGGGGTTGCTATTGTGAATGGGGAATCGCCAGTCGACGATATGAGGGTAAAACCTTAGACCAGAAGACATGCCCGCCCATTTGCTACGAGGAACAGCCAACCTCCGCGGCCTATCCCGCATATGAGGTAGATGAGGTAGACTGAGGTCGTATGGGAGAATTTGTCTGCCGCGTGGCGGATGCTGAGGGACGTGTCTTTTCGCACGTTGAAGCTGCAAGCTCGCTTGACGAAGCGCGCCAGAAGCTTGCGGACAGGGGCCTCTACGTCTATTCGGTGGAATCCCGAGGGGGCCGTCTCGCCGCCTTCGTTCGCCAGAGAGGTGGGCGCCAGATTGGCGGTTCGGACTTCCTGATCCTCAACCAGCAATTCAACACGCTCATTAAAGCCGGTTTGCCTATCCTGAGAGCGCTGGATCTTCTTGCCAATCGCGCCGCCTCTCCAAAACTCCGCCCGGTGATCTCGCAGATCCGGGATCGAGTCCGCGAAGGTAAGTCACTCTCCGAGGCGGTGGCGGAAGCCGGCGTGTTTTCAAAAGTTTATTCCACAGCCATCCTTGCCGGAGAAAAGAGCGGGAACTTACCGGGAGTCCTGGACTATTACATTGCCTATCAACGTGTGAGTACGGGAGTCCGAAAAAAAATTCTGGCCGCGCTCGTTTACCCCACGCTGCTAATCAGCGTCGCGATCGCGATCGTGACTTACCTTGTCACGGCGGTCATCCCAAAGTTTGCCATGCTGTACCGGGATTTGAACGTAGAACTCCCTGCGCCCACGCGGTTGTTGATCGCCGTGACCATAGACTACCGTTTCGTTGTGTTGGGAATCGTCGCGTTGATAGCCGCGGCTGCCGCGGGAGTTTTTTTGTGGTCCCGCACGGAACAAGGGGGAACAGCTTTCGACCGTTTCAAGTTCCGTCTGCCGGTGCTTGGAGACACGCTCCTCAAATTTCAAGTCGCGCAGTTTTCGCGCACACTTTCGACGCTGCTTACGGGAGGCACACCTCTGGTCGCTGGGCTCCAGACTGCAAGTGACGCTATCACTAGCAAATTGCTGCGCTCTGCGGTCGCGCAGGCAACGCAAAGGGTTCGCGAGGGAGAATCCGTCCATGTGGCCCTCTCGTCCAGCGGCGTGATGCCGGAAATGGCCCTGGACATGATCGAGGTCGGCGAGTCGAGCGGTTCGCTCTCGCCCATGCTGAATAGCGTGGCTGAATTCTATGAGGAGGAGGTCAATTTGCGTTTGTCCGCGCTCGTTGCCCTCATCGAGCCCATTCTGTTGATCTTCATGGGATTGCTCGTCGCCTTTATTCTCATTTCCCTCTACCTGCCCATTTTTTCTTTTTCTCTTGCGGGTACGGCAAAATAAGGAATCATGGCCTCTACCGAACAACTTCCTCCCGCGCCGGGTCTTCCCGGAGCTGACGACGAGCAGCACGAACGCGATGTCGCGCGCAAACTCGCCGAAAGATATCGCTATGCGTTTATTGATCTCCGGGAACAGCGGATCGATCCGGAGCTCTTCCGCGCCATCCCAGCGGACCTGATGTTCCGCTACAACTTCGTCCCCCTTGAACTGCACAACAATGTCTTGTCCATCGCGGCCGCCGACCCCGGTCAGGTTCAAATGAGCGATGAGCTGCCGCTGCTCTTGGGCAAGAAGCTTGCCATTAAAGTTGCCACCCCCCGGCAGATTAGCGATCTGCTGAAGCGTACCGAGCAATCGCAGCGCGTGCTGGAGCAGGCTACGGAGGCCTTCACTCTCCAGACCTCCAAGGAGGAAGAGGAGAGCGAAGAGACGATTTCCGGCGATCGCTTGACACGGGACAGCACCGCCAGCCCCGTGGTACGGCTCGTCGAAACCATTATTTTTACCGCACTCGAGCGTCGCGCCAGCGACATCCACATCGAGGCGCGCGATGCGGAAGTCGCCGTCAAATACCGTATCGACGGCGTCCTGCAGCACGCCATGCAGCCCATTTCCAAGGAATGGCACTCTACGGTACTCTCACGCATCAAAGTGCTCAGCGATTTGGATATTGCCGAGCGCCGCATCCCGCAGGACGGGCGTTTCCGCGTGAAATACAAAGGGCGCTATATCGACCTGCGCGTCTCGATCATGCCCGCCAGTCACGGTGAAGACGCGGTGCTTCGCGTTCTCGACAAAGAGACGCTTTCGGAAAAATTCAAAAGCCTGACTCTGGACGTCGTTGGTTTCTCCCTGGAAGAAACTCGCCGCTTCCGCCGCTACATTCGTGAGCCTTATGGCATGGTCCTCGTGACGGGTCCGACAGGTTCGGGCAAGACCACCACGCTTTATGCCGCCATCAACGAGATCAAGAGCGACGAAGACAAATTCATCACCATCGAAGATCCGGTCGAATATCAAGTCCGCGGCATCACGCAGATTCCCGTGAATGAGAAGAAAGGCCTCACCTTCGCCCGCGGGTTGCGCTCCATCCTGCGCCATGACCCCGACAAAATCATGGTCGGAGAGATCCGTGATCAGGAAACCGCGCAGATCGCCATCCAGTCCGCCCTTACCGGTCACCTCGTTTTCACCACGGTTCACGCCAACAACGTTACCGACGTCATTGGCCGCTTCATCAATATGGGCGTTGAGCCTTACAACTTTGTCTCCGCCCTCAACTGCATCATGGCGCAGCGCCTGGTCCGCGTGATCTGTCCGAGCTGCAAGAAGCCCAAGCGATATTCTTCCGAAGAGCTGAAAGAAGCGGGCCTTGATCCCGCTATTTGGGTGAACGTTGTGCTTGTCGAGGGCGCGGGGTGTTTGGAATGCTCGGGCACCGGGTATCATGGACGGACTGCGATTTGCGAATTGCTGGACTTAACTGACCGCATCCGGGAAATGATCGTAGACCGCCGGCCGACCTCGGAAATCAAGCGCGTCGCGCGCGAAGAGGGAATGACCCCTCTGCGCGAGAGCGGACTTGCCAAGATTCGTGCAGGCATTACCACCGTAAAAGAAATTAACAAGGTGACTTTCGTTGAGTAGCAGCGCCGCACTCCATCAGGGAATCTACCGGAGCGGCCTGATGCGCCGCATTGCGGGCTGGCTTGATGCCATGCCCCATCCCCCGTTGGCCATCGAGGTTGCGCCGGACCGCGTGGCGGCGGCCCGCTGGAGCCGCGCGGGCTCCCTGGATATGTTCGCCGTTGAATCACTGCCGCCCGGAGCGATTGTTCCATCGGCCGTCGAAATCAATCTGGTGAATTCTGCCGCCGTCAAGGCGGCCGTCTCCAAAGCGTGCTATCGTTTGCGCTCCCGGGATGAAGATGTCGCACTAATCCTCCCCGATCCCGTGATTCGCGTATTCGTCCAGCACTTCGAGGATTTCCCTCGCTCAGCAGAGGAAGCCATCCCGATGCTGCGTTGGAAGCTTAAGAAGAGTGTGCCCTTCGAGGCGGATGAGACGGTCATCTCTTACATGCGCCAGGCGCCGCGCGAAACAGGTGTTGACGTCGTGACCGGACTCGCGCGGCTGCGCATCATTCGCGAGTACGAATCCCTTGCCGAGGGCGCCGGACTTCATCCGGGCGTAGTGGTGAGTTCTTCGCTCGGTGCCATCGCCATCCTCGATGATGAGAAGCCGACGCTTCTCGCGCGCGTCTCGGGTTCTTCTCTTACCACGGCGATCGTACGCACTGGTGTTCTGTGCGGCTATCGTTGCACGGAACTCCCCGCGTACGGCACAGACCTCACCCCGCAGATGCTTCTGGAAGAGATTTTTCCGGTGGCTGCGTACTACCAGGACACCTGGCAGGAGGCCATTCAATCGGTCCGCCTTGCCGGACTTGGCGCGCGTCTCCCCGAATTTGTCCGCCCTCTCGAAGAGGAGTTCCATTGCCAGGTGCGTTCGCTGCTGCACTCAGCGGTCTCCGAAGGACACCTCAAGGATGATGCTCTTCCGCTTGTTGATCGTGAATTGGAAGGATTGGTTGGCTGGGTGCTCCAGCGTGGCTGATAACGATTTCTGAAGAATGTGGCAAAATTAGGAAGTGAGAGTTCGGCTCAATTTAGCGACCAAAGCTCTGGAAACCCACCGGCGATTCTTTGCGGGTGCTGGTCTCACCGTCTTTGTTTCGGGTCTTTTTTTTCTCGGTCTTGGCTGGCACGTTCACTCTGCCCGCGGAGCTGATGCGGAACTCCGGGCCCGCACGGAGAAAGCGCGCCAGGAGATGGCCAAGCTCGAGACGCAGCGCGGGGAACTCGAGCGCTATTTCAGTCAGAAGGACGTCGCCAGCCTGCATGACCGCGCGGCATTTATCAATACGATCATCGACGCGCGCAGCTTCAATTGGACGCAGATGTTCATGGACCTGGAGCACATTCTTCCCGGCGGCGTTCGCGTGATTAGCATCGTGCCGACACAAGAACAGGGTCGCGTTGAGGTGAAATTGACCGTGGGCGCCGCCAGCGACGAAGCAAAGTTGAAATTCCTGCACGCCCTCGAAGAATCAAAGGAGTTCACTGAAGTTCGAGTGCAGCATGAGGGCACGCCGAACCAGCTCGCCGGTTCGGCCAGCGATCAGAAGGTCGTGCAGCTGACCACCGTCTATTCGAGGATTTGATGCGGCATGACTTCACATCGCGAAAGCAGGTTATTCTCGGCGTACTGGCACTGCTCATCCTCGCCGACGTTGCTCTTGCGGCCTACAGTTGGCAGCTCGCCTCCGCGCCGCGCACGCCACAACAGCAGTTCGCTGCCGAGATCAGGCGCCATGATCTCCTGAAGGCGGACATCAAGCGCGCCCAGGACATCCGGGATAACATTCCCGCAATTCAGAGGGATTGCGACAAGTTCGATCGGTCGCTCTTCCCGGCATCCTCTGGCTACTCTTCGGTCACCTCCGAACTCGGGGGCATGGCCAAGAGATCCAGTGTCCACCTTGACGACGTCACATTCAAGGAGACGGAGATTGCCGGCCGCCGGCTAACCGGGGTGATGATCGATGCGACCGTCGACGGTGATTACAAGAGCGTGATTCAGTTCCTGAACGCCCTGCAACGCTCCACCAACCTGTACGAAGTGGATTCGCTGAATCTGGCCACAGAGAACGCAAACCGAGGGCCCGCAAATGTCATTAAAGTCGCGCTGCACCTCAAAACGTATTTTCGGACCGCGTCATGAAGCAAAAGAAGCAGCTCGCGGTGCTAGTTGCGCTCCTCGTTATCGCCGGCGCCATCTGGTTTTGGTATTTCGAGCGTGACAGGACTGCTTTGACCGACCCCGCCGACTCGCCGGCCAAGACTGCTCAATTGCTCTCCGTTGAAAACCCAGCAATTCACTGGCACATACTGGAAGGCGCTCGTAAGACGGAGTACAAGAGCAGTGGACGCAATATTTTTACGACTGCTGCTCCGCCGCCAGCGTCCCAGGTTCCCAAAAAGGATCCCCACCCAGTTTGTTGTCCTCTACCAGCTCTACCAGCTCCGCCCGCGCCCGACCCAGATCCAGTACTCCCCCCAAACATCAAGTTCTTCGGCTACGGCACCGTCCCGAACGGCGCCTCCCGCCGCGCCTTTTTCACTGATGGCCAGGACGTTTATGTCGTTGCGGAGGGCGAAGTTTTGCTCAATCGCTATCGCATCCTGAGAGTGGGCAACGCGACGCTCGAGTTCGAAGAAGTCACCTCGGGGCGCAAGGGCAGGGCAGTCCTCGAAGAACAGGCGGGCCCATCGGCATGAACCTCAGACGTCCACGAACGACAGGGAAGCAGAGTGAGAAAGGGTATGCCTTGCTCGTAGCCATCTTTCTTGTCACTGCTCTGCTTCTTCTCACCATGAGGGTTGCGCCCAACATCCTGACCGAGGGCAGGCGCGAACAAGAGAAGGAGATGATCTGGCGCGGAAAGCAATACGCCCGCGGGGTGAAACTTTATTACCGCAAGATGGGGCGCTTTCCCACCTCGCTCGACGATCTCACCAAGCCGAAGATGGGCTCGCTCCGCTTCCTGCGCCAGTCTTACAAAGATCCCATGAACAAGGAGGACGGATCGTGGCGCTTCATCTACGTCGGGGCTGCGGGACAACTCATTGGTAGCCTGAAACCCCGCACGGGAAACCTCCAGATTCCTCCGGCAGGCGGCTTGGGCACACCGGCGAGTGCCTTGAACGGGCCTGGCGCTCCGCCGCAGCCCGGCGTAGGCGGTCAACAGGGGCAAAGCCAAACTGGAACCCAGCTAGTTGGAACGACACCCGGCACCAATCCACCGGGCACGACCGGAACGCCCGCGGGAACTGACCAAAGCGGTCCAGGTTCCAATCCGGATCAGGTTTCACTTGGCAATACTCCTACCATTGTAGGCGGCAACATCATCGGAGTGGGCAGCAAGGTCAACAGGGCTTCCATCATCATTTACGATCACGCCAAGAATTATCGGCTCTTCGAGTTCATTTGGGATCCTTCAAAAGATAATTTCGGGGTAGGCCAGCCGGGTATGCAAACCGGTACGGGTTTGGGCCAGAATCCTGCCCAGACTCAATTCGGCAACCAACCTGGACAAAGTCCAACCAATCCGCAGCCAAACCCGCCACAGAATCCTCAGCAGCCGCAGCAGAATCCGCCGCCGCAGCCACAATAATTTTTACTGGGGTTGGCTTGTCCGAGGCGCGGAAGTCGCGGCCATCGCTCCGGGCGGAGTGGTCATTTTTGGGGATGCACTCGACTTGCTCTTCTCGTAGCCGCGCTTGACACGGCGCACATACGAAAGCGTTTCGGCAAAAGGCGGCACGCGGCCGTATTGCTGGACCTTGTCAGGCCCCGCGTTATAGGCTGCGAGCGCCAGCACCAGATCGTTCTTGTACATTTGCAGCAGTTCGCTCAGGTAACGCGTCCCTGCCTCGATGTTTTCTTTAGGATCATCCATGTTTTTCACGCCCAGCCGCGCCGCGGTTTCCGGCAACAGTTGCATCAGGCCCCGCGCATTCTTGCGGGACACGGCTTTCGGATCGAAATTAGATTCCACGGCGATCACGCTGCTGATGAGGTCGGCATCCACGTTGTAGCGCGAGGCCGCAGCTTCGATCAGTTCACGATAGGGCGGCTTCACGACCGGCTTCGCGGGCACAGGCGTAAAAACCTCTTCCGGTTCGATGGTCACCACCTCTTCGGCGGCGACTTCCACGGATCCTCCAGCCATCTGCAAACGGTACTTGTCCCCCACAAGCTGGTAGCCCGTCACGGTCAAGCGTTGGCCGCTGCGAAGCACGATATACTCCGCGCGCAGCCCGGGGGCGGTTAGCAAGACCAATGGGAGCAGAAGTGCGGCTCGCTTCAGACGCAAGGCGTGGCCTCCCGCAATGCAAATTGCTCGATCGCCAAAGCCACACCGTTCTCGTCGTTCGTGCCGGTCTGATGCCAGCCATAGGCCTTCAATTCCGGCACGCTGTTTCCCATCACTACCGGGATGCCCGCGAAGGAGAGCATTTCCAGGTCGTTGTGGTTGTCCCCGATGGCCATCACTTCCTCGCGCGCGACTCCTCGCAGGGCCGCCCATTCTGCGAGCGACGAACCTTTCGAGCAAACGGAATTGATCACATCGATCATCGCAAAGTCTTTGCTCTCGTAAGTCGTCACCGCGAGCGCGAATTCACCGGCGAACGGTGCGCCGCGCAGAATGGCTTCCGCTTCACGCATCGGCGCAACATTGCCGGACAGCATCACTTGAATGGGATCTTCGGTCAGGCAGCCTTCTAGAGGCTTCGCCAACCCGATGAATTCCTTGTTGCGCGAGTAGTAGGCATAGCGCAGCGAATCGTCGGGGTCCAGCGCTTCCAGCATCACCTGATTTTCCCGCGGCCGGTCAAAAACCACGGCCGCGCCCTCCCGCCAGGACTTGGTCAGTTGCAGCACACGTTCCGAAGTTTCGCGTGGCAAGAGGTGACGCAAATGCGTCTGGCCTTCTTTCGAACGGATCAGGGCGCCATTATTCACGATCATTGTGAGTGGGCAATCTAGCTTTCGCGCCACGGGCATGGCAAAGTCATAGCGCCGCCCGGTGACCAGGGCCACCTCGATACCTCGGCGCGTTGCCCCGGCAATCGCCGCGCGGTTGGCCTCGGAGACCTCCCAGCGGCTGTCCAGCAGCGTGCCGTCAATGTCCAGCGCAATGAGTCGCACGGCCATGCCTCCATTCTACAGTGAAACGTCGATAAGATTGCTTGGAGCCAATTGCTTATTTGTGGTACCCCTACACCACCCCCGGGTGTTTTTGCGAAAGAGTCCGGAATCGTTTGAAAACAAAAGAGTTGGGTTTTGCACGAGTGCAAAAGAGTCCGCAAGAGTTTGAAAAGAAAGAACTTGAATCTGGTAGCAGTTGACGAGTGACCCGGGAAAAAAAGCAACGAGGGGGAACGAATGGCAGCGCACCCCCTGGGGGGATCTCGGATGTGTGGCAAGCAAAGGACTTGCGCGAGGCGGTTTTGGAAGTGTGGCAATGATTGGAGTTAGCAGACGATTTTTCGGATGTGTGGCAAGGAAAGGAGATAGGCGAAAAACGTCCTGTAGCTGCATCCGGGATGCCCCGACCCGGTCCCCGAGATGCTCGGGGCGGGCAGAGGGATTCTGGAGGCTTCAGAAAGACCGCGCGGCGAGAGGGCATGGTTAGCAAGGCACGGAGGAGCAGTGCCAAATTCCAACAAACATTATAACATGCCAGTACATATTGTCAAGTGATTACTCGCAAAGGGTTTGTTTGCCTCGGGATAGGAGGAGTTTGCGGAAACCGGGCACCCGGAGAACAGATCCAGTTCCACGGCCCACCGAAGTACACAGTAACATGGGGTCGGCGTGTGGCGGACTGTGACCCAAGGCCCGTGATAAGGGGGGTTCGAGCACAGAGCGGGCATCAGTTTCCGATCAGCGCATTTACCGGGCATTGAGTCCAGTTGGCAGGTGGGAAACCCTGATATCAGCGCCTATCAGGCCCGCCACAATGCAAGTTCAGAATCTCTCGGCTCTAGCGACCCATGTAACTGCGTGATCGCAGGAAAAGTGACCGACCCTCAAATGGGGGCTCGGGCCGGGGGAGCTTGGAAATGATGGTTGACATGCTTGCATAGGAAGAATAAATTGCAGCTCAGGTTAATACATCTTTTGGGTTACAACTGATTCTGCAGGTATCCAGAAAGCTGGGGATGCCACTCTTAGCGGGGACCTCGCTCCCCAAGGGAGCGTGGTGCCATGAAAACATTTCCTGCACTTTGTACTTCTCTGTGTTTTTTCCTCCTCACAGCAATCCTGTTGCAGAAGCCATCGCCATTGGCGAGGAACGATATCGTGTCCGGGGAGATGGCCCCGACTGCGCTCCCCCGCGCGCCAGCGCGCGCCGCCTTAGAAGGAGCGCTTCCCAAGGCGGCCCAGCCACGGGCCCTCGAGGGCTATGGCAGGCTACCCCTCATTTTTGAAGCCAACCAGGGTCAGACCAATCCCCAAGCGCAATTCCTCTCACGCGGCAGCGGCTTTACGCTATTCCTCGCTAGCACAGAGGCCGTGCTGGTGCTGCGACACGGCACAGGATCACGCGGTACCGAGTCCCGGCAATCGAGCCTGCCGGGACCTTCAGCCAGTCACGCGAAGAGCCGAACTCGAAACGCGAAGCTCGTCAAGAAGAACCCCGAAATCGAGGGCGTCCTGCGCATGCAGCTCGTTCGGGCCAATCCCGCCGCACGCTCCTGGGGGCTTGACGACTTGCCCGGCAAGAGTAACTACTTTCTCGGCAATGACCCCCAGAACTGGCGCACGAATGTCCCCACATACGCGAAGGTCAGATACCAGGGTGTCTACCGCGGGGTGGACCTGGTTTATTACGGCAATCAGCAGCAACTCGAATACGATTTCATCGTCGCGCCGAGTGCTGACCCCAGGACAATTCGGCTGGCCATTGCCGGCGCGAAGAAGCTTGAGCTAGGCCCCAGCGGCGATCTGGTGCTTTCTACGGCCGCGGGCGAAGTTCGTCTGCACAAACCCATTGTTTACCAGCAGGCAGGCGGCATCCGAGAGGAGATCGCAGGCCGCTACGTGCTCCGAGGAAAGTGTCAGATTGGCTTTGAAGTTGCCACGTATGATGCTAGCAAGCCGCTCATCATCGACCCGGTGTTGAGTTACTCGACTTATCTCGGTGGAAGCGCCGGAGACTCTGGCAATGCCATCGCTGTAGACGCCTCCGGGAATGCCTACGTGACGGGCGAGACCTCTTCAACCAACTTCCCGACCAAGAATCCCTCCCAGTCGGCTTCCGGCGGCGGAGCTGATGTCTTCGTAGCCAAGTTGGACCCCACAGGTTCGACGCTCGTCTATTCCACGTACCTGGGTGGCAGCGGAGGCGAATCAGGCAACGGCATCGCCGTGGATGCTTCAGGGAATGCCTACGTCACGGGCTTCACCAATTCAGCGAACTTTCCGACGAAAAATCCTTTTCAGGCAGCATTGGGCGGCGGCGGCAGCGACGTCTTTGCCGCTAAGTTGGACCCCGCTGGCTCGTTGATGTATTCCACCTTCTTGGGTGGTAGTGGAGACGAATCAGGTAACGGCCTCGCTGTGGACGCTTCAGGAGATGCCTACATAACGGGCTTCACCAATTCGGCGAACTTTCCGACGAAAAATCCCCTTCAAGCAGCTTTGGGCGGCGCCGGTGACGCCTTCGTAGCCAAGTTGGACCCCACAGGTTCGGCGCTGGTCTACTTGACTTTCCTCGGTGGCACCATGGACGACTTTGGTAACGGCATCGCCGTAGACAGTTCGGGCAATGCCTACGCGACGGGCAACACTCTTTCTACCAACTTCCCGACAAAGAATCCTTTGCAGCCAGCGTCAGGCGGCGTCAGGGACGCCTTCGTGGCCAAACTAAACGCGGCAGGTTCCGCACTGGTTTACTCCACTTACGTGGGTGGCAGTGGCGAAGACTCTGGTAACGGCATCGCCGTGGACTCGGCGGGCAACACCTATGTGACGGGCCTTACCCGATCCACCAACTTCCCGACCGCGAGTCCCTTTCAGGCCAGTTGTCAAAGCTGTAGCAACGGCCAAGGCAACGCTTTCGTGGCCAAGCTAAGTGCCGCAGGCTCCGCACTGATGTATTCCACATACCTGGGGGGCAGCGGCAACGGCACCGACGGCGACTTCGGCAATGGCATCGCCGTGGACGCTTCCAACAACGCATACGTCACGGGCTTCACCAGCTCTCCAAACTTCCCTCTGGCCAGTCCCATTCAGGCCACTTTGCTTCCGCAAACTTGCACGTTTGACTACTACGGGTACACATACACAATACCGTGCAGCAACACCGCATTCGTGACCAAGCTCGATCCCTCTGGATCCGCCCTGCTCTATTCTACTTATCTGGGCGCCAGTGGCGGAGACTTGGAAAGCGGTCGCGGCATCGCCGTCGACACTGCCAGCAGCACTTATGTAACTGGCACAGCCAATTCCAAGTTTCTGCTGACACCCGGCACCTTCCAGGCGTCGCCGGGCGGCAATGGTGACGCGTTCGTTGCAAAGATCGACCCGAACGATGCTCCAGGCTTGAGTCTCTCCAGCTTCAGTTTGAGCTTTCAGGACGAAGGGATTGGTGGAACCACGCCATCGCAACAGATCACCCTTGCGAATACGGGCAGCGCAACGCTGAACATTACAAGCATCGTTCCGAGCGGTGACTTTGCTGCGACCACCTGCGGCAGCAGCCTCGCCGGTGGGACAAGCTGCACTATCAGTGTCACCTTCACTCCCACGGCTGCCGGTGCCAGGACTGGAACCATCACCATCACCGATAGCGTGGCTAGCAGCCCGCAAAAAGTCACACTGACCGGCAACGGAGTAGCGGGCCTCGCGGCAACTGTATCTCCGACAAGCCTCAGCTTTGGGAATCAGACTCAAGGCACAACGAGCGTGGCCCAGAGCGTGACCTTGACGAATACTGGCAGCGCCACGTTAACCGTTAACGGCTTCTCACTCGGCGGCGCGAACCCCTCCGACTTCGCCTTGTCGTCCACCGACTGCAAACAGAGCCAGAGCATCGCGGTTGGCAGCAGTTGTGCGTTCGCCATCGTGTTCGCACCGCTGGCAGTCGCGAATTTGTCCGCGACCCTACAGATTCTTGACAACTCCGCGCAAAGCCCGCGGAACGTGCCGCTGACCGGCGTGGGCCTAGCCCCGCCCACTGTGGCGCTCTCGCCGACAAGCCTGAACTTCGCAGCTCAAATCGTCGGCAGCAAGAGTTCCGGGCAATCCGTCATGCTCACCACAAGCGGCGGTGGGACACTGGCCATTTCCTCGATCAGCGCAAGCAGCGACTTCGTCGCCGGCGACAATTGCGGCAAAAGCGTGGCTGGAGGAGCGAACTGCACCATCACGGTCACATTCACGCCCAGCGCCGCTGGCGGCAGAGCGGGGACGCTCGTCATTGTTGACAACGCCACCGACAGTCCGCAGATGGTCTCGCTTTCGGGGCTCGGTACGGATTTTTCGATTTCCCCTGCTGCGGGCTCACCTAATTCCGCGACTGTCAATTCGGGCCAGTCGGCAACTTACACGCTGAGCGCTGCAGGGTCGAGCGGGTTCAGTGGAACTGTGTCCTTTTCTTGCTCGGACCCAGCTTCGCAGTCCAGTTGCAGCGTCTCTCCCAACTCGTTGGTTGTGAACGGCACGACCGCTCAAAACGCGACGGTGACAATCACAACGACAGCCCGATCTGCCCTGCCGCCGCGCTGGCGCCCGCCAATTCTTCCGCCAAACTTGCGTGTTACGCTGCCGTGGCTGCTGCTATTGCTGAGCCTGGTGATACTGACCGGGGCGCTTCGGCGGCGATCCCGGTGGCGGCGAGCCTGGGTGGGGCTGGCAGCAATGCTGATGGCTTCCGCGCTCTTCTTTGGCTGCGGCGGGGGAGGAACGCCTCCTCCACCACGGGGCACGCCGTCAGGAACTTACACGATCACGGTAAGTGCCACGTCCGCAGGGGTAACCCGCGCAAGCACGCTGAGTCTGACGGTGAATTGAGAAATGAAAAAGAAGATTCTCGAATCCTCATTTCTCTACGGGCCCAACCGGGAAGAGAGTGGTCCAGGAGGTCTCCCAATGCCTTGGAAGTTGAGATGTCTCGCTTATTTGCTTTTTGCAGTTTTCATCGCTTTCTTCCCCGCGCAGGGCCAGGTGCGACAAACGCCGAACGGCGCTCACACCAGGCCACGCGTGATCGTCCTTGGAGTGAACGGAGCCGAATGGGATATCCTCCGTCCGCTGTTGGTTCGGGGGGAGATGCCCAACCTGGCCCGAGTGATCGAGCGAGGGGTCTCCGGCAAGATGCGGACGATATCCGCGCCAAACTGTCCAAAGATCTATTCCATTTTTGAAACCAGCACACCACCAGAAGAGAATGGGATCACCGGGTTCATTGTGCACGGTACAACTGCCAACACCGGCATGCTGAGATCCGAGCCACTGTGGTCGCTCTTGTCGAATAGCAGGGTCACTGTGGGGATGGCTAACGTACCCGCCACGTTTCCGGTGAAGCCAGTGAACGGATACATGATTAGCGGCATGCTGACCCGCGGCAAGAATTGCGAGGACGGACTACTATGCTCGCCGAAGCTTTCCGAAGTGCAGGGCGGTGACGCTGTTTATCCTCCCACGATGGTGCCTGAGCTGGAGGCAAAAGTCGGGGACTTTCTGATTGATTGCGCTCGGATGCCTTCGGCGAAGGATCTCCTCGGACACGAAGCCGCAGTGGTTTACGAATGGCTGGCGCGTGTATCCGCAACGCGTGAGCAACAGAGGAAGCTGTTTGATTACCTGCTGACCGACCACCCGACCGATTTCACTTTCCTGGTTCAATCTTGTGAAGATCGCGTGGGCCACTGGCTTTATCCGATTCAGCCGTACAACGTTGGCTACGACCGAAAACTCAATACCATCCAGGTGAACGCTTTCCCAGATCAGTATCGCGCCCTGGATAAGGTATTGGGGACTATCCTGAAACACGTGAACGAGAACACCACGCTTCTCATCATCTCCGACCACGGCATCAAGCCGCTGCGTGAGAAAGAACCCCACGAGGCGCACAGGGACCATGCAGGTACCACGCCGATCATCGCGAAACATGACTTCGAGGACGGTGACGATGTTCCGGGGGTGTTTGTGGCCATGGGACCGAGCATCAAGAAGGGCGTTCGCATTATGGGGCTGCCGATGAGTGTCTTTGACATCGCGCCGACAATCCTCTACATCTACGGCATCACTCCACCGGAGCAGATGAAAGGCCGCATCCTAACGGAGATTTTTGGGAGTTCCGACGAAACCGCCAGCGGTACGCTCGTGCGTTAGATGAGTAAGGTCCGAACGAGAAAGTTCGCAGCGCCTGACTCCGGACGACCCTTTCAATCATCCGGGCATGGCGCAGATTTTCTGGCTTGCGCAAACGTTCTATGTCCTGCAAGCGGCCGCGCCTAAAAGGGCACCGGTGTGCCCTGTCCGTCGCACCCTTGAGGGGATTTGATGAAGCCAATCTACTGCGTTCACATTCTGACCTTGCTCGCGTCGATGCTCGACACTCTGCTGTTCGCACAGCCATGTTCGGCCCAGGCTGCCGCGCCTCCGCCTGCCGTGCAAACAACCTTGCCGAGCGAAACTCCGGCCAAGTTCGAGCCCGTGACCTCCAGCTTCGATCACATCCGGCGCGATGTCATGATTCCCATGCGCGATGGCGTGAAACTTCACACAGTCATTTTGGTTCCCAAGGGCGCCAAAGGCGCGCCCATTCTCCTCACTCGTACTCCTTATAACGCCACGGACCTCACAAGCCATTCCGCAAGCTCTCACTTCGGTCCCATCCTCAGCGGCTACGACAACGCCACTGACGTCATCGTCGAAGGCGGCTACATCCGCGTGGTTCAGGACGTCCGCGGCAAATACGACTCCGAGGGCGACTACGTGATGAACCGCCCTTTGCGCGGTCCGCTGAATCCGACGTCCGTCGATCACTCCACCGACACCTACGACACCATCGACTGGCTGGTGAAAAATATTCCAGAAAGCAACGGCAAGGTCGGCATTCTCGGCATTTCCTACGACGGCTTCACGCCCTTGATGGCCCTCGTCAATCCGCATCCCGCGCTCAAGGTGTCTGTGCCGATGAACCCCATGGTGGACGGCTGGATGGGCGACGACTGGTTCCACAACGGTGCCTTCCGCCAACAGAATATGCCTTACATCTACGAGCAGGAGGCCACTCGCGACAACAAGACTAAGTGGTGGTTCAGCCACTTTGACGACTACGACGAGTTCATGCAGGCCGTATCGGCGGGCGAGCTCGGCCGCCGCCACGGACTTGAACAAGTCGGCTTCTGGCGCAAGATTCTCGAGCATCCCAGCTACGACGCCTTCTGGCGCGCTCAGGCCATGGATCAAATCCTGGCGGCGCAACCCCTGAAAGTTCCGGTGATGCTGGTGGATAGCCTC
>Ga0209180_10000262_pt1 | contig 23708 bp, 24 predicted proteins | sample CZO8metaG_3_FD_188355 | JGI IMG/M metagenome (GOLD analysis project Ga0209180, IMG submission 188355) | Vadose zone soil microbial communities from the Eel River Critical Zone Observatory, Northern California, USA - CZOApr15con2H2.8 metaG... | ecosystem: Environmental > Terrestrial > Soil >...
GCATTGGTCTGGGGGGGCCCACATGCGCGCACCGTCCCGGTGGGTACGATCACCGTGGCCGCAGTGCAACCGAATGTCTCCCAGGCCCAAAAATTTGATCCCGCGCTGGCTCCCGACCATATGCACGCGCTTCAACGGCTTGTAGCCGCCGCTGGCAGCCAGGGGGCCGAGCTGATTGTCTTCCCTGAGACCGCGGTGCCTCAGAACTTGTTCGGATCCGAGGGAGCACTTGGGGAGGTCGGTCGGTGGGCACAGCTCGCACATGCCACCGTCATCGCCAGTGCTCTTGAAAACGGCGTGTCCAACATCGCCGTTGCGGTCACGCCATCGGGGCTGGGCGTCAGCCGCTACGACAAAGTCCGCCTTGTGGCGTTTGGGGAGACCGGAATCGTCCGCGGCCATCGGCTCGCCCCTTTGTGGACCCCTCTCGGGCAGGTGGGGGTGGCGATTTGTTTTGAGTCGATCTTTCCCGATGTGTCGCGCGCGCTGGTGATAAACGGTGCGCAGATCCTCGCGGTGATCACCAACGATGCATGGTTGGATGGGACGGCCGCGCCCGCACAGCACGCAGCGCATGCGATCCTGCGTGCGGTCGAGTCGGGGCGGTGGGTCGTGCGCGCTGCGAACACGGGGGTCTCGATGATCATCGATCCCGTCGGCCGAGTGCGGGCAATCCTCCCGCGGCACGAGGAGGGCGTGCTTGCCGCCTCGGCGGCGATGATCAGCGTGATGACCCCGTATGTCGTGTGGGGGGACGTGTTTGCGTGGGCCACGATGATGCTACTGCTCGCCACCGCAGCCCCTCAGCTCCGATCTGCTCTGGCGGGTCATTGGACGCGGCCGGCCTTTCAGCAGGCCGCGGTGGCCGTCGTGCTTCCGTGGGCGGCAGGCAGGGCGCTCCTGCGTGCCGGCGCCCCATGGGGCGTTCTTCCCGGTGTCCTGCTGACATTTTGCGCGCTGTTCGCAGTGCTCCGTTGGCCCACGGGTACTGGATGGAACGCCGCCTTCAGGCGGTCGACGTCGATAAGTCGGTTCCTCATGACCCTGCTGGGCGGGGCGGTAGTCGTCGTGGGATTATGGGCGGCCATGATGGCGGCATATCGGCTTGCGGGGGTGCGGCTGGTTCACCCGGACGCCTGGGCGGGGTATCTCATGCGCCAACTGATCATGGCTGCCGCGATGGAGCTCTGGTTGCGGGGGGCGGCGTTCGCGCCGCTCGCCGAGTGGCAGGGGAGCACGGTGGCCGTCGCGGTGACGACCGTGCTGGGGATGTCGCTTCAGGCGGGGTTGCCTCCGGAGGCGTACGCGTGGACCCTGGTCACCGGGGCCCTGTTTGGTTTCATCCGATCGCGCACACAGAGCGCCGCCGGCCTGATTGTCCCGCACGCGTTGGGCGCGATGCTGTTCGCCTCCATCGCTGAAGTGCGCTGAGGATTGCGCTATGATGGGGGACGATGATACTCGAAGAGATCAAGTCTATGGTGGATACCGATCGCCAGCGCCTCGCCGATATCGGGAGGCATCTTTGACCTCGCCATCAAACAAGCCCGCATCGCTGCCCTCGAAGAGCAGATGCAGAACCCCGAGCTGTGGAGCAACCCCGACCAGGCCAAGAAGGTCGGGCAAGAGCTGAGGACGCTGCGGTCCCAGGTGGAAAGTTTCAACACCCTGAACCGGCAGATTGAAGACCTCGGGGTGCTCGCCAGTCTCGCGCTCGAGGATCCCGCCGGCCTGAACGCCGCCGAGTTGGCTCAAGAAGCTGAGGCGGCGCACCGCCGTCTGCAGCAGCTGGAGCTCATGACGCTGCTCGGCGAGCAGCACGATCCCAACAACGCGATCCTCTCCGTGCACGCCGGGGCGGGGGGCACTGATTCCCAGGACTGGGCCCAGATGCTGCTGCGGATGTACACGCGCTGGGCAGAACGCCGTGGCTTCAGCACCGAGGTTGTCGATCTCTCTCCGGGAGAGGAAGCCGGGGTGAAGAGCGCGACCGTGATTCTCACTGGTCCGTACGCCTACGGGTATCTCAAAGGAGAGCGGGGCGTGCACCGGCTGGTGCGCTTGTCGCCGTTCGATGCCGCCCACCGTCGCCACACCTCCTTCGCGTTAGTCGACGTCATTCCCGACGTGGAAGAAGTCGAAGTGGCGATCCGCGAGGATGAGTTGAAGATTGAAACCTACCGGGCGGGCGGGGCAGGGGGGCAGAACGTCAACAAAGTCGAGACCGCGGTACGGATCACCCACCTGCCCACCGGGATTGTTGTGCAGTGTCAGAACGAACGCTCCCAGCATGCGAATCGTCTCACCGCCATGCGGCTGCTGCGTGCGAAACTCGCGGAGTTACAGGCGGAACAACACCAACAGCGGCTGGCGGAACTCCGCGGAGAGTTTAAGGAGGCCGCCTGGGGGAATCAGATCCGCTCGTACGTCCTCCACCCGTACACGTTGGTGAAAGACCACCGCACAAATGTGGAGACGGGCGACGCCCAGGCGGTGATCAACGGCGACCTGGATCCTTTCATTGATGCCTACCTGCGCCGGCAGCCTGCTCGGCGTGTGTAAAGGGGCCCGCAATCTGCCGTGCGAATTAGACACCCCCGTGTGTCCACGACGGCGGACCGGGGCACGTCCTAACCTGGACGGGCGACCCGATCTGCGGGGCGGGGGTCGAGCGATTGCGCGCCACCATGCGCGCGGTAAGCCCGACCCCTTTGGCCGGACGGAGCCCCCTCCGATAGACCACGTCATCTTCCGGCCACCTACGCACGCATGCTGATCAGGCGAGTGTTGTGGCCGGTCGTCCTGGTGGTCGTTGTGGTAGCGTCAGTCAACCCCGTCCTGGCGTGGCGGTTGCAGGGGGCGTTGCGCCAGTCGCTGGCCACTCCCTTTGTGAGCGTGCGCCTTATCGGCTGGCCAGCGGCCGTGGTGTCTGGTCGCTACGCCCAGGTGTCCATCGTTGCACACCGAGCCTCCGCCGATGGGGTGGTAATCGATGAACTGGCCGCTCGCCTCCAAGACGTTCAGCTCGACCCCGTGCGCGCTGCCGCATTCGGACAGCTCGTGCTCCGACGCGTCGGAGGCGGACAGGTGACGGTGCGCCTCCTTCAAGAAGATGTGCAGCGGTCCCTCGAAAACCGGTCCTCTGTGAGCGGTGTGGTCGTCAAGTTTGCCGATGGTCTCGTGCGGGTGACAGGTACGGTATCCGTTCTTGATGCGCGCGCGGACGTCACGGTGGTCGGGCATCTGGTCGTGCGGGACGCGCGGCAGATTGTCCTGGAAGTCGACACGTTGAATGTCGTCGGGCTATCGGTACCCCCTGGTGTTGCCAACGTTCTGATCACCCCGCTCAACCCGTTGCTGACCGTGGACCCGCTTCCCGTTCCGCTGCGGCTCACGGGCGTCGACGTCAAAGAGGGCTCGGCCGTCGTCACCGCGGAGGCACGCTAGACGATGTCTCGGTCGCTGATCGCCCTGGGCCTGGTCGGGTTGCTCGCCTCCGTGGTCGTGCTCTCTCTGCGCTGGCCGATAGAGTCCGCGTACCGCGACGTCGAGGTCGTCTTGGATGGTCCTGATTGGGAGACGATGGCCATCCGCGAAGGCAAGGACCCGCTCGCCGTCTTCGCGCAGGCGCGCGCGCACGGCGCCACCGCCGTCGCGGTGTACGAACGCACCCTCAAGCGCATGGCCGCAACGGGCGAGGTGAGCTATCGCAGCGGGGGACAGGTCCTCAGCGACGCGAGGGCGGGGCTGACCGCCCCTGCCTTGCGCACCCTGGTGACGTCGGGTGCTGTTCGCTCCGGTGATGTGTACGTCGTCGCCGCGCCCGAGATGTTGGGGTTCTTACACACAGCATTCAATGAGCTTGCAGGAGCCTCGCGTGTCCGCCGTGTGTCCGATGTGCTTGCCGTCGCGGGATCGATCGATGACTTGGAAGAAGCGCCCCTTGGTTACCTGCAGGAGGATGTGAGCCGGTTTGCGCGAGTTGGCTTGCGGCCGGTGCTGCGCCTGCGCAACTATACCGGGCTGACCGCCGTCGGATTGCGAGCAAAGATGGCCCGTCTTCAGCGGCTGGGAACTGGGTTCCCCGTGGTCTTCGAACAGACCGAAGTCCTCGGCTACGAGGGCCTGCTCGAAGAGACAGCCGCCGGACTGCGCGGGGCACGATTCCCCTACGCGCGGATCGAGGTCTTTAGCGAGAGACGCAAACAGCGCGGCGAAGATCGCCTCACCGCGCTGATGCGGCCGCATGTGATCCGGCTGTTTAGCCTCACCGCAGACGAACTCGCCGCCCAGACCCCTGAAGCAGCGCGCGACAAGTTTGTCCGTGCCGCCCGCGAGCGCAACATCCGTATCCTCTACCTGCGGCCGATTCCTCCGACGGCGGGCGTCGTCGACACCGAGGGGAACATGCTGTTCCTCGATCGTCTCATAAGAGACCTCGCCCACGTTGGCCTGATTCCGGGCCCCGCGCGCGCGTTGCCGGAGATTCACATTCCGCAGCTGCTCGTGCCTGTCGTCATCCTCGCTGCGCTCGCGGCGATGACCGGAGCCCTGGTCCTGACCGGTCGAGCTGTCGGAGTTCCGGTTTCGTCGCACACCGCGTGGATCCTGGTCGGTGTGGGAGTCATCCTCACGGGGGCAACGATCGGGACCGGTGCGTTTACCCTCTGGCGCAAGTTCGCGGCATTGGGCACTGCCTGCGCGGTGCCGGTGCTCGCCATTGTGTTGACGATGCCGCGCCGGGATCAACATCCCGTTGTGGGGGCGCTGCGGGCTCTGTGGATGGCGTCAGGGATCTCGTTTGCCGGCGGCCTTGTCGTCGGCGCGTTGCTCACAGGCTGGCCATTCATGATGGCCGCCGATGTGTTCGTGGGCGTGAAAGTCGCGCATGTGTTGCCCGCGGTGCTTGTCGCCGTGATCCTCGCCACCGCCGAGCGACCGCCCCAGCACTGGCGGGAGGGTGTGGCGCAGTTATGGGCGTGGTCCTCTCGGCCGCTGCTTGTGCGCTACGCGATCGGGGCGCTGGTCGTCGGCGTCGCGGCGGTCATCCTCCTGGCGCGCAGCGGAAATTTTGGTCTGCCGGTTTTGGCGATCGAAGAACGCTTGCGATCCTTCGCCGAAACGCTGCTGGTGGCCCGCCCGCGAACCAAGGAGTACCTCCTCGGACATCCGGCCCTGGTCCTGGCATTCGGGGCTGCTGTGATGCGCTGGCGCTGGGGTGTGATTCCCCTCGCCGCTGTGGGGGCGATTGGCCAGGCCGGGATTATCAACAACTTCTCCCACATCCACACGCCTCTGCTGTACGCGATGTGGCGGACCGCCAACGCGTTGGTGCTGGGTAGTCTGCTGGGTGTTGTCTTCCTCGTCGTGCTGCTGCGCGTTGTCGCGGTGGTCACCCCGCGGCAGCGTGCGGGTCCGCTGCGACGGTGACCTCTGCCCCCTCAGGTCCGCGATGACGCGCGTCGTCATCAGTGGATATTACGGGTTCGGCAACGCCGGCGATGAAGCGGTACTGGCGGGTATCCTCGTGACCCTGCGTTCCCATCTGCCGCGCGCCGACGTGGTCGTGCTCTCCGGTAACCCCACACAAACGCGCCGCCTCCACGGTGTGAACGCAGTATCACGAATCACGGGCGCGCTATGCACGCTGCCTGGGGCGGATCTGTTCATCAGCGGCGGGGGCAGCTTGATCCAAGACGTCACCAGCGCGCGTAGCGCGCTGTACTACCTTGGTCTGCTGGGTCTGGCGACGGTTCTGGCCAAAGCCACCGTCGTGTATGCGCAGGGGATTGGACCTTTGCGGCGAGGGTGGGTGCGGGTTCTGGCGCGCCGCATTCTCGCACGGACGACGCTGATCACTGTTCGCGATGAAGACTCCATCAGCGTCCTCAAAGACTTGGGCCTTGTCCGCCCCGTACACCTGGTCGCCGATCCCGCGTTCGTCCTGGCCCCCACGCCCGCCTCTCAGATCCAGGACATGATCGGGTCCCATCACATCCCACGGATTGGCGTCGCCCTGCGATCCTGGCACGATGATTCTTTCGTCGACGCGCTGGTCGAAGGACTTCAAGCCGCGCGCAGGCGGTTGGGGGAGACCGAGATTGTCGTGTTGGCACTTCACCCCGAGCGCGATCTTGCACTGTGTACCCGCGTGGCCCGGGACGTCGACGGGCGCGTGCTTGCGGGGCTGCCGCCGTCAGATCTCATGGCGGTGGTGGGGACGATGGACCTCCTGGTCGGGGGGCGGTTGCACGCACTCATCGCGTCCGTGCTCATGGGGGTGCCCCCGATCGGCCTGTCCTACGATCCGAAAGTCGAGGGGTTTGTGCGCCAGATTGGTCTGGGCAGGCCCCTGTCGCTGGCGGGTCTGCGCTCGGATGATCTGTGCGATGCGGTGTGCGCGATCTGGGAGGAGCGGGAGACCCTGCGTCCGCGCCTGCGCGAACACGCGGTCGCGTTCCGAGAAGGCGCGCTGCGCGCCGCGGAGCTCACGCGCGCTTTGCTTGCCTCACCTCACGCAGACCCCGTACGGGGGGGCAATGGCAGGACACAGCCACCCGCAAAGGGGTGAGGAGGAGTTTGATGTGGGCATACGAAATACAGGAGGGCTGATGATGGACAGGACCGTAGCGGAAGCCGTGGTCAAGGCCAAAGTCGGCCCCATGCCCGACGTCCTTAAGGTGGGCGCAGATTCCAAGCCCAAGGCCGTGGCGGGCGCCCTCGCCGCCTGTCTGCGCGAGAGGGGATCGGTGGAATTACAAGCCGTGGGGGCCGGCGCGGTCAACCAGGCCGTCAAGGCCATCGCCATCACGCGCGGGTTTGTCGCCCCGAACGGAATCGACCTCGTGACGATTCCGGCATTCACCAAGGTCATGATTGACGGCGAGGAACGGACCGCCATTAAGTTCCTCGTTTCAGCCCGCTGACCGTTTTCCGGCACGTCCCTCCAGCTCGTCCTCAGCTTGATCCTTGCAGGGCCATTCGGGCGCACGTCGTGCGTCGCGCGCCGCATCAGCGCGCCGACCGGGCCAGGCACGGAATCGTGGTAATGTAGAAACGCGTATGGTCGAAAACGGCCACGGGGAGTTGAAACTCTTCTGCGGGTCTGCCAACCCGCGCCTGGGTGAGGAGATCGCGGGCTACCTGCACCTGCCGCTCGGCAAGGTGAGCATCGCCCGGTTCGCGGATGGCGAGATCCACGTGCGGTTCGAGGAGAACGCGCGCGGGGTAGACGCCTTCGTTCTGCAGCCCACCAGCCATCCAGTCAACGAGCACCTGATGGAGTTGCTTATCATGCTGGATGCCTTGCGGCGGGCGTCTGCGGGACGTATCACCGCCGTCATGCCCTACTACGGGTATGCGCGCAAGGACAAGAAAGACGCGCCACGGGAACCGATCACGGGGCGATTAGTCGCGGACTTGCTGACGACTGCGGGGGCTGACCGTGTCCTGACGATGGACCTGCACGCCGGGCAGATCGAGGGATTCTTTAACATCCCGGTCGACCACCTCCGCGCGATGCCGCTCTTTGCGGACTACCTCCGGGAGAAGAACCTCCCCGCTCCGGTGGTGGTGGCGGCCGACGACGGTGCGGTGAAACGGAGCAAGCAGCTGGCGGATCGCCTGGACCTGCCCTTAGCCATCGTGTTCCAGCGGCGCGTCGGACGAGATGCCAAGGAGACTGTGCAGGTTGTCGGCGAGGTCGAGGGACGGACGCCGGTCATGATCGAGGACATCATCTCCACGGCGCGCACGATCTCGGGGGCTGTCGACGCCGTGATACGCCAGGGGGCACGGCCCCAGGTGTATGTCTGCGCCACCCACGCTGTGATGGCAGGCCCGGCGCGCGAGCGGTTGGCCCGGGACGAAATCCAAGAGATCGTTGTCACCAACACGATTCCCCCTCCGCCCGGTCCACCCATTCCCAAGTTGACCGTGTTGTCCGCCGCTCCCTTACTGGCCGAAGCGATCCGCCGGATCCACTTGGACCAATCCGTGAGCATGCTCTTCACGTAGAGGGCAGGGATGGCAGTCCGTTAGATTCCACTGGAGCGACCTGACCCCGCGCGGTACACCTTCAATGAACACCCTATCCGTCCGCACGCGATACGCGCCCAGTCCTACCGGGTATCTGCACGTCGGCGGAGCGTGGATGGCGTTTTTCAACTGGCTGTTTGCGCGCAGCCAACGCGGGACGTTCATTCTCCGCATCGAGGACACCGACCGCAGCCGCTCGACCGAGGAGTACGAGCGAGCGATTCTTGACGATTTCCATTGGCTGGGATTGGACTGGGACGAAGGCCCCGACATCGGCGGGCCGGTCGGTCCCTATCGTCAGACCGAGCGCGCGCACCTGTACCGGCAGTACGCCGAAGAGTTGCTGACTCGCGACGCCGCATACTATTGCTACTGCACCACCGAGGAGCTCGCCGCCGAACGCCGACAGGCCGAGGCGGAGAAACGGCCTTACCGTTACTCGGGGCGCTGTCGGCATTTGAGCGCAGAGGAGCGGGCGCGGTTTATTGCCGAAGGACGGCGTCCCACCATCCGGCTGCGGATTCACGACTACGGTCAGACGATCGTCGTCAATGACCTTGTGCGCGGGCGGGTGGAATTCGACCCCCAATACCTCGACGACCACATCATCGTGCGTGCCGACGGCTCTCCTTTATACAACTTTGCCAATGTGGTCGATGACCATACCATGGCGATCACCCACATCATTCGAGGGATCGAACACCTGTCGAACACCCCTAAGCAGTGGGTGATGTATTGGGCTCTAGGGTGGGACCCCCCCCAGGTCGCGCACCTGTCCAATATTCTGGGGAGCGATCACAAGAAGCTCAGCAAGCGGACGGGGGACACGGCGGTGCGCGACTATAAGAAGGAAGGATTCCTCCCGGAGGCCTTGTTGAACTTTTTTGCGCTTATGGCCTGGTATCCGGAGGAGAACCGTGAGATCTACTCGGTCCCAGAACTCGTCGAGAGATTTCGCATTGCCGACCTGGGCAAGACGTCGCCTATCTTCGACCTCGCCAAACTGACGTGGATGAATGGCGTTTACATGCGGGACCTGCTCGCCAAGAACCCCGACCGGATTGCCGCGCTTTGCTTGGAGATTCTGCAAGATGCCGGCCGGATTCCCCGGGAGGTCACGCCAGAGATGCGCGCCTATGTCGCACGCGTCGTCGAGGTGCTGGGAGAGCGGCTGAAGGTGGCTCGCGACATCGTGACCAACGGTGACTTTTTCTTCAACGAAACCGTCACCTACGATCCCGACGCTGCGCAAAAGTATTTCAGCCAAAGGCAGACGGCGAAGGTGTTGGAGCGGCTCCGGGACCGCGTCGTCCAGGCGCAGCGGTTCGATCCTGCTGCAGTCGAAAGCATCATCCGCGCGCTGGCCACCGAGCTGGGCGTGGAGAGCCGCGAGATCATCCACCCCGTGCGCGTGGCGTTAACAGGCAAGACGGTGGGGCCGGGTCTCTTTGAGCTCATGGGGTTGCTCGGCCGGGACCGGGTCGTAAAGCGTCTGGATGGTGCTATTAGCTGGATTCGCCAGTCCGCAGTCTCCTAGGTTTTCTTACTTCCTTCCCGTTTCGCCCAGGAGTCTCGCAGGCTCACGATGCGATTGAAGACTAGGTTTGCGGGCTTGGCGTCCACGGGGTCGCGCCAGAAATAGCCGAGGCGCTCGAACTGGTAGCGTACCTCCGGGGAGTCCTTCAGCACACTCGGCTCGACATATCCCTGCACGACCGTCAGGGAATCTGGATTCAGACCCGCCGTGAAGTCCCCATCGCCGGCTTCTGGGTCGGCTGTGGAGAAAAGGCGGTCATACAGGCGCATCTGAGCCGGAACCGCGTGGGGAGCCGAGATCCAGTGGATTGTACCTTTCACTGGACCCTGCGAGGGGGGGTGGTTGAGCGTCGCCGGATCGTAAGTGCAATGCAACTCCACGACGTTCCCCTTCGCGTCTTTTACCACTTCCTCGCACTGAATCACATAGGCGTGACGTAATCGGACGCGCCCCCCAGGCATTAGCCGATAGAACCCCGTGGGCGGATCCTCGAGAAAATCGTCGCGTTCGATGTAAAGCTCCCGCGAGAAGGGGACGGATCGCGAGCCGGTCTTGGGCACGTCATGCGGCCAGTAGGGTGCCTCAAGAGTTTCAACACGCCCCTGCGGGAAATTGGTCAGTACGACTTTGAGAGGACGCAGCACCGCCAGAACTCGCGGCGCCCGTTGGTTGAGGTCATCGCGCACCGCCGCCTCAAAGGTCGCCAGATCGACGCGGCTGTTCGCCTTCGCCACCCCGATCCGGTTCGAGAACTCGCGGATAGCCTCCGGGGTAATGCCGCGTCGCCGCATTCCCGCGATCGTGGGCATCCGGGGATCATCCCAGCCCTGTACATGTTTGCTCTCGAGTAGTTTGATGAGCTTGCGCTTAGACAGGACAGCATAATCCAGGTTCAAGCGGGCAAACTCGTACTGGTGCGGTCGGGGAGATGAGGGGATGCCGCATTTGCCCCGCAGGTTCTCCACCAACCAGTCGTAAATCGCGCGGTTGTTCTCGAATTCTAGCGTACAGAGGCTGTGCGAGATGCCTTCAGTGGCATCCGAGAGCGGATGGGCGAAATCATACAGGGGGTAAATGCACCAGGTATTCCTGGTGCGATAGTGCGCCGCGTGCACAATTCGATAGAAGATCGGATCCCGAAGCTTCATGTTGGGATTGCTCATGTCGATCTTGGCCCGCAGCACGTGGGCGCCGTCCGGGAACTCCCCCTTGCGCATCCGGCCGAAGAGGTCGAGGTTTTCCTCGACGCTCCGATTGCGATAGGGGCTCGGTTTCCCGGGCGTGCTGATCGTCCCCCGGTAGGTGCTAATCTCTTCGTCTGGGAGGCTATCAACGTACGCCTTCCCCTCGCGAATGAGCTGCCCCGCACACGCAAACAGCTGCTCAAAGTAGTCTGAGGCGTATCGCTCCCGCGCCCACTGGAAGCCCAACCACAGTATGTCTCGTTTCATCGCCTCGACGTACTCGGCGTTTTCCGTTTCGGGATTGGTGTCGTCGAACCGCAAGTTGCACTCCCCACCGTAGTCGAGCGCCAGACCAAAATTCAGCGCGATGGATTTCGCATGCCCGATGTGCAGATAGCCATTGGGCTCGGGAGGAAAGCGTGTGACGACCTTGTTGTAGCGTCCCTGCGCGAGGTCCGCATCGACAATTTCTGTGACAAAGTTCGGACTCACGTGGCGGGTTTTGGTTGAAGGCCCTGCAGTCTCTGTGCTCATGAGCATCTATTGCACCATAGAATACACTTTGGATCCGCCTCGCAACAGAGGAGAGCCTTCTGATGTCGATCTGGCTAAATTGGCCGTCTAGGAGCGGATTTCTCTGATCCTCGCGGGAGCTAGGGTAAGCTGAGCGGGGAAATGGCAAACGTTGATAATGCCGAAACGTGCCGAGTTGAAGAGTGAGCCCCTAGCCTTGAGTCACCTACGTGGCGACCTTCGGGGGGGGCAATCGCCGGGACAAGTTCGCTCTGTTGGCTGGGGGAGGAGGCGTTGACGCGGCCACACATTGTTTCGGTCCACGTTCAGGCCGCGGCGTGACTCGTCTGCACGGCGAAGGCGGGAGCCCCGGTCCCGAGTACCCTAATGGGGGCTGCCCGCTAGTTTCCGAGGGTCTTTGCCGTTACGAGGGTCGTCACCTACTCTTGCCGTGGCTTGAGTCTAGGCCTGCGGTGAGAGAATTTGATGGTGGTAAGGTCCATCCGGGGAGGAGAGAAGACCTGGAAAAGAGTCCATCGTCGCCCGGACTTGGTTAACAACAAGTAGAGGCGTCGCCCCGACGGAAGGAATGATCCGTCGTAAATGGTACCTCTTCCGTGGAAGCGCGGTTTGGCTTCCCTTATCGTCAAACCTACTCGCAGAGACCAAAGCCCCAAGCGAGTCTTATACGATAAGTCCACAGCCTGCTCGGGCAGCGTGACGACTGCCTTCCCAAGTCCCAAGCGCTTGTACAATAACTCGGGCGTTACCTCGGGCAGTCGCGAGGACTGTTTCCCGGGCTTCCTCCGCCTTGTTCGGCTAAGGGGCCGTCTTGTCCGCATTGTCGAATCCTCCGAACGACGTGTAGATTCTTGTCCAGTAGTGACTGTTGTTTGGCAGAAGTTGCTAGTCTGTCCATTCGGATGCACGTTCCAGCAAGGAATGTGCTTCTTCACTAGAAATGGATACAGACAGTGCGATTTATCCCGCTGATCGTCTTCGCCGCTTTCTTCTTCATTCCGCCCGTCCTGTACGCTGTGGCAGTATGGCAAATTTGGCGCAAAGAGGGGTCGCTTCGACCGCACACGCGGGCGATAGTCGCTGCAGGACTCCTCCGTGTCGCCATATTGCTCATAGGCGTCGGCACCTTGCTGACGACCCCAGGAAGAGTCTTCCCAGATCCGCTATTCATCTTGGCCGTCGTGCTCTCCCTTGCATCCATCGGTATCAGAGTGGTGGGAGTCGTGAACCGCCTGCTTGTATTGCTAGTGGGCGTCTACATCTTACTAGGCGTTTCGCGAAGAGACATTCCTGTTGCGCTTATCATCATCATCTGGTTACTCGTTCTTGCATCGACCGTTATCTGGGTTAGGGATGCGATTGAAACCGCTCGAAGTGGAAGAGGAGGGGCAAGGACACATCGCCCGCAGGGATAATGGAACGGCGAGAATCCGCAGGGCCTGCAGGGTGTGCTGTCTCTGGTCAGCCGAGAGAAGTTCACTCAAGTGGCTGGGGGAGGAGGAGTTCTCGGTCGGTTCAATAGCCGTGTGACAAACGGGCCGCCAACGGGACGGGGGTGGCGCTCGCCGCGTGAGAGATTTCGCGCGATGGGATTGAGGCTGACCCAGCAGTCAGGAGAAAGAATCTCGTCATCGCCTCACCCCCATGATCTGTGCTGCCAGTTCTGTAGCCTCTTCCAGGCTCTTATCCGTGTTGTCAATCGAGACCAGAATGCCCGGTTGATTGCCGCGAGGAAACCGCTCGATGACAGCGAGGCGCAGGGACCAAGAAAATCCTGGCATAGGCAACGATGCAAGTCCGGGTTTCCCGGCCACTGTCAGCAGCTTGAGTCCGTCAAGGGGAACCTCCAATGGCAGTATCGGTCTCCCCATGAAATACCCCCTACCAATAACCTCCCTGCCGTAAATCACAATGACGACGATCTTGCCGTCAGCGCACTCGGCTACAAACCCCTCAAGATTGTCGCCAAAGACGGGGGAATAGAGGTCCGAGGCCTTGATTTTCTCATTCTTGGCCGGTCGAAGCGGTCGCGGACAGGGTGGGGCGCTTGAGCCTTGGTGAACACCCACGATGAAGTCTCCCAGAGGTCCTTCAAAGACTGGTTTGGTCCGTTCTACGACCGGAGGCGGATTAGCTTGACCCGATGGGCGAGGCTGTTGGGGGGCCGTCACGGACGAGGTCGTGACGGGAGGGCGAGTCAGAAAGGACCCGACAGAGCGGGCCACTGTGACCGCCGCTACGGCCACCAAAACGACTACTAGGACGGCTCGCCAGGGGAGAAACTTAGTTCTGATTGCGTCCACCTCGATGCAACTGTATTTGGGCGGTCCAGCAACTACTTCATGTCCATGTGTCAGTTCAAACAGCGACGCCCCGTGCCCTACTCCGCTGAATCCCTCCAGAAGCGACTGAGGGCAAAATAGAACGCTACGTTTCCGCAGATACACCGGAATAAGGCAGGGAGAACCCTCCACGATCGTTTCCATGGGCCAAGGACGCCTAGAAATTAACACCTGTCAGGCGGGTGCGCGATTAGGCTCTACTCCCCGGCGAACCTCCGCGCTATCGCTAAGAAGGTGCGGGCCGAACTGACCAGGAGGCTCAGGAGGGCAAGCCGGGCGGAACGCCAGGCCGCGAGGAACACGCTCGCCGATCTCCCCTCCCCGTCCGTGGGAGACTGGACGACCTAGCCTCGATGCTCACCGGCGGATATGTCGAGCGCGGCAAGGAGATTCTCGCGTCGCTTGGCACGGGGATCCTCATCAGCCCGGATGGGATGATCGAGGTCAAGGGGATCTCCGGAGGACCCTGTTCGATGAATCAAAAAGTTGCAGTCTGTGGCTGGGGGAGGGCACATTTTTGGAACTATACTCCGCCCAGGTCGTGGTTCTCGTGCCCTGGCCGCGTGAGATGAGCAGCAACCGAAGCCCCGAACAAAAGCCCTCGCCATAGAGTAGCAAGAATACTTGGGCCCGATGGGTGTTCCCAGGCGCTCAAAGCAGCACTTCTTGAGCAGGAGCCACAACTATTCTTGCGGAAAAGCATCGCAAAACATTGTTCGTCTCAAGAGAATCGTTACTATCGATGAACGGCTTGTCATCCGCGCCTCATGCGATGAGAGGTGATCAGCCGTGTTCCTCTGTAGCGACCCTCTGAGTCCAGCGCTGGGTTACTAACTTGAAGAAGTCAGGAAGGGTAGTCCTCCTATGCACGCTCGTGTTGGAACTGGCGTTTGGTGTCGGACCCTGGCAGGCGCACCAGACAGCCGCGACCGAGACTCAAGTTGTCCAAATCAAGGCCGTGGGAGGAGGATTCAATCCGCGCTGGTCCCCCGAAGACATTACTATCAAGTCCGGTGAGGTAACGTTCGCCGTCAAAAACCTTGCGTCGGTCGAACAAGATCACTTTTTTGCGATCCTGAATGCGGACGAAAAAAAGGTGGCCGAGACAAACCCGAAGTCAGACGAGGTAGCCTGTGATTGGAAAGGGGTCTCCCTCGGGTGCGGGAGGACAATCCATCTTGGACAGACTGAACAAATGACGTTCAAGCTCACTGCGGGCAAGTACACGTACATTTGTTTCATCCATACCTCGAGCGGTCCGTGTAAGCCTGGTAACGCCTGCCTCCGGATGATAGGCACGTTGACTGTAAAGGATTAGCCGCTAACACCGCTAGTACAGATCGGAGCACGGCGGGGCAACCTTCGCCACCGTGGGTCGTCGCGTCAGATCGGCAGGCCGCTGGGTGTGCCACTCCTCGACCAGCGTTTCCGCAAGCAGCGCCATCTCAGATCAAGCTCCATTTGCGAACAACCCAACCCGAGGCAAGATAGATAAGAACGTTGATCACGAAGAGTATGGCCAATTTATCTAACACCTTCCAGGGTGATTTCTCTCTGTAGATAAGCCAACAGAGCCTGACATATGCGACCACGGATCAGCACAAGTGCACACGCATACTGTTGAAGGTAAAATCGTTGCGGCAGGAATGGCTACACTCCACCAAGATCCGAGATACCCTGACTAGAGCATGCCGCTCGAAAGTAACCGCTTCAAGCCGGTCGCCGAGGCTAAGCCCAGCCTGTACTCTGGATGTATGCCCCGGTGGGTTCCTCAACGATAGAAACGATTTGATCTTTTGCGGCTACGTGCAAAATGATCTGAAGTATCCCAAAAGGCCACCCTATTCCGATGATGAGCCAGCAGAGGACCGCGTACAAAGCGTTGAACCGTTTTGGCTTCCGGAGTTGTGCCACGTTGCCCGATCTACTCACGACGAAGTATCCTTGTGCGGTCATCTTGACGATTGCTTCGTCCATATTCTTGGCCACAATTTCCATTTTGATACCCTGGTAAGTCACTATGACCGGGCTGCACTCAAGATCCGTTCCACGAGTTCTCGATCTCGGTCACACTACACTCTGTGATCCCTAGCCTGCGGGCTTTTGCCTGGACGAGTTCGCGCTCGGTGAGGATGGGAGGCGGCAGAGGGAACTCACCCATAGCCTCTTCGATGGAGCCTATGCTAACCCGAACAGTGAAAGATAGTGAACCTTTCTACCCTCCCGAGGCAGTTCCTCACGATGGGTCTCACAAACCCCGCGTTTACAAGGGGTTTTCTGCTGGAGACGATGGGATTCGAACCCACGACCTCCGCAATGCGAGGCCAAGTGACGTGCGGGCCCACCTGGAGAAGGTGCTGGCCGAACTACCTAAGCGCGTTCAGGCGTACCTGGAGGAACTGGAAACGCGTCTGGCCAAACGCCAGGTCGAGCGAGGCAAGGACATCCTGGCTAGCCTCGGTACGGAGGTAAAGATCAGCCCCGAAGGGACAGCGGAGATTCGAGGTGATCTGCGGAAAGTGCAGTCCTTCATGGGTGATCGGCAGCACAAGAGTATGGTTCCGTGGCTGGGGGAGGAGGAGTTTGCGGTCGGTTCGATAGCCATATGAGGTCCCTAGGGACAGCCCGGGAGTCTCGCCAGAAGAAGAAGGGGCCCCGCTCGTTTGAGCGGGTCTCTGTTTGATGTTCCTTACTCTACAGGCACCATCACGTGCTTACGGTCAGAATCCCCCCATAAACGTGACTTTGTGGTTAGTGGGGCCATTCGAAGACTATTATTGATAACAGCGTCATGAATGCCGCGATAGGGAGTGCCCAGTCAACTAGTTGACGAAGGTAAGGCGCATGCCCTTGTGTTCTCGTGACCACGACAGCTGCCGCGACCGCAAAAAGGAATTCACCCACTGCTATGATCAGATAATAGATTGCCTTCCCTGCGAGTGTCATACCGTTGACAGTGGGCTCATTGGCCTGGGTCGGGTGGCCAGGGCCTAGTTGAATCCTCTCCCCGGTTGCGCAGGTAGCATTGCGGGCTATTGTATGACACTGAATTCTTGAGTATGAACTTCGGTTCCGTGTTGGAGGGTCGCATCCACTCATAGGTTAGACGCGTCCAGCGCGACGGGCATTCTTTGCCTCCGTCGTTCACATACAGCGCCAGACGCGGAAACGCGAACTTGACACCTCCCAGCCCCACCTCGCGTTGGATCTCCTCCGATACAGTTTCGCTGGTGTACTCAACCGAATTCGGGACGAAACGCTTGCGTGAAGGGTGGAGTGAGAAGATGTGGATATCGTACCCAGCGCAACTTGCGCCACATGCCAGGACCTGGATAACCCATACCGCAGTGTCGTTGCTGGGGACGGCAACGCCGACGACGCTTGCTGCGAGGGTACCGTCGCAGCCGTGGATGGCTAGATAGGAGGCCGTATCACCCAAATTATAGGACCATCGCGCGATTCCGTTGCTGTCTTTGAGCACAATCCCCACCATTCTGCCCGCACCGCAGTCGAACCTTACCCCAACGTCTACCTCCGCAAGAGTAAAGGTTTCACCGCCGACGACCACTTTGAACGAGCGGGGATTAGCTGGTGCGCCTCGACCAGTCTGATATGTGCCGCTGATCGTTGCGATGAGGACGGCGAGCACCGCGAGGACCTTCGTGAACATGACATTCTTCATAATAGCGCTCCTATGCAGCGCGAGGAAATGTCCAGCGGGGGGTGGCAAAACAAAGCGCAGCGAGGTTCAAATAGTTGGCTGGGGGAGGAGACGTTCTCGGTCGATTCAATACCCGTATGAATGTCCAGTCCAGTCGCTGGCCGTGTGAGATATCCATCCGGTCGGACTCCGTATCGGTGTACTGCGGCTTCTCTATCGCGAGATCGTATAGGTCACCGGCGACCATGTGCGCCCGCCATCCAGAGTCTTCAGCAGAAGCGGGACTGATTGCCTAATTGCCCAGCCAACATGGGGCGAGATGAAGTCAAGTTGTTTCACTGCGCCGAAGTACGGGTTTGACGGCATCGTCATCCACCGCAGTCCACTGTCACTTGTCGCACGAAGTGCGCCCCCACCACTAACCCACGCGTGATTCATATCGGCAACTGCCTGCGTTCGGAACAAGTCTGACGGCTTGAAGAATGTTGGGGTGGTATGCGTCCATGTTATGCCGCCGTCGTGAGTGGCGTGCAGCACAAACTGAATCCCGGTCGGCTCGTAAGAATCGTCCTGAAGAGTATAGAACACGGATAGAAGACCATCCCGAGCGGTAAAGAATTTTGGCGGTGGCTGCGGGGAGCTTATCCACCAGTGGGGCGCCACCTTCACCTCATTAGGCAGGGGCATCTCTTGGTGTCGCCACGTACGCCCGCCATCGCGCGTGACAAATAGCCACAGAGAGTCAGACGCAATGTCCATCCCAGCGATCCAGCCTGTCGTGGAGTTAAGGTACGCGATGTCCGTGCAAGCGCACCCTCCTACTTTGACCCACGACGTGCCCCCGTCGGACGAACGATAGATGTCCCCCCCGTGTGTCCCGAATAGGCGACACCTCCCGCGAGAAGCCATCCCTCGCCGGGGTTGATGAAAGAGATCGCCCCCACCGTTGTGGCTGGAATAGCAACGCTTTTCCACGTGCGCCCACCGTCAGCGGTGCGGAAGATCTCAGTGGTCGCTTCACTGATGCCATTTGGCATGACCCATGCAATATCCGAGGAAAGCACGCTGATTCGGAAACTGGCAAACTTTCGCGCAGAAGCACTTATTGGCGTGACGTCTTTCCAATGGGTTCCGCCATTGGTCGACCGGAGCAGTCGGAAAGAACTCTCAACCTTCGCTATGACCCACCCGTTTTGCAGGTCGGCCATGCGGATCGTTTCCAGTGATTGTATATCACCCGCTGACGTCTGCCCATGCAGAGGTGGAGAGACCAGCACAAGGGTGATGAAGGTCAACATGACAGTGGCCAGTGCGGTCCGCATACTCGTTCACCTCAGGTTGGACCTTCGCAAAGAACCACAAAGTTCGTCGAGCAGTCCGTTGCCGAAATTGGCGGTCTCAACACAAATATGCCACAAACGGGCACCAAACTTGAGTCTTCCTTGGATATTCAATCGTTGAAGGTACTACGCAGCGGGGACCTGCAGGGTGTGCTGTCTCTGGTCAGCCGAGAAAAGTTCACTCTAGTGGCTGGGGGAGGAGGATTCGAACCCCCGCTAACGGGTTCAGAGCCCGTCGTCCTACCACTAGACGATCCCCCAGCGCCACTCTTGCCGCACGAGCACACTCATTATAGAAACGCAGTTCAGCATCGTCAAATCACGCGCCGCTCGAGTGCGGTTTCTAGTCAAAGAGCGCGTACTCCGGAAGAGAACGACCGTCCCCAAACTCCAGAGTGGCGTCTAGCCACTATCCGCAACGGGCAGGTTTCACGCAGAGGCACTTCATCCCCAGTCGTCCCCCCCGACGATCCGCCGATTGTACGCGTGCGCCCGCGCGGCGCGCGTCACAGACTCCGACGCATCCAACCGCTGGGTGGGCCTCCAGGGAGTGAGATATGTTCGGCCCGAAGGTGGGCGAACGTGTCATCGTCGAGGTCCTACCGTCCGGGGAGTCGTACCCTGGAGAAGTGGTGTTCCTCGACCACACAGGCATGGGAATCGCCCCCGCGATGCGGTGGGCGGCGTCGCCGGAACTCGGCACTGCCATCCGTATTACTTTTGTCCGCAAAGATGGCCTCTACGAAGGTCACGGGGCTGTCGTCGCTACCTTGAGAGAGCCCGAGGTACTGGTGACGGTGCAGCTAGCCGGCGATGTTTCCCGGACACAGCGACGTGACTTCATGCGCCGCGATGCCAGTCTCAATGCCGATCTCATGGTCCAAGGGCGTGCTCTTCACTGCATGACTAAGGATGTCAGTGGGGGCGGCGTGAGCGTTCTGTTTGGCGAGGTCCCGTCCCTAGTCGAAGGCGAGGCGTTCGAGGTCGTCCTCAATGTGCCAGATGGTCGTCTGCCGATCCGGGCGCAGTGTCAGGTGAAGTACGTGCGAGAAGTCATGCGCGGATCGCGATGGTTGGTCGGCGGTCAGTTCGCGACGATTGCAGAAGAAGATCGCCAGCGCCTCGTGCGATTTGTGTTTCGCCTCGAACTCGCTCAAAAGCGTCCAGTAGGCAAAAAGTAACCCGTTCTTCTCCGGCGTGCTCCCCGAAGTTTTGAGCGCGGCCTCTGGGTCTGTTTACCGCTTTGCGGCCACGACGTCGGGCTTTAGCACCCCAATAAACGGGAGATTCCGGTACAGCTGGCGGTAATCCAGCCCGTAGCCGACCACGAACTCGTCGGGAATCTCGAATCCTCGATAGGCAATCGGCAAGGTGTCGACGATGCGGCGTGCGGTTTTGTCCAGCAGTGTACACACACGCAAGCTTGCGGGATCGCGCGCGCGCAGCGTGCGAAGCAGGTAGGCCGCGGTCAACCCTGTGTCGATGATATCTTCGACCAGCACGACATGCCGTGTGGCAATTTGTTCATCGAGGTCTTTGATCAGGCGGACCGCACCCGAGGGCGTGGTGGTGTCCCCATACGAGGTGATCGCCATGAAGTCGATCGTCATCGGCACCGTGATAGCCCGGGTGAGATCGGCCATGAAGTACAGGGCACCCTTGAGCACGCTCACGAGCAGCGGGGTGCTGGTGGCATAGTCGTGGGAAATCTGCGCGCCCAGCGCGCGGATGCGATCCTGGATTTGGGCTTCTGTGATTAGGACCCGCGCGATGTCGTCAGCCAGAGGCATTAGGACGATGTGCGGGCAACGGATTTGGCGAGGCCGTACTTAAAGAGGAGACTGCGGTAGTCCCGGCCGTAGAAGATCTTAACGCGGACGTTGGGGTAGAGTTCACGCAAGCGGCGTAGCTTGCGGTTCTTCTTCGTTACGAGGCTCTGTTTGAGAGTGGTTAACTCGATGTACAGATTCAACTCCGGGAGGAAGAAATCGGGGTTAAAGCTCTCGATTACTCGCCCCTGCGCGTCCCGCTGGAGAGGGAAGCTCCGCGGTTCGTACTCCCACCGGATACAATAAAAGTCGAGGAGTCGGGCGAATTCAGCTTCACTCTCGTGCGCGAAGCGGGGGCGGGTCGGCGAGGCGTCGCCCAGGCTTTTGCGGTCGGCCACCAGGTGGGTTTCACCTCCTAGGTCTCTCTGGCGAGGGGAAGAGCCCCTCCCCAGAGGGAGAAGTGCATCGACTGGACCCGAAGAAGGGCCGATTTGCGTTCAGTATACCTACGTCGCCCCGACTCGTGCAAGCAGAGGAGTCATTGGTGAACCGGAGAAGTTGACTGGGATATAAGGAGAAAGCTGTGTCCGAGCCCACACCCCCAATTCCCGAGGCCGATCTCAAACGCTGGCTGACGCAACTGCGCAGCAACGATGTGACTTTGCGCAGTGATGCGGCGCACCAGTTGGGCAAGATTGGCGACGAGCGCGCCGTCGAGGCCCTGGTGGAGGCGCTGTCCGATTCGGACGAGTATGTCCGCAAGAGCGCAGTGACCGCGCTGCGCCGGATCGGCGGGCCGGCCGCCATGGAGGGCCTCCGCCGGGCGCTGGCTGATCGCTCCGAACAGGTCGTGTTGCAGGCGGTCAACGGACTGCGCGATATGCGCGACCGCGAGGCGGTAGAGCCGTTGGTCCGCGTCCTCACGCGCCGCGAGCGCTCCCTGCAGCTGGCAGCGACGGATGCCCTGATCCGCATTGGCGCGGACGCCGTGCCGCCCCTCATGGAGGCGTTCAAGGATCGGGCATTGCGCCGCCGGATCGGCAACCAGATCTGGAAGATCTTGGTGGACATGGGCACAAAGTCCATCGACCCTCTCCTCCAGATGCTCACCGACGAGAACCAGTACGTGCGGCTGACTGCCATCTCCGTATTGGGCCGGATCGGCGATCGTCGCGTGGCTGCGCCACTCGTCCACCTTTTCCTAGACGACCCCCGGATGCAAGAGGCGGTGGTCACGACCTTGGCCCGGTTAGAGGAGCGCCGCGTGATCGAGTCTCCGGGCTCGCCAGCGGCCGACCGTGAGATCTTCCTCCCCAAGGATGTGGTGGATGGCTTTCTGGGACGACCGCGCGAGGACGTCACGAAAGTGCTCACAGAGGCGCTCGAGAATCCCAGCCCGAAGGTGCGCCGCTTTGCGCTAAAAGCCCTGTACGCGTTACATGGGGATTCGGCACTAGATCGGCTGGTCGCGGCGCTCAAAGACGATGACATCGATGTGAAGCGCCTCGCGATCAAAATCATGGGCAAGATGCGTAACAAGCGCGTCATCGATCCGCTTGTGCAGCTCATTCTGCACGACGGGGAGCAGGTGGAAGAGACCGCGTGGAACACATTGAAGGTTCTGACCGATCTGCGCGAGTACGACGAACTACGTGCGCGTGTGGCCAAAGAACGCGCCGGGACCCGGCCCGCCGTGCGCAAGTACACGAAGTCCAAAGACGTCTCTCCGGACTGGTGGCGGGAGCAAGACTGACACCGAGGCCAGGAACGCACATCGGCGGGACACGGTGATGCCAGGAGCGAGGACGGGGGCTACGCGCGCGAGTTGAGGCGATGGCGGTAAGGAAGCAGCCGTGGTTTGAACGGACATTTCCGACGGGGCTGCCTCCGATGATGTTGGCCGTCATCCTCGAGCGCCTGCGGGGGACGCCGGCGCGCCTAGAGGAACGGCTCGTCGGTCGGCCAGTGGCTGTACTGACGCGGCGCCTCGGCGAGACCTGGTCGATTCAGGAGAACGCAGGGCACCTTTTAGATCTCGAACCTCTGTGGTTGCAGCGCGCCGACGACCTGCTAAATGGGCGTCCTGTTATGACTCCCGCCGACCTCCAGAACCGTAAGACACACGAAGCCAACCACAATGCCGCCTTACTGGACGCTTTGCTCGAAGAGTTCCGACGCGCGCGAGGAGTGCTCCTCGACCGCCTCGACGAGGCCGAGGAGAGGGTGCTCGTCCACACGGCGCCGCATCCTCGGCTCCGCACGCCCATGAATCTGGTCGATCACGCTTATTTCGTAGCGGAGCACGATGACTACCATCTGGCACGGATCAGTGAACTCCTCCGGGAATTCACGATCAAGAATAATCGCGCCTGACAGACGGAACTTCCGTATAGTCTCCCGCCCCCCGTCGCACGGCACCCGGCACTTGACTCGGGAAGGCAAACGGGCCATACAGCCGGGCACAGCGTCCCAACGGAAGGGTCATTCCCTTGACGTGCCGGGCATCGCCTGAGGAGGGAAACCGCAGATGCGCGTTCTGATCACCAACGACGATGGCATTGCATCTCCGGGTCTCCAGGCTCTTGTAAATGAGTTCGCCCCCGTCGCGCAGACCTTCGTCGTGGCGCCGGAGGGTGAACGCAGCGCGACCGGCCACGCGATCACGCTGCACAAACCGCTGCGGGCACGCGCGGCGGTCATTGCGGGGGCGACGGCGGCGTGGGTAAGCAATGGCACGCCGGCCGATTGCGTGGCGCTCGGCATGCTCGAGCTGGTCCCCGAACGGCCTGACGTCGTACTCTCTGGCATCAACGCAGGGCCCAACTTGGCCCGTGATCTCACGTACTCGGGGACAGTATCTGGCGCGATGGAAGGAGCGATCTTTGGCGTGCCCAGTATCGCGGTTTCCGTCGCTGCCTTCACCGACCCTACCTTTCCTGCAGCAGCGCATTTCACCGGGGAGTTGGTCCGTGCCATTCTGCTCCATGGTCTGCCCACGGACACCCTGCTCAATGTGAACGTCCCAAATCTACCCGCACATGGTATCGCCGGCGTCTCGATTACTCGCCAGAGTGCTCGGCGCTACATCAGCCGGTTGGAAAAGCGGGTGGATCCCCGCGGCCAGGCCTACTACTGGCTCACGGGGGATCCGTCCACGCAGGAGGATATTGAAGGAACGGACACGTGGGCGCTCGCCTCGAACCAGATCTCCGTCACCCCCATCACACTGGACATGACCGATGACCGCGCGTTCGCGGTCCTTCGCTCCTGGAACCTCACGTGGAGTCCCGAGAGGCACTAAGGC
>Ga0209180_10000264_pt1 | contig 23629 bp, 19 predicted proteins | sample CZO8metaG_3_FD_188355 | JGI IMG/M metagenome (GOLD analysis project Ga0209180, IMG submission 188355) | Vadose zone soil microbial communities from the Eel River Critical Zone Observatory, Northern California, USA - CZOApr15con2H2.8 metaG... | ecosystem: Environmental > Terrestrial > Soil >...
TGAACGGAAATGTGCATCAGAACTGGCGGTTGACGGCGAGCGCGGACACCCGCGAAGGCCCGGTGAAGGACCTGTTCAGCAACTTCCTGGCCAAGTCGCCCGATTCGTTATTCCGGCGCATCGATCCTGACTATTATTACCCGACGTTCGGCGACGACGGTGTAGTGCAAGAAATGGCGCCAACCTTGGGCAAGTTCTACGTCAAAGCGAGCAATGGCGAGAATTACGGGATGTGGGGCAATTTCAAGGTCGGCTATTTGGATAACGAACTGGCCCACGTCGACCGAGGCTTGTACGGAGCTAACGCGCACTACGCGTCCGAACCCACCACCAGCTTCGGCGAGCGACGGCTCACGGTGGATGGATTCGCCGCCCAACCGGGAACGATGGCGAGCTATGAGGAATTCCGCGGGACGGGCGGATCGCTCTACTTCCTGCACCACCAGGACATCCTGACCGGCTCTGAGCGCGTGCGCATCGAAATTCACGACAAGGCCTCCGGCATCGTGACAGGGGTGGTCAACCTGCAACCCAACGTGGACTACGACGTCGACTACCTGCAGGGCCGGTTGCTGCTTTCCCAGCCGCTCTCGTCGACTGCCAACGACAACCTGTTAGTGCGCACCAGCGGCTTAAGCGGTGACGAGGCCTACCTGGTGGTGCGTTACGAATATACGCCAGGTTTCGAAAAGCTGGACCAAGTCGCCGTCGGCGGTCAAGCCCATTACTGGCTAAACGACCATGTGCGGCTCGGCTTTACGGCAGATTCCAACGAGGGGGACTCTGCTAGCAACCTCGGCGCCGCAGACCTGACGTTGCGGAAGAGCGCCAATTCCTGGTTCAAGTTGCAGACAGGCCGCAGCAAGGGTCTCCTCTCTCCCTCGCTGCAATCCAATGATGGCGGATTTGGGTTTCAGGGTCCTAACGACCAGTCGTTCACGGGCGCGAAGGCTGGCGCCTATCGCGCCGACCTGAGCGTCGGGCTGGGCGATTTCTTCGAGGGCCGCGACGGCCGCTTCACGTTCTATAAGCAGCACCTCGACGCCGGCTATTCGTCGCCAGGACAGGCGACGATTAAGGACACCGAGCAATACGGCGGAACGTTCAGGATGCCAGTGACGAGCAGCTTAAGTCTCGCAGCCAAGGGCGATCAGAAAATCGAGGACCAGGGGCTCGAGACTCGGGCGGTCGAATTGGACGTGGCCTACAAGCTAGCCGAAAAATGGACCGTCAGCACCGGCGTGCGCAACGACCTGCGTAAGGACAATTCGCCGGTTGTTCCCCTGACACAGATACAGGGCGAGCGCACGGACGCGGTTGCGCAGGTGAAGTTCGATTCCAACGCCTCCTGGAGCGCTTATGGTTTCGGCCAGCGCACGGTCGCGGCAAGCGGCGGCCGAGAAGACAATGATCGCATCGGCGTGGGCGGCTCCTATCGCCTGACGAAACGCTTCCGGATCGACGGGGAGGCGTCCGACGGACACCTCGGACCCGGCGGAAAGGTTGGCACTAGCTATCTCTACTCCGAGCGGACCAGTTATTACCTGAACTATTCGCTTGAAAACGAGCGGACAGACAACGGGCTGCTGCTTCGCGGGAGCCAGGGCAATCTGGTCTCGGGCGCGAAGACGCGGCTCTCCGACACTTCCAGTGTCTACGTCGAGGAGCGTTACCAGAATGGCGGATCCCTGAGCGGACTCACTCACACCACCGGAATCAACCTCACGGCGAAAGAGCGCTGGAATCTGGGAGGCAACGCGGAGTTCGGCAAGCTGCGCGACTCGCAGACCGGCGCCGAGACCGATCGCAAGGCGGCCGGGATGCGCATGGGCTACGGGCTGGATAAGATACAGTTCTCGAGCGCGATCGAGTATCGCCGGGATAACGCGGAACAACTCGACCGGACGCATACCGACACGACCACGTGGTTGTTTCGTAACAATTTCAAGTTGCAACTGACGCCCGACTGGCGCTTGATCGGCAAGCTGGACCACTCGGTCAGTGATAGCTCGCTCGGCGAGTTCTATGCGGGCGGCTACACTGAGGCCGTGGTCGGCTACGCGTACCGTCCGGTGAGGAACGACCGGCTGAACGCCCTTGTCAAGTACACGTACTTTTATAACGTGCCGACCACGGGTCAGGTGGGATTGCAGAACACCGCGGCCGAGTTCCTTCAGAAGAGCCACATCGCGGCGCTCGATCTGAACTACGACCTCACGGCGAAGTGGTCCCTCGGTGGCAAGTACGCCTACCGCCTGGGACAGGAAAGCCTGGATCGCGTGCACCCGAATTTCTTCGACAACGCCGCGCAGCTCACGGTGTTGCGCGTGGACTGGCGGTTCCTCAAGCAATGGGATAGCCTGGCGGAGGTGCGAACGCTTTACCTACCGGATATAAGTCAACGCCGCCGCGGCGCGCTGGCTGCGATCTATCGTCACATTAGCAAGAACCTGAAGGCTGGCGTCGGCTACAACTTCACCGATTTCTCCGACGACCTGACCGATCTGAAGTACAACCACAAAGGCGTATTTCTTAATCTCATCGGGACCATGTGACGCCCGCGTGGCTTCGCTCGGCGGCGGGCATGCTGGAGTCCAGCTTCCGAACAGCAAACGTTGCGTGAAAGGCGAATAATCAGCTTGCGATTACTCTGCTCCGTCCTTGCCAATAGGCGCCAAAGCTTGCTGAGATAGCGTGCATCCTTTCCCGTACTGCGCCATTAGCAGCAATTGTGGCACGCGACTGTCGAAACCACGCTCAATTTCTACACGCATGCGATTCCAGACACACACCGGCGTGCAATTGAAAGTCTGGAGCACGCTCTTTTTCCAGTTGTTCCCAAATGTTCCCAAGTTGGCGATTCGGGAAAAGAAGCGAAAGTTGTAATCAATTGATTTGAAGGAAGAAAGGTGGAGGCGCGGGTGGGATTCGAACCCACGAATGGAGGTTTTGCAGACCTCTCCCTTGGGCCGCTTGGGTACCGCGCCGAATCTTGAAGTATAACAAATCTCGCCAAAGTCTTTGGAGGTTGTGGCGGAGCCTTACGTCCGCCAGCTTTTACTTTTTCTCCGCCGTCGTGGGAATTCGCGCTTCGCGCAGGAATCGCGCCGATTCCTCCGGCGGCGTGGGATTGATGTAGAAGCCGGTGCCCCATTCAAAGCCCGCCACTTTCGTCAGCTTCGGAATAATCTCGATGTGCCAGTGGTAGTGATCGTTGATTTCTTCGCCGATCGGAGAAGTGTGAATCATGAAGTTGAAGGCCGGCCGGTCGAGCACTTCATCCAGCCGCATCAGTGTGTCTTTCAGCATCCGCGCCAGGCTTGCATAGATGGAGCTCTGGTTATTTTCATAGGACGAGCCGTGAACCTTTGGCAGCAGCCACATTTCAAAAGGGAAACGCGACGCGTAGGGCGCAATCGTAATGAAGTGTTCGTTCTCGCCAATCACGCGCTCCCCGGTGTCCCGTTCCTGCCGGACGATGTCGCAGAAAATGCAGCGTTCCTTTTCATCGTAATAGTGCCAGCAATTGTCGACTTCTTCGCGCACGCGGCGCGGCACAATCGGCAGCGCGATCAATTGCGAGTGGGGATGATCGACGGTTGCGCCCGCGGCCTCTCCGTGATTCTTGAAAATCAGAATGTACCGGAAGCGCTTGTCATTTTTCAGATCCAACATCCGGTCGCGGTATCCCCAGAGCACGTCTTCCACGGCGCGCTCCGGAAGGGTGGCCAGCGTCGCCGCATGGTTTGGCGACTCGATGACCACTTCATGCGCGCCGATTCCGTTCATCTTGTCGAAGAGGCCCTCTCCCTCCCGGTCCAATTCGCCTTCGATACCCAGCGCAGGAAATTTATTGGGCACCACGCGAATGTTCCAGCCCGGCGTGTTCGGCCCTCCGCCATTCCGTCCATAAACCAGAATCTCCGGTGGAGTCTTGGCCTCATTCCCCGCGCAGAAGGGGCAATTCTTCGCGTCCCTCGCGACTACGCTCTCGCGCAGGAAATCGTTCGGGCGCTTCCCGCGTTCCGTTGCAATGATCACCCATCGGCCCGTAATTGGATCTTTGCGCAACTCCGGCAAAGCGAACCTCCCTGAATCTGCTTCTGCATACCCGCACGGGTAAGCGCCTTTGTCCCGTCAAATTGTACCGCGTCTCAAGCCGCCGTGTGGATGTCCCGGTCTTGATTCGTCAAATCTGCGGGCTAAAAGCATCCTTGTGCAACCGGACAATTGGCGGTTGCCCGGGGTAATTGTCGATTGCCAGAACGTCAAAACGACAAGGGCCTTCGCCGACATGACGCTCCGCCAAGAATCGCTGCGCCGTTCGAACCACCACGTGTTGCTTTTCCTTGGTAACGCTCAGTTCCGGCAAAGCAGGCGCACCCTCTCTCACCGTGCGTGTTCTGACCTCCACGAATGCCAGCGTCTTGCCATCGTAGCCAACGAGGTCCACTTCTCCTTTGATGCCGCGTGGCGTGTAATTCCGCGCCACAAATACGTAACCGTTCCTTCGTAAGTACCAGTAGGCATAAGTCTCTCCGCGTATGCCGGTGCGCCGAGCTTCCTGCTTTTTCGTGTCGTTGGAAAAACTCTCCTCTGCGCGCAGGCCACGCTTCGCTGCCCAGTGCACCGCCTGAAACATCAGATAGGAAAAGATCGGCACGCGCCCAGCACCTCTGGCCCTCTTTCTCCGCAAAGTATAGACAAAAATCCCGCGGGTGCCATATTTCTTCTGCGGCACCCACGGGATTCTTGCGAGTTCTTTCCCTGCTCACTCTGTGTTCTCTTTGCCCCCTGTGTTAGAGCTTCTTTTCTACCTCGCGGAAGCACTCCTCAAGCGTGCGCACCGCGAAGTCCGCTTGTTCCTGATCAATCAGGAGCGGCGGAGACAGGCGAACGGAATTCTCACCCGCGCCGAGCACGAGCAAACCCTTGTGGAACGCGAGATTGACGACGTCATTCCGCAAATCCGCGGCTTTTTCCTTGGTCCGCTGATCCCGGACGATCTCGATCCCGATCATCAGTCCGCGCCCGCGCACATCGCCGATGATTTTGAAATTCTTCGTCCAATTGGCCAGACGCCCGAAGAGGTAATCTCCCATACGGCGCGCGTTTTCCATGTATTCGTTTTCGATCAGCTCCATGGTGGCCAGGGCCGCTGCGATGCATACGGGATTGCCGCCAAACGTCGTGCCGTGCGATCCGGGCTTCCAGCGCATCACGCTTTCCTTCGCCATGATCGCGCCCAGGGGCATGCCGCTCGCAATGCCTTTCGCGGCGCAGACAATATCCGGTTCGATCCCGGCGTGTTCGTACGCCCACCACTTCCCCGTTCGGCCCATGCCGGACTGCACTTCGTCCGTGATGAGCATGATTCCATGCTGCCGGCAAATCCGCTGCAATTCTTGCAGGAAAAACTTCGGCGCGGGCACGTAACCGCCTTCCCCTTGAATCGGCTCGATGATGATGCCCGCAACGTCCTCGGGATCAAACAGCCGCTTGAATATTTGCCCTTCGAGTTGTTCGAGAATCTCTGCGCCGCAAGTCTCTGCCGTGTGGCCGTGTGCGCAACGGTAGGCATACGGATACGGAATGTGCTCAACGCCACTGAGCAGCGCGCCAAATCCTTTGCGCTGCGTCGATTTCGACGCGGTAAGCGAGAGCGCTCCCAGCGAGCGGCCATGGAAACAGCCATAAAACGCAATCATCTTGTCGCGTTTTGTCGTGTATCTCGCCAGTTTAATGGCTCCTTCCACCGCTTCCGTGCCCGAATTGGCGAAAAAAGTCTTCTTCCCTTCGGCGCCCGGCATCGTTTTGGCCAATCTTGCCGCAAGCTGCGGCATGCTCTCATAGTAAAAATCCGTGCCGGACATATGAATCAGCTCAGCCGCCTGCTTTTGAATCGCAGCCACAACTTTCGGATGGCAATGTCCCGTCGAGCACACGGCGATACCTGCAGCGAAATCGAGAAAGGCATTGCCGTCCACGTCTTCGACGATCGCTCCGTGCCCGCGCTTGGCAACGAGCGGATACTCCCGCGTATACGACGGCGACATGAATCTCGCATCTTGCTCCAGCACGCGCTTCGCATTCGGCCCGGGCAGGGCGGTCACCAGCCGGGGTGTTTTCATTTCCAAAGTCGTTGGCATCTCTTCCTCCAGTGAAGAAACCATGTGGTTGGAGTTGATCAGGAACTACGGGCGTAAGAGCAGGCGCGCAAACGGACGAATCCGGGAGCGGCCTGCGGGGAGAAAGAGAATTTAGTTAGTCTACGCCGAAGAGTTCTGGCCGCTGGGCGGCCGGCGGGAAATGCCCGGGGAAATGGGCGATGCGAATTTGAAGATTAAGACTCACTTGCGTTTCCAGCGGACGCTTCCATCCTTGGCGTCCTCAATGATTATACCACGATCGGCGAGCTCCTTGCGGATGCGGTCGGATGTGGCGAAGTCGCGTTTTTTCTTGGCGGCGTTACGCTCCGCGAGCAACCGATCGATTTCCACGTCGCTGAGCCCGGTCTCCGTGCTGCCGTATCCAAGCGCACGAAGCTTTTCGGCGTCATTGTCTTCCAGGACTGCGAACACTTTGTCAAAAGCAGCCAAAAACTCCTGCACGGCAGGGCCGTCACCCTGGCGGAATTCGCCTTTGTCCATGGAGATATTTGTTTCGCGCACCAGATCGAATGCCGCGGCCAGGGCGCGCGCGGTGTTCACATCGTCCGAAAGTCCCGCGTCGAACTCCTCTGCTGCTCTCCCGATGCGCGCGGCCATTCCGTCTTGCTTGCCAGCCGGGAATTTGCCTTGCTTCAGCCGGTCCCGGAAATTCCGCAGGCGCTCCACAGAACTTGCCGCCTGTTGCAAGCCGTCGAGCGTGAAATTGAGCTGCTTGCGGTAAGGAACACTTGCCAGTGCAAATCGCAGCGCCGAGGGCTTGTAGCCCTTGGCAAACAAATCCCGCAGGGTGAAGAAATTGCCAAGCGACTTCGACATCTTTTCATCTTCGACAAGCAAATGCTCGGCGTGCAACCAGTAACGAACGAAAGGTTTTCCAGTCGCCGCCTCGCTCTGGGCAATTTCGTTTTCGTGATGCGGAAAGGCCAGGTCGATGCCGCCGGTGTGAATGTCCAGCGTCTCGCCCAGATATTTCATGGCCATCGCGGAACATTCAATGTGCCAGCCGGGGCGGCCGGGGCCGAGCGCCGTTTCCCAGAAATGCTCTCCCGGCTTGGGGGCCTTCCAGAGCGCAAAATCCCGCGCGCTTTCTTTCTCGTAGCGATCGTTGTCCACCCGCGCGCCGTCTTGAATTCCGCTCACATCGATTTTCGAGAGTTTTCCGTAGCCGGGAAATTTCGCGATGCGGTAATAGATGGAGCCTTCGCTGGAATACGTGAAGGTTTTCTCCTGCAGCCGCTGGATCAGTCTCACCATATCGTCGATATGATCCGTGGCGCGGATCCAGCGCTCCGGCGTCTCGATGCTCAGCGCCTTGCAATCGTCGAAGAATGCTCGTACGAACTTCTCGGTGTAATTCCGCAGACTCACGCCCGCGGCAGCGGCATTGGCGATAATGCGGTCATCCACATCCGTGAGGTTCATCACGTGGTGCAGCTTGAATCCACGCAGCTTCAGGAAGCGCCGCAAAATATCCTGGAAGACGAAGGTGCGGTAATTACCGATGTGCGCATAGCTGTAGACCGTCGGCCCGCAGGTGTACATGCGGACTTCGCCCGCCTTCTGCGGAACAAAGGTTTCAATCTTTCCGGTCAGTGTGTTGTGGAGCTGAATTTCGGCCATGTCTGCCAGACGGTCTCTTTCCGCGCGCGCATAAGCGGTAGATTGTAGCCGAGGCGTTTGGAACGTAGCAATGTCGAAGCGCCGCGCACATGCACGAAATCTTCGCGCAATGGGACTCATTCAGTGCGAATCGGCGCACGGGCCGGTTAGAGTGGGCCGCGTTCCATGGCCCAAAGAGAGCCAACAGTTGAAAGTCCAAGCCTGAAAGTTGAACATAGACGGCGCCCCCACCCCCGGCAGTTTGTATGAATGTCAAAGGAAAGGAGTTACAAAATTTGCATTTCGTAAGTGATTGATTCTAAAGAGCACGCTTTCGGTTGATTGTAGCCACTGGGAAAGCCATCAAAAAAAGAGAAGAGTGGCAAGGCTGCACCGGCAAGAGCGGGGGTAAACTGCCGCACTTCAGAAACATCGCAGTATTACCTGACGCGTATATTACCAAGTAACTATCGGCTGGTCAAGGAAAAAGATTTGGGGCAAAACGACTTTAGGGAAAGTAAAGATTGCAAAGGCTTTGCGGGATTATGGAGGAATAGTCGAACGTCCACGAGCCGTACCAGCACGCGGAGCTGCCCAGGTGCGACCGATGTTAGTAGAGTCTAGCTTAATCGAGGGACATCGACTTTGCCTGTGTTAGCTCACCCCTTTTGTGGGATAGAAGTTAGCCACAAGGGACAGCGTAATGCTTTACACAGGCAAAACATCGTGTTAGTGTTTTTTTCCGTACCGCCATCCTTGCGCCAGGCGGCTGGGCCTCTGACCGAGAACCTGCCAAACGTTGCTGCGGGCAGTCCCGGTGTGTTCCGGGCTGGCCTGTTGCTCAAAGAACCCTCCCCTCGAGGAATACAGTGCCGTCTCACCGCGCGTTTTGCCGCCGGCCCTTATGGGTAAACAGGGCTTTTGCCGGCCGCATCGAAGGTAAGAGGGGCCATTGCCGCGCGATGCGGGGCTAAAAAGGGGAACGCTTGCTGAAGCTGCGAAAAGTAGAAATCGTTGGCTTTAAGTCGTTTTGCGAACGCACGGTAGTGACGTTCAGCGGCTCCGGGACGACGTGTATCGTAGGGCCCAACGGTTGCGGCAAATCGAATGTGGTGGACGCCATCTCCTGGGTTTTGGGCGAACAGAGCCACAAATCGCTCCGCGCCGAGCGCATGGCCGACTGTATTTTCAATGGCACCACCAAGCGCCCGCCGATGGGCCTAGCGGAAGTGACCATCACGATGGAGGATCCGGAACTGGCGGAGGCCGCGCGATTCGTAATGGAAACCGCAGCCGGGGACGAGGAAGCAAAAGAATCAAATACAGAGGTGACTCCGATAGGGTCGGAGCAGGCGCCGAACACAAGCGAGTTTCTGGCGGATGCCGCAGCGCAGGCCCCCGAAACGCAAATTGATGCTACTGAAAGCACCGCCGAGGCTTCCTCGGAAGGCGGCGGCAAGTTTAAGAGCTTGTTCAAAAGGAAGAAAAAGGCCGAGGACAAGCCCGTTCCGGCAACGAAGCCCGGCGAAGTCGTGGTCAGCCGGCGGCTGTACCGATCCGGACAAAGCGAATACTTGATCAACGGCCGCATCGCGCGGCTCCGCGACATTCAGGAAATGTTTATGGGGGTCGGCCTGGGCCCAGACTCCTACGCCATCATCGAGCAGGGGCGCATCGGGCTGATTCTTTCGACCAAGCCAATGGAGCGCCGCGCCATCATCGAAGAGGCCGCCGGGGTAACGAAATTCAAGACCAAGAAGCGGCTCGCCGAAGCGAAACTCGAATCGTCGAAAGTGAATCTCGCGCGCGTCAACGACATCGTCGTTGAAGTCGAAAAACAACTTGGCTCGCTGAAGCGCCAGGCCGCCAAGGCGCGGCGTTTTTCGGAAATTCGCGAGCAGATGCGCGGGATCGTAAGGCAAATGCTGGCAGGCAAGGCTCGCGAGCTGGATGGCGAAGCCGAGCGCATCGCGCGGCGGCTGGAGGAATTGAACGCCGCAGAATTGCAGCGCGCGACCACGATCCAGCAGGAGGAAGGCGAGCAGGACCGGCTGAACCAGCGAATCTATGAACTCGACGCGGAGATTCGCCAGAATCAGAATGTCTTGAATCTCACCGCGCTGGAAGCCGACCGCAGCGAGAACCGCATCGCGTTCAACCGGCAGCGCGCGGAAGAACTCGCCGGGCGCCATTCGCAAACCAAATCGGAATTGGCGCAGGCCACGGCGCAAGCCACGGAGTGGGAATCGCGAAGCGCGGCACAGATCCAGGCGGTGACACTGCTGCGCGAGAAGTCCGGAATTCTGACCGCGCGCGTGGAAGAGTTCGCAAAACGCGCGGAATCCCGCGCCGAGCAGATCACGGAATCCGAAGCGCGGATCGAAGCGCTGCGCCGCTCCGCGTCAGAAGCGGGCGAGAGCCTGCTGCGGCTGCACGGCGAGCAAAAGCAGGCGGAAGAAGCGCTCGTGCACCAAACCGAGGCGCTGCGCAAGCTGGAATTAAGCGAACACGATTTGCTCGAAACTTCGATGAAGGCGCGCGACGACGCCGAGAGCGCAGCTTACGATTACGAATCCGCCTCCGCGAAGCTGAGTTCCCTGAAACAAAACGCCACGGAATTGCAGGGGAAAATCGCCGGGCTGCGCGAGCAGCGCGATGCGACAACGAAGCAGGCGGACGCGCTTCGCGATTCCCTGGTGTCGGTTCGCGCGCGCCATTCGACGCTCACGCAAATCCTGAACGACCGCTCTTATACTGCGGAAGCGGTCCAGAAACTTTTTGCAGCCAACGAGCGCGGGGGCGGCAAAAAGTTTCGCGCCGTCGGCGTGCTGGCCGATTACGCCGAGGTCGAGGAGAAGCACGAGGCCGCCATCGAGCAATATTTGCGCGACGAGCTGGAATACGTGGTCGTCGAGACGTATGACCATGCGCGCGCGGGCGTTTCCATGCTGCGTGACGAAGTGGGCGGACGCGCGACCTTCTTCGTAGACTCTCTGCGCGATCTGCGGCTTTCTTCCGAATACGAACCGATCGCCAATTTCCGCGCCGAAGACGGAGTGATCTCGCGGCTGGACAGGCTCGTGGAGTTCCGCAATCCGCTGGGCGAGGCGGCTAAGCAATTCCTGCCGCGGCTGCGCTCCGGGTATTTGACGGACAGCACGGCAGCGGCGGAAAAATTGGCGCGGGAAAATCCGCAATATGCGTTCGTCACTCCCGACGGCACCTGCTACCAGGGGCGAATGGTCACGGGGGGCCGCGCGGACGAAGCCGGTCCGCTGGGAATGAAGCGCGAATTGCGCGCGCTCGACGCCGAGATGATGCGACTCGAACGGGAGATGAGCGAAAAGCAGGCCGCACTCGAAGCGGCGGCCGCGGAACTGCGTTCGTCGGAACAGACGCTCGAGGAAATTGATGCGAAGCAGCGCGAAACGGAGCGCGAGGTCATTTCCGCGTCGCACCGCCACAGCCAAATGCGGAGCGAACTGGCGCGTCTTGGATTGGAACTCACCGCCTGCCAGAACGAGCTGGCGCGCCTCCGGCAGGAAGCGGAAAACGCGCGACAGCGCGCCGAACGTGCAAAGAACCAGCACGCGGCCGCCGCTTTGAGCCGCGCGGAAGCCGAAGCGGAGAGCACGCGGCTCGCCGGCGAACTCGTCCAGCTTCGCGGATCCATTCAGTCGGCGCAGAATGAACTGGCCACCGGCCGCGCCGAACTCGCCGCGATGAACGAGCGGCTGATGGCGGCTGAAGCCCTCGCCGCGAGGCTAAAGGAAGAGCGTGCGGAACTGGAGCGCCGCGAGACGGCCCTGCAGCAACAAGCGGCTTCCATCAGCGACGAAACCGCGGCACTTGCCAAACAGAGCGGAGAGCTTGCGCTGCAACTCGAAGGGCTGCGCGGCGAGAAGTTGCGGCTGGAAATTCGCCAGCGCGAACTCGAACAGGAATGGGAAGCGGCGCGGACGCGCGTCACGCAAATGGAAGATCATTTGCGCATGGGAAGGCAGGCGCTGCAAGAGCTTCGCGAACAGCGGAGCCAGGCGGAAGTCGACCGGGCGAAGAATGACTCGGACCGGCAGCACCTGCGCGAAACGTGCATGAGCGAAGTGAACGCGCAGCCCGAGGACCTGATCGCCACGGAAGCGGCTTTTATGTCCGGCGAAGAGCTGGCCATCGCCGAAACCAACTACCGCGAGATGAAGCAACGCATCGAATCCATGGGCCCGGTCAACATGATGGCGCTCGAGGAATTCAATGAATGCGACCAGCGCTTCACGTTCCTGACCCGCGAGCGCGACGATTTGCTGCAATCCATCGCGGATACGCAACAGGCCATCGCCGAACTCGACCAGGTGACAAAGGAAAGATTCGAACAGGCCTTCCACTCCATCAACAAGAATTTTTCCGAAGCCTTCCATACGATCTTCGGCGGGGGCATGGCGGAAATGCGCCTGACCGAGCCGGACAGCTCCGGCGAAGCGGGCATCGACATCGTGGCTTCGCCTCCCGGCAAACGGCTGCAGAACGTTTTGCTGCTCTCCGGAGGCGAGAAAGCCATGACCGCGCTGGCGCTGCTCATCGCGATTTTCCGCTATCAGCCGAGCCCCTTCTGTATTCTCGATGAGGTGGACGCGCCGCTGGACGAAGCCAACGTCGGGCGCTTCACCCGGCTCATCGGCGAGATGAGCGGCCAAACGCAGTTCATCATCGTGACGCACAACCGCAAAACGATGGAGATGAGCAGCGTATTATACGGCGTGACGATGCAAGAGCCGGGCGTATCGAAGCTCGTCAGCGTGCGCTGGGAAGGCGACCAAGCGCCCGCGCAGCACGGAAAAAAGCAGCATGCTGCCGCGGCGTCCGCTGCGTAACACTTATCTCACCCCGTAGGCGCAGCGTCGAACATCGTGGCGGCGGAATTTTCTTGGCATTCCGAAAGGCATTGTCAACATCAATTATTTTTATTCCGGGTTCGCAAAAATTTCCACCGCGAGCGCCGTTGACTTCGCATTGCGCTGCGTTAGAATGCTTCTCACTCTGTCGGGGGAACGTATTCTGTGTCTGCGAGCCCTGCAATCCGCGTTATTCGACAAACCCATTTCGCCGGTCTGACGCCCGCCGCGCGCGGGAAGGTGCGGGACATCTACGATCTCGGCGACAAGCTGCTGATCGTCGCGACGGACCGCCTTTCGGCCTTTGACGTCGTTCTGCCCACGCCGATTCCCGACAAGGGGCGCGTCCTCACGCAACTTTCTCTCTTCTGGTTCAATTTGTTGAAGGACGTCATTCCCAACCATGTCCTCAGCGCCACCGATTTCCCAGCCCCATTTGACAAGCACAGAGAAGAACTCGCAGGCCGGTCCATGGTCGTGCGCAAAACAAAGCCGCTGCCCATCGAATGCGTGGCGCGCGGCTACGTTTCCGGCTCCGGGTGGAAAGACTACCGCGCTACTGGAAAAATTTGCGGCGTCGCGCTGCCGGCAGGGTTGCGCGAATCCGACCGGTTACCGGAACCAATCTTCACGCCCGCAACGAAAGCCGCGTCCGGTCACGACGAGAACATTTCGTTCGAGCAGGCGGCGGCGCTTATCGGCAAAGAACTTGCCGAGAAAGTTCGGGCCGTAACGCTTGAAATCTACCGCCGCGCCGCCTCATACGCAGAGCCGCGCGGCATCATCCTCGCCGACACGAAATTTGAATTCGGCCTCCTGAATAATCAACTCCTGTGGATCGACGAAGCCCTGACGCCGGATTCCTCCCGCTTTTGGCCCGCCGCAGAATACAATCCCGGCGGTCCTCAACCTTCTTTCGACAAACAGTTTGTGCGCGACTATCTCGAGCGAATTCGCTGGCCGAAAACCCCGCCCGGCCCGGAGCTTCCTCCCGAGGTCGTCGACGCCACACGCGCCAAGTACCGGGAGGCGTTTCGCATCCTGGCAGGACGCGAGCTCGATTAGTGGCCGACCCCTGGACACAGGAAGTTCTTGAGCGGAGCGTGCCAACGTGAAAGACGAATTGGAAGGACTCGTCAGTCAAATGGTAGAGCGTGGAATTCTTTTTGAAGAGGCGGTCAGCGAATTCGAAAAGCGCTTCATCAAGCGCGTTCTGGATCGCGCGAACGGCAACCAGTCCCGCGCGGCCGAGATGCTGGGCATTCACCGCAACACTTTGAGCCGCAAGATCGATGAGTATAAGCTTGATTCGAACGGGCGCCGCCGCTCTTCGCGCTGAAAACCTTTTGAATCGTCATCAAGAGCTAAAGCGGCTCCCCAGGAGGGCCGGAGAGCCGTTTTCTTGAATCGCGTGGAATTGCGGAAGATTAGCTTGGTTTCGTTCCCGGCTTCTTGGCTGCCGGACGCCGCACTGGCCTCTTCGGAGCCCCCTTCTCCTTCGGAATATCCTCGACCTTCACTTTGGCCTTATCCCAGTGGAGAAAAAACGTTGGATCGGGGTCGTAAGAAACCAGCGTGCCGGTGAAATGGACTGCGCTGTCCTTTTCGACGCGCGCCGCCTCAGGCTGGCCGACCACCTTCACGTCCATGTTGGGCGTCGTGGCCTTCTCAAATTCATCGTCGCTCGTCACGAACGCGATCTTCAGAACAACCGCATCCGAACCCGGAACGATTTCGATCGCCTTGCCCGGCACTCCGGGGAATTCCAAACCGCAGGCCGCGAGCCACGTCAATTTACTTTTGTCGCCGGGCGTCTTGAGGTCGGTAATCACGGAGGCGATGGTCATGTCTTTCTGGGCTGCGGAGATGTCCGTGGCGCTGGCGAGTTTGTAGCCCTCGGGGCGCTCCGGCGATGAACCCGCGAGCTGCAAAAGTTCATTCAACTCCGCGGCGGTCAGGCTGTCACAAACGTTTCCGCCCTGGTAGTTCGCGACGAGTTTCTGCAGGTAACCTTTGATTTGCCGAGACTGCGCTTCGGTCGCGCCTTTTGCGGTTACGGCTCTGGCAAAGGACCAAAAAGCGTCCATCCATTGCGGCGGATTCATGGACTGGTATGCTCGTCCCAGATTGTAATTGGTGATCGGGTCGTCCGGATTTAGGGCCAACACTGCCTTGAACGACGCGACCGCCGCGGGATAGTTCTTGAGCGTCATCGCCGCGTTGCCTGCCGTGTAATTGAAGAGAATGGCCGGCTGCTGCTTCTGTTTCTTGAAGTCCTCCTCGGACATGTTGTCGGGTTTCTTCAATTCGTCGAGCGTCTTCAGGCCGAGGAGAGCCGCATCCCTGGCCTTGGTCGCCAAATCCTTCGCCCCCGGTGTCGTGTCAGTGACGTTCAAGCCCGCGTAGGAAAGGGCCCTGGCATAGAGGGCTTCGTAGCGGATTCCCGGCTCCGCCTTATCGCCCAGCGCTACCAGCTTGTCCGCGTTCTCGATTACTTTTTGAGAATTCTTGAGCTGCGTATAGTTGCGGTAATAAAGCGGGTAGACATAGACGAGAAGATCGGAGGTCGAATACTTCGAGACAAAATCATCCAGACACCTGATTTGCGCGGACGGCACTTTTTCGGTGGCGCACGCCTGATAGGCGTTGTACTCCGCCAACGTGTACTTTGGCCCTTTCGAGTCCTGCCCCGCTGCGGGCGCTTGGGCAATTGCATTCAGGCCGTTAACAAGAATCAGGCAAAGCCCCGCAAACATTCCGAGACGCGCGAATCTTCGTGTTCCATTCATTCCCATTTCTCCTCGCTCATACTCCATGTCTGAGTTTTCTGCTTCCGGTGCACCCCGGAATGCTTGCGCCGGGAATCACTTGGACTCTGAAAGCGATGGGATTATAGGAAAAGGCAGACCCCATCTGCAAGACGTTATCCCGCAATGACTTGAGAATCTGAGGATGGTTCTTCATGCAGCAGGCAGTTTCTCTTCTTGTTCCCGCGCGGCCTTCGGACATGCCAAGTACTGCGGGAAACTCTAGTGATAGGATGAGTGTCGCACAAAAAGAGTGGCCTGCACGAGGAAGAATTCTAATGGCTTCGATAAGTGCAACGAATGGACAAGGGCCGGAGAAGGCGCCGCTTTCCGGCGGTGTGGCGCTTGTTACGGGCGGAAGCCGAGGCATCGGCCGAGCCATCGCAAACCGGCTTGCCTCACTGGGAGCTTCCGTCGCGATCTGTGGACGGGATCGCGCGGCACTCAAGGACGCGGCTGAAGGATTGGCGAAAACCGGTGCGCGCGTCCATGCGCAACCGGCGGATGTAACACGCTCCGCAGACGTGGCCAAGCTGGTCGCCAAGACGGAAACCGCGCTTGGTCCCATCACGATCCTCGTCAACAATGCCGGCATGGGCCTTTTCGGCCCGGCCCACGAAAAGAGCGAGGCCGATTGGGATCGCGTCCACAATACCAATCTCAAGAGCGTCTTCTTCCTCTCCCGCGCCGTCGCGCCGTCCATGATCCAGCGCGGTTCGGGCGACATCATCAACATCAGCTCGCTTGCGGGTAGAAACACCTTCGCGGGCGGCGGCCTCTATTGCGCTTCGAAATGGGGAGTGATCGGTCTTTCCGGCTGTATGGCGGAAGATCTCCGGGAATATGGGATCCGTGTGAGCGTGATTTGCCCAGGCAGCGTCTCCACGGAATTCTCCGGCCGCGCCCCGAAAGACTCCTCGAAAGCGCTCCGTCCGGAAGACGTGGCCCACGCGGTGGAAGTCATCGTCACGCAGAGTCCGCGGAGTTTCCTGAGCGAGATTCACGTGCGTCCGCTGCGCAAGCCATGAACCAAGCCTTGCCGCCCGGGGTTAACTTTTCCTCTTGACAATCATCGTTGCAACGACTATATTTGCATCATGAACTCCCGCCGCAAGAAGGCCGCCCTCCCTACCCCCCTTGAGGACCGGCTTTTCGTCGCTCTCCTGAAGACCGCCGACACCCTCGGGCAAGAGGCCGAACAGCTGCTGAAAGCGGCCGGACTCACGGGCGCTCAGTACAACGTTCTTCGCATTCTGCGTGGCGCCGAGCCGGAAGGCCTTGCCTGCCGCGGCATCGGCGACCGCATGATTTCTCACGACCCGGACATCACCCGGCTTCTCGACCGCATGGAGAAGCGCGGCGTCATCTCGCGGGAACGGCAGACCGACGACCGCCGCGTCGTGAAGACGCGAATCACCGCGCAAGGTCTCCGTCTTCTAAAAACTCTCGACCAGCCCGTTCACGATCTTCACAAACGGCAGTTCCGGCATCTGCCGACGGTGCGTCTGAAGACGCTCTCTGAGCTTTTGGAGGAAGTCCGCACCCGTAAGCCGGAGTAGCAAAGCATTTCGGAACGAGTTTCAAATCACCAATCACATAACACACAGGAGAACAAACATGGGGCACTCTCTATCACGAATCGCGGCAGCCGCAGGACTCGCTGCTGTTCTTTCGCTGCCTGCGTTGTCCGCGAGTTCCAGCTGGCGGATCGACCCGCAGCACACTTCCGCGCAGTTTGCGGTAAGGCACCTGATGATTTCGACGGTGCGCGGCGAATTCCACAACGTCACGGGAACGATTGCCTGGGACGATCAGGACATCACGAAGTCCGTCGTGGATGTCACGATCGACGCAACGACAGTAGACACCCGCGAACCTAAGCGCAATGACCATCTCAAGAGTCCCGACTTTTTCGATGTCGCGAAGTATCCCACGATAACTTTCAAGTCCAAGAGGGTCGAACAGGCTGCGCCGGGCAAGCTGAAAATCACGGGCGATCTCACCATTCACGGGGTCACCAAGGAAGTGGTCCTCGATGTCGAGGGTCCGACCGCTGCCATTAAGGATCCCTGGGGCAACGCCCGGGTCGCCGCCTCCGCGACGACGAAGATCAATCGTCAAGACTTCGGCGTGAAATGGAACGCCAACGTCGACGGCGGCGGTGTTGTGGTTGGCGATGACGTCAACATCACCATCGATCTGGAAATGGTCAAGCAGGCTCCGTCGAAGACTGGCAACTAAGGGAATTTTATTTCAGCTGAACCGGGGCAGGTCGTGCGGTGCGCATGCACCGCCCGCCTCGATTCCTTCATCAAATGTTGGAACGCAAAAGGAAGAAAGCAATGCAAAAGCCAGCGACAACAGATCATCCGGTTCATGATTTTATCGTCAAGCGTTGGAGCCCGAGGGCATTCTCGGATAAGCCTGTCTCGCCCGAGGTACTGCGCAGCCTCTTCGAAGCGGCTCGCTGGGCCGCGTCCAGCTACAACGATCAGCCCTGGGCTTATCTCGTTGCCACAAAGGACGACAAAGAGAATTTCTCGAAAATACTCAGTGTCCTGATGGACATGAATGCCGCTTGGGCGAAACACGCCCCCGTACTTGCGATTTCCGTTGCGCGCCAGCACTTCAAACACAATGGCTCGCAGAACCCCGTCGCTCAACACGATGTCGGCGCTGCTAACGCACAATTGACTATGGAAGCGACCTCACGCGGCCTCGTCGTTCATCAGATGGCGGGCTTCCATCATGACAAAGCGCGCCAGCTCTTCGGGATTCCTGAGGGCTGGGAGCCCGTTTCCGCCATTGCGATTGGCTATCCCGGCGACCCGGAGAATCTTCCTGAACAATTGCGAAAGACGGAGTTGGCTCCGCGGACACGCAAACCGCTCAGCGAATTTGTGATGAGCGGCCGCTGGGGTCATACTGCTCCTTTCGTTTCGAATTAAAGGAGAGCAAAACCACGGCCAGGCCATGCACCGCACATTCGAATTCCTTCTCCATCATGGCTATGTTGTCTTGCCCGGCTGGGTCTTTGCCGAGCAAATGGGACTTCCTCTCCCTTCGATGCCGCTCTTGCTCGCTGCAGGGGCGCTTTCCGGTACGGGCAACTTGAACTTTTTTGCCGCGCTCTCCTATGTGATTGTGGCAGCCGTCGCCGCCGATTCGATTTGGTATCAGCTCGGCCGCCGCAAAGGTATCGCCATCCTTCAACTTCTTTGCAAGATTTCGCTGGAGCCGGATTCCTGCGTTCGGCGCACGGAAGGTGTTTTCTCCAAGCAGGGCGCGCGCTCTCTCCTGCTTGCCAAATTTGTTCCAGGCCTGAGCACCGTCGCGCCGCCTCTCGCCGGCATCTTTCACATGCGTCCGCGGCGTTTCCTTCTTTTCGATGCCCTGGGGTCGCTTCTCTGGGCCGGCGCGTTTTTAGGTCTCGGGTATGCTTTCAGCGGCGAAATCGAGCGCGTGGCGGAACACCTGGCCGCGCTCGGTGGCTGGCTTGTGGTCCTTCTTGCAGGCGCGCTCGCGGCTTACGTCGCATACAAGTTTATCGCCCGGCAGCGCTTCCTGCGCGAACTGCGCATCGCGCGCATCACCGTTGACGAGCTGAAACAAAAAATCGACTCCGGCGAAGACCTTGTCATCGTCGACCTGCGCCATTCCGTGGATTTCGAAGCCGATCCCGAAACCATTCCCGGCGCCTTTCGCATGGACGCCAAGGAGCTGGAAGAAAAAAACGACCGCTTGCCGCGCGAACGCGAGGTGGTTCTCTACTGTACTTGACCGAACGAAGCCACCAGCGCCCGTGTGGCGCTGCTCCTCAGAAGAAAAGGGATCAAACGAATCCGGCCCTTGCAGGGTGGTCTCGATGCGTGGCGCGAACGCGGCTACCCGATGGTCAACCTCTCTGACTCTGTTGCTGAACAGAAAGGAGCGCCGAGATGAATCCGGAACACGCTTTTTTTGCGCAACCCCTTGAATCTCTGGAAAACCTGCCTAAAGCCGAGGCAGAACAATGCCACCCTGCGCCTGGTATTTCCCTTTCTTGTCTTTGTAACTCACTTCGCAGTCCTCATCGGAGAGGAAAAAGATCACCTGACAGAGGCCTTCATTCGCATAAATCTTCGCCGGCAACGGCGTCGTGTTGCTGATTTCCAGGGTCACGAAGCCTTCCCACTCCGGTTCGAACGGCGTCACGTTCACGATAATCCCGCAGCGCGCATACGTCGACTTGCCCACGCAGATGGTCAGCACGTTGCGCGGAATCCGGAAATATTCCACCGATCGGGCTAAGGCAAACGAATTCGGCGGAATGATGCACACCTCGCCGTGGTAATCCACCAGTGACCGCGGATCGAAATGCTTCGGATCGACAATCGTCGAATTCACGTTCGTAAAAATCCGGAATTCGTCCGCCACGCGGATGTCGTAACCGTACGATGACAGTCCGTAACTGATTACTCCTTCGCGCACCTGCCGGTCCGTAAACGGCTCGATCATCCTATGCTCCAGCGACATGCGGCGGATCCAGCGGTCTGGCTTGACGGCCATCCATTCCTCCTCGAGATGTGATTTCCTTTTTTTTGTACCTTCGCTTCGTTGCAACAGCCACGCGCTTAAAATGTAAGCGTCAAAAGATGTTCAGTGTAGATTACCCCTCATGTCTTGACAACCTGAGCCGCACCCTCTAGCATCTGCCTCGGAAGCGCGGGAGGTTTGCGTGATCAAGCTGGACATCGTCAACGCCGTCGTCACGACGACGAACATCAGCCGCACCAAAGCCGAGCAGGCCGTTGAAACCGTTTTCGAATCCTTGAAGCAGGCCATGGGCCGCGGCCAACGCATTGAACTCCGCCGCTTCGGCGTCTTCAGTGTCAAACCGCGCAAGACCGGCATCGGGCGCAATCCCCGCACCGGTGAAGAGGTCAGCATTCCCCCGGGAAAGGCCGTTCGCTTCAAACCTGGTAAAGAACTTCAGGGCATGGAAGAAGAAAAAAAGGCGGGGTGAACTGACCGCGGCGAACTCTCGAGCGACCCAGACGAGCGAACCCTCTCCGTTTCGAAGCTGGCGCACACCTGCGCAACTGTGCTGTACTTGTAAGTGCGGCGCGCCTATTTCGCGCTGAACCCTTCGTGACTAGTCCACCCCAAGAAAATCCACCGCGAGCCACACTCAGCAACATGGATTGGCGCGCGATTCCCATCGGTGAAGTGCAATACGCGCGCGTTCCTCGCCGGCCTTCGGCAAAAGCTCTCATCCTCGCTTGCTTCTTGTTTTTCCTCACTCTTTGCACGTGTTTGGTCGCTGGCACACAGTTCGCCATCGCTTATGCTCGCAATCAGGCGGTTTCTCTCGACGAATTTGTCCGCGCCTTCGCCCTGCTCTACAAACGCCCCGCCGCCCTAAGTGCAGGCCTCCCCTTCGCCATCACCTTGCTCACCATCCTGCTGGCCCACGAGCTCGGCCATTTCTTCGCCTGCCGCCATCATCAAATCCGCGCCAGTTACCCATACTTCATTCCTTTCCCCTCGCTCATCGGCACCTTTGGGGCCTTCATTTTGATTCGCTCGCCGATCCGCACCGCCCGGGCTCTCTTCGACGTGGGCGCTTCCGGCCCGCTTGTAGGCTTTGTTCTCGCGGTTCCCGCGCTGGTCTACGGCGTTCTCCACGCCAAGATCGTTCCCGGCCTTGTCGACCCGCGCCACGCCGAAGTCGTCTTCGGCACGCCGCTGCTGCTTCGCTTTCTCGCAAATCTGGTGCATCCCGGCATTTCCCCGGGCACTTTGCTGCTTCATCCCGTCGGCCGCGCCGCATGGGTTGGGCTGTTTGCAACTTCTCTCAATCTGCTGCCCGTTGCCCAGCTGGATGGCGGCCACATTCTCCGCTCCATCAGTTCCCGGTTGCACCGCTTCCTGTCAAGCCTGCTTCCCCTGGTTCTCATCGTTCTTGCGTACTTCCATTTCTGGGAAGGGTGGTACATCTGGGGCGCATTGTTATTTGGCATGAGCTTTCTTCGCGTGGCTCCCATTTTTGACCCGACGCCTCTCGACCCTCATCGCCGGCTTGGAGCGCTTTTCACGTTGCTCATCTTTCTCCTCTGTTTCATGCCCGCGCCGTTCAACTTTTCTCCAACTTCTCATTGACCGCTTTCCAACTCCGGTTATGATGCCTTCCGCCTGCTCGCAGGCCATCGCGTGGGTGCATGCCCATGACACAACTCGTCCGCATACTTCGATTCCGTGATCTCCTACTTCTCTTCGTCGGTTCCGTCATTGGCTCCGGCATCTTCCTTACTCCCGGCTTGATCTTTCGCCAGCTTGGAGGCTCCGTTGGCTTCTCTCTGCTCGTGTGGCTGGCTGGCGGCGTGCTATCTCTTCTGGGAGCGCTCACTTACGCCGAGCTTGCCGCCTGCAACCCTGAGGCTGGCGGCCTCTACTGTTATATCCGTGACGCATTCGGCCGTTTTCCCGCCTTCCTCTACGGTTGGTGTCTGTTCCTCGTGATTGCCAGCGGCTCGGTCGCGGCGCTTGCCCGCGCTTTCAGCCGCTACCTGGCCGAAATTATCCCGCTCACTTCTCTTGCCTCTACATTCGCTGCCGTCGCCATGATCGCCGTGGTCACCATCGTGAACGTCTGGGGACGCGCAAGAGCGCAGATTTGCAGAATTGGACCACGCTCGCCAAAGTTGGCATCATCGTTCTCCTAAGCGCCGTATTGCTTGCCATGGGCCGGCACTTCAGCGATCTGCCCTCGGCCATGGGTACAACGCAGCACGGCCACACTCTCTGGTCCAATTTCGGCCTGGCTATGATCGCCGTCCTCTGGGCCTACGAAGGCTGGCAGTTCGGCACTTACAGCGCCGGGGAAGTCGTCGAGCCGCAACGGAATTTCCCGCGATCATTTCTCGCGGGCTCCTTGCTCCTAGCAGGTCTGTACATGATTGCCGTTATCGCGTACCTCGCGGCCCTTGGTCCCGTCGCATCCACGGCCAGCGAAGCCATCGCCGCCACCGCCGTCGCCGCCGTCCTGGGCCGCAATGCCCAAATCATCGTTGCCTTCACCATCCTCGTCTCCACTTTCAGCGCCGCCAACAGCGTGATTCTCACCGCCCCCCGCGTCTTCTACGCCATGGCCAACAACAACCTCTTCTTCAAAAAGCTGGCCGAGGTTCATCCGCGTTTTCAGACTCCCGCGGCCGCGGTCGTCGCACTCGGTGTGTGGTCCGCCATCCTTGCTGCCACGGGCAAATTCGCGGAACTCATTGGCGGGGTCGTTTTTATTGGCTGGATCTTTTATGGACTGGGCGGGCTGGCCATTTTCCCCATTCGCCGCGCAGGGGCAGGCCGTCCCATACCCTATCGCGTTCCTGGCTATCCGTGGACGCCGCTTGTCTTTGTCCTCGCCGCCGCGGCCATCGTTGGCAACGCCATCTATCTGGCTTTCCGCGACCCAAAAGAATTCATCCACCTCGAGGTCGCCATCCTGCTCTTTCTCCTTGGCCTCCCCGCCTATTTCTTCTGGCGCACCCGGGCCTCCTCCTGAATTTGCGGCAGCGCCTCGCCACAGGAAAGAAGATTTCTTATGGGGAGCTGAATCAGTCCTGAGGATGGGACTCGGCAAGGTTCCTCAAAGTAATCTCGCGGGCTTGGCGAACGCGCTCGCTCGCTGAGCCACTCGGTTCAAGCCTCAGATAAGCATCCAGATTCTGGAGTTGCGCGCGGTAATCGTGTCTGCGGCCGTAAACATCTGAGATGACCAGGTAGGCCTCCGCGAAATTGGGGTTGCGGAGCAGTGCCTCACGCGCGCTTCTTTCCGCCTCATCCACGCGATCCAATCGCAAGAGCGCCATGCCCAGAATTGAATGACCATCGGGGGAATGATCGTCCGCTTCCAATCCCCTGCGAATGACTTTCTCCGCCTCTCCTGGATTCCCTTCCAGATAAAGGAGATAGCCGATTCCAAACGCCGCCCTGGCGTATCGCCCACCGCTCAAATCAATGGCCTTTTGAAACGCTTGCATGGCTTCCTCATGGTGACCGAGCCTCAACTCCGCAACACCCGCGTGGTAGTGCGCCTCGTAGTACTCCGGATACGCCCCGGTGGCTTTCCTGAAATGGGCCAAGCTGCCTCCAGGGTCATTCTTTATCAGGCGATCCAATCCTTTTT
>Ga0209180_10000266_pt1 | contig 23498 bp, 15 predicted proteins | sample CZO8metaG_3_FD_188355 | JGI IMG/M metagenome (GOLD analysis project Ga0209180, IMG submission 188355) | Vadose zone soil microbial communities from the Eel River Critical Zone Observatory, Northern California, USA - CZOApr15con2H2.8 metaG... | ecosystem: Environmental > Terrestrial > Soil >...
TACTATGCCTGGCATGTTGGAGTAGGAAGCAGCTTTAGTAATCCACAGCTTGAATTCTGTTTGCAAACCACCTACATGCTTTTTGCGCGTATCTTTTTTGTGCGTGTCTGCGAGGATTATAGACTGACTTCAACTTGTCTCACTCATCGTGATACTTCCGTACCCGACATGCAAGCTTGTAGTGACTTGCTCTCGCGTATTTCAGCCACCTATTTCCGGCTCCTCAAGCAAATATACCGGCGTGCAGGCCTGGACCACGACAATCCTTTCTACCACCAGAGGTCTTACGACTGGTTCACTGCTGATGAGCAGACTATCCTGGCTCTGTATACACTGCTCAACCACTTTAGCTTCAAGGAGCCAGTGCATACTCACGAGACCAATTCGGGAATGGGAACCGTCTCCCGAAAATCCCCGCGCAGCAATACAACCGACACAAACGATACAAAAGACACAAAAGACACAAATGATACAAACCTCTTTGGAAGTCCACCAGGCGTGGATATACTGGGAAGAGTTTACAACGAGGGCTACATTGCAAATAAGGAGCGCAGCGCGAAAGGGCAATTCTACACGTCACCGCAAGTGGTTGACTATATGCTTGATTCGCTCGGCATCCCCACCTTTACAGATATATCTTATGGCTACAAGAAATGTATAGACTTCTTAGAAAAGACGGTGGGTGATCTCTCGTGTGGCAGTGGCTCGTTTCTGGTGGCAGCGGCGGCACGCAAAAGGCATATTTTACAGCGCCTGGTTACTGAACACGAGGTCAGCCCAGCATATGCCCTTCAAATACTGGCCAACACATTTTTGGGTTTTGATCTCAATCCATTTGCATGCTACCTGGCCGAAATGAACCTGCTTATGCAGTGCCTGCCATTCCTGATCGACGAACAAGGCCAATTGTGTAGAAGTGTTGAACGCTTCCATATCTACTGCTCCGATATCCTTGAGCCCACCATTAACGAGCAAACATGTACGCGGGCAAACGGTAAAATAAATCAATGCTCAGGCTCTCGATCCCCACTCCCGGTTCTCTCGGATGAAGAACAGCGCATTAGGGATAGTAAGGACGCCAAAGGACTACCGGATCACCTGGTGCTACCCAATATGGCTCGGCATGGCCTGGATTATCTTGTTGGCAATCCCCCATATGTGAGCGCTGGTGAAAGCCCTGATAGCCTGCCGTATCGCAACAAGGTCTGGAACTCTGGCATCTACACATTGCTGTATCAACGCTGGGATCTGTTTGTACCCTTCTTTGAACGCAACCTGCAATTTCTGCACCCCGAAACAGGTCGGCTCAGCTTGATTGTCTCCAATGGGATCGAGACCGAGGGTTATGCTGAACGTCTGCGACAGGCGCTTAGCAATCAATATCACTTACTACAAATCGACTTTTTCCCGGGACTGCGTCTCTTTCAAAATGCTGCCGTCGAAAACACCATTGTACTCCTTGAGAATCGTGCTCCTGATGACCAGCATGAGGTAATACGGCGAAAGCACCTGCAAGCTGATTGTAAGCACTTTGAAACATTGCCGCCCATCCTGCAGCTATCTTCCAATAGTCAGATTTTCCGATGGCGTTATGACCCTGCACTTGATAAAAGCGTAGCAGAGGGCTGTATTCCACTGTGCTCTATTGTATATATTGGTACAGGAGTTGAAGCACAGAGTGACGAGGACGCTGATCCAGTAATTAACGGAAAAAGGCAGAAACGCTTTACACTCAACAATGTCTTTTTGTCTCCAGATGTTGGAGACGCACGACCTGCAGAATACATCGATGATGGAGTGCTTGGTGACGATGTAGGCCACTACTATCTACGCCGCAAGCGTTATGTAGCTTACGAAAAATTTCGCCCACAGATGCGAGGCCCAAGACATATAGCTCTTTTCCACACACCCGAGAAATTGTTACTAGGCGAAACATCGGGTGGCTATTACGACCGCGCTGGACTTTTCGCTAATCATAGCGTGCAAGTGGTAGTCTCCTGGAAGGCACTAGAGCAAGCAGGAGCCATTGAAGAGAGAGGCATTCAGACAGTCTTACGGAAATCTCGACAGATTACGGGAATTATCAACAGTTTTTCCCCCATCGCTGAATTGTTTGATCTGCGCTACCTGCTTGCTATAATCAATAGCCATTTCATGCGTGAATACATCACCTCCAATATGCATGAAGGTACCCGCAAAGCGCGCATCTATCCCAATGTATGGAAACGTTTGCCTATCAAAGTTGCTTCTGCCAAACGACAACAGCAAATAGCAACGCTGGTTGACGCTGTCCAGGAACAATATCAGCGCAGTCGCGTTGACCTTAACGCACTGCTGTCTGAGATAGAGACATTGGTAGAGAAGGTCTATAGAGAATCTGCGGATGCAGAAATGATGGACATTATCAATTCCAGGCCGGCGTCTCGCGTCCTTGTAAGCCCATTACCCAGGTGCTAAAATACATAGGGAGGGCCACATATATGAATGAGGTTAATCAAGAACCCGATCCAGTTTCCCAGATGCGAGCCATAACCATCTCACGCGAATATGGCAGCGGCGGCGGCGAGATTGCCACGCGCCTTGCCAGCCGCCTGGGATGGCAGTTGATTGACCACGAGGTTGTCGTGCAGGTGGCACATGAGCTAGGTGTCAGCGAAGCAGAAGCGGAAGAGCACGATGAACGCGTCGAGGGTCTTGTCGAACGCATTCTGAAGGGTATGCAACTGTTTGAACCGGCGGCACTTGTGTCTGCACCGATTCTTCCAATGGTAACAGACTCGCGCTCTTACCAGGAAGCGCTGGGCCGGGTTGTTGAAGCAACCGCCGCAGCGGGGCATGTCGTGATTGTCGGGCGAGGCTCGCAAGTCCTCTTAGTTCGTAGACGCGATGTGCTTCATGCGCGCATCGTGGCGCCACTCGATCCGCGTATCGCCTATGTAATGGTTCGTGAAGGCCTGAACCAGGCGGCAGCACGTGCACGCATACAGCTCAAAGATCGTGACCGGGTGCGCTACCTGCAGGAAGTGCATAACCGTAATCCGCACGATGCGAACCTGTATGATATCGTAGTGAACACCGGAGTCCTCGACCTGGAGAGCGCCGTCGATTTGATTTATCTTGCGCTGCAGCGTAAGGCCAGGCAGCTCACGACACCAACTAAAGAGCTAGGACCGGGTGCAGGCCTGGCACGTTATCCTGGCCAGCCCGGGGACTTCCGCCCTCCAGAGCACCTGACTGAGCAGTCCCAGTGAGATGATTACCTCCTTTGATTTAACAAAACAAACTGTTCTTGTTTGTGCGTGGCTCACAAGATGAGTGACTGTGAGCCACGCACAATGTTATTTACCTACCTGAAAGGCTTCGTCAGAGGCGAATGTGAGCGCAGTTTGAACCGCTGCTCATACTTCACGCTGCTAAAGCCCTTTGGCAAGAGCGTTGACGCTCATTGCTGAATCTGCTCATCTTTTTTCCCAAACATACTACCAAGCATATGACCAAGCCCACCACTAGCCTCCTGCGGCTGGTTCACACCATCGCCGGGGGCCTGCATTCCCAACGCTGTATCGATCTGCGAGCCGACGGGCCCTGGTAGCTTCTGCTTCAAGAAGCCAATTACCAAGTCCGCAGCTTGTTTCGCTACATCATGGGGAATACCGGTTCTTTCTGTGATCTGGTTAATCAACTCATCCATTGAAATCTTCTCCCTTTTCGATTGGCTCACTCTTTGAATACAACTTGCGTCGTACCTACGAACTCGTTCCCGAACGTCCCACGAATCCAGCGACAAAGTGCACGATTGCCAGGAGGACGACAGCCCCCAGGAAAGCAGCAATTATTGTGGCAAAGAAACCAAGCGTGGTATTGGGAAGCAAGAGGTTTATCACCAGCCCGGCAAGAAATGCGCCGACGAGGCCAACCACGATAATGCCTATAATCCCAAAGTGGGGGAAGGGGATTTTTACGAATCTGGTTGCCAGGAAGCCAGCAATCAAGCCAACAATCAACCACACCCACCAGCGGGATGTTGTGAAGGCAGCGCCTAAAACCAGAGTTGTGAGTACCATGTAAGTATCTCCTTACCCTCTTGGCAGGCTCTCTGGCCCGCCAGGATTTCTCTTTCGTCCGCTCCCGTTGAGCGAGCTGTGAGCTTAGACAACAGCACTGAGAAAATGTCACATTGAGGGCATTCCATAGCTCAAAGGCCCACTCCCCAACTGACACGCCTCGTCCTCTCTGGTGCCAGTATAAGGAGCAAGCGTCATGAAAGCGTCATGAGCAGCGTCATGGGGAGTGGCTCGCTTACTGCTGCGTTCCTCATTGGTGATAAAATATCGATATTTTGTTGATTCGGGAAACACCGCATCCTTGCTCTTCTTGTGAAGACCCGCTGCGCCCGGATTCTCCGATTAAGGATGAAGTCACTGACACTTGACGCTCCTAAACACGCGGTGCTATGCTGCAAACAATGAATAAAGACGCGACACGTCGCGTCCGTGACAGCGTTGTCGAGAGGAATATACACAGCTATGGGCATCATTGAAACGCGCTTAGACCGCAGCAGCCCCGATTTTCAAGAGAACACAAACTACTTCCAGCAACTTCTAGACCAACTTAACGAACGTATTCGACAGGTACAGCAGGGTGGAGGTGAGGAGGCGACCACCAGACACCGCAAACGAAATAAATTGCCGGCACGCGAACGCATCCAGTTATTATGCGACCCTGATACGCCTTTCCTGGAACTGAGTCCTTTGGCGGCATGGGATATGTATGATAACGAAGCGCCTTCGGCCGGCATCGTCACAGGGATTGGGGTTGTCGAGGGGCAGGAATGCATCATTGTCGCGAATGATGCCACGGTTAAGGGCGGCACCTACTACCCGATGACCGTCAAGAAACATCTACGCGCTCAAGAGATTGCCGAACAGAACCATTTACCCTGCATATACCTCGTCGATTCGGGCGGCGCTTTTCTGCCGCTACAGGCCGATGTTTTTCCTGACCGTGAGCACTTCGGTCGTATCTTCTACAACCAGGCTCGCATGTCCAGCCAGCGCATTCCACAGATTGCCGCCGTGATGGGTTCATGTACAGCGGGAGGCGCTTATGTTCCCGCTATGAGCGATGAAACGGTGATTGTACGTGGCAATGGCACCATTTTCCTGGGTGGCCCGCCGCTGGTCAAAGCGGCGACAGGCGAAGTAGTAAGCGCAGAAGAACTGGGTGGCGCGGATGTGCACTGCCGCACCTCCGGTGTCACCGACCACTATGCTCTGAATGACGAACACGCTCTGGCAATCTGCCGCAGTATCGTCTCCAATCTCAATCGACGCAAGTATATTCCCTGGGATATTACTACACCCGAACCACCACGTTACGATCCTCATGAACTCCTGGGCATTGTTCCAAGGGATAGCCGCAAGAGCTACGATGTGCGGGAGATCATCGCTCGCATCGTTGACGGGAGCCGCTTCCACGAATTCAAGGAACTCTATGGTACCACACTTGTTTGCGGCTTTGCCCGCCTGATGGGCTATCCTGTGGGCATCATCGCGAATAACGGTATCCTTTTTTCAGAGAGTGCACTCAAGGCAACGCATTTCATGGAATTGTGCGCGCAGCGCAGTACACCGCTGATCTTCCTGCAAAACATTACCGGTTTCATGGTAGGTAAGCAGTATGAGAATAGCGGCATCACCAAGGATGGTGCGAAAATGGTGATGGCTGTCGCCAATGTACCTGTACCGCGCTTCACCGTGATTATCGGCGGCTCATTTGGCGCTGGTAACTATGGCATGTGCGGACGGGCGTACTCGCCCAGGCAGTTGTGGATGTGGCCCAACGCGCACATCTCGGTGATGGGCGGCGAACAGGCAGCAAGCGTGCTGGCAACTGTGCGCAGAGATAGCCTGGAGGCACGCGGCAAAACTATGAGCGAGGAAGAAGAGGCAGAGTTTAAAAGGCCGATTCTTGAGAAGTATGAGGAGGAAGGCAATCCCTATTACAGTACCGCCCGTCTCTGGGATGATGGGATCATTGACCCTCGCGATACACGCACAGTGCTGGCGCTGGGTATCGCGGCAGCTCTGAATGTGCCTATGCTGGATACCCCTTTCGGAGTATTCCGGATGTAAATACGCATATAAATGCGCATAAATATACGTAATTTATTAAAGGAGCGGGATGATGCCAGCATATACGCACATCACAATTGAGCGAAGCCACCAGGACAAGATTGCGACGATCACCATGCGGCGTCCAGAGGTACACAATGCATTTAATGCACAGCTTATCCAGGATCTGCAGGCAGCTTTTACTGAACTGAGCACCGATACCCGGCTGCACGCCGTCATATTGACGGGCGATGGACCTTCATTCAGCGCCGGGGCCGATCTGAATATGATGAAGGCCTCGGCAACGTTCACGCAGGAACAAAACCTGGACGACGCGCTGCGCCTGGCTGATCTCTTCGACACAATCAACACCTTTCCTTGCCCGGTGGTGGCGCGTGTCAATGGCACAGCTATGGGTGGCGGCCTGGGCTTGCTCGCTGTCTGTGATATCGTCATTGCCGTCGAGAGCGCACGACTGGCTTTTAGCGAGGTGAAGCTAGGCATCGCGCCAGCCGTTATTTCACCCTATGTAGTACGCAAAATCGGTGAGACACACGCACGTGTGCTCTTTGTAACAGGTGAACGTTTCAGCGCGGCCCGCGCTCGCGAGATCGGCCTGGTCCATATCGTCACCACTGCTGAAGAACTCGATGCCGCGGTGGAGAAAACGGTGAGCGAGTTATTAAGCAGCGGCCCGCAAGCACTACGTGCCTGTAAAGCCCTGGCATTGAATGTGGGACATATGGATCATGAGAGAGTACGCAGATATACCGCCGAGACGATCGCTACACTACGTGTGAGCGCTGAGGCACAGGGAAGACTGCGCGCGTTCCTGGAGAAAAGATAAATGAGAATTGGCCTGCTGACGCAGGGCTTACACTCCAGAGACCATAGTCACCTGAGCATTGTCTTGCCTGATTAAGGCGGCAATAGTTTCCCGAGAGACTGCCACCTGACTGCATGGCCCCGTCAAAGGAGAGAATTGGATGGCCCGCAGAATCCAGAACAGTAAATTGTATATGCCTGGAATTATTCACAGTTCCCGTTAAAGGACCGCTCAATTGAAGACCAGTGAAGTAGCCACTAATAGCATCCTGGCTTTGTTGAAGTCCTGTAAGAGACATTTCTGTTTTGACATTTGCGGGTATGTCGAAAATAGTTCCAATATAGGAACTTTTAATATAGGAACTTTTAAAGATTGCCGAAGTGGTTGACGATGGCACAGGAGTAGATGCTGACGTTGGTCTCGGAGTAATCGTCTGATATAGTAGTGCTGCTGTTGGAGCAGCAGGACGAGAGCCATGGTACACCGTAGAAGACAAGAAAACTGCCCAGAGAGCTATACCAATGATAACGCCTACAAGTAGTGCAATAGAGATAGGTAATAATACGCCGCGTTTCCTGGAACGTGCTTTGCGCGACTGTACTGGTAAAGATGCAGCGGTTGAGCTTGCAACAGGTATAAATGCTCTGGCAGGATCAGGTACCGCTTGCTCAGGTGCAGTGGGCTGACTGGTTACAGTTAATGACTCAAGGGGAGACTCTGACGATACCTGTTGTGGCGTTTCTGCCTCCGACTCAGAGGAAATCGATGGCTCAACAACAGGTTCTAGTGATTCTTGCTCGGAGGAATCGGCTCCCAATTGAGAGTAGGCCGATGCCCCAATAATTGGCTCCAATCCCACTTGCTCCGGTGTCACGGTTTCTGGTTGTGAGGAGGCCACTGGCTCAACATCAGATTTCTTTGGCAGGTGCTCTACTAAGGCTAATGAAACGACGTCAGGGGCAAGAGGTTGTTGATCCGGCGCGTCAGCTAACGTATTGTGCGAAACAGGTAGCACCTGATCGATTGGAGACATAGGGGACGCTTGATTTGCTGGGACCGGCGGGACGATATTCGGTACAGGGGATTGTTGGTTCAGCGGGTCTGGCGGCTTTTGCAATGCTGGACCGGCGTTCGGCGCTAGGTCCAACATGTGTCGCAGGTCTACTTTCGGTGACTGTATCCACGTTGAATCGGTTTTTAACGCCTGTTCAAACTGCTGCACACTGGCGAAGCGATCGTTCCCGCTGAGAGACATGGCACGGTGAATAGTATCGGCTACATGCATTGAAATAGCCGGTACCACTTGATACATTGGTTCTAGTGAATCTACACTCTTGCTAGCTCGATAAAGGGCATCATCGGGAACGATACCCGTTAATAGCGTGTAAAATGTCGCACCTAATCCATAAATATCGCTACGAGTGTCGATTTCGCCATCATATTGTTCGGGCGCTTCATAGGGAGTCAAAGAGTGACGAGCGCTGGTAGTGGTTGAGCCCAGGTTATATTTCTTGCCAACACCAAAATCAACCAGCACAACCTTATCTCTGGTAGATAGTACGATGATGCTGGCCGGCTTGATATCCTGGTGGAGAACAGGAGGTTGTTGACTGTGCAGATAGGCAACAGCGCTCAAGACCGGTTCCATGATAATTATAGCTTGCGGAAATGAAAAACACTTCCCAGGCTGGTGAAGACGCACCATCCCCAGGCTCAGCCCTTCAATATAATCCATGAGCACATACACACGATCATACTTGGCGTCGCTAAGCACATTATAAACGCGAGGAAGCGCCTCGTGTCGAAGCAGCCTGAGCGCCATCCCATCAAGGGTAATCTGATACAGTTTATGCCTGCTCGGGTTGATTACCTCTTTTAAGACGAACAGGTTAGCATTATTGCCTCTGTTGCGCTGATCTCTCACCAAATAGATGTTACCAAAACCACTATCGCTAAGCTGGTCTTGTATAAGAAACCGACCTCTTATGATGGTTCCGACAGGGAGAGAATTCACCATGCCATACCTCTATAAAACTAAAGACTCTATTACTCTAGACTACGTCTGGCTATTATATATAGATGACTTTTTATTTGCAAGCTCAAGAATAGCGATAAATGTGTTATGGCAAGTTCGATTTTATCGAGAGAGGTGGGCAGAGTAATTCATGATGTCGCTGCTGGTGAGTAAATACGAGTTCCATCTCTATAGCTTTATGACCGGATAATCTTAGCCTGTTCTAAATCCGCCAGCAATTGCTGCACTCCGTACTGTGTACGTCCTATCAAACGCTCCAGCTCTGCGACATTGCGCTGTCCATCCACCAGCAACAAAAGGCGCCGGTGCTGCCGCGATAAGCCCAGTTGATCGACATGACGCAGCGATTCCTCAAGAGGTATCACAAGATGGGGAACAACAGATGCAGATATGAACGAAATGACCTGCTCTGTCCTGCCGTTGCTTGCCTGTCTTCTAGCAGCAGATTCCCGCAAAGGAGATATTGGGATGCGCGGATGCGTTCCGGTATCCCTCATTCGCTGCTCGAAAGCAGGGGTGCTAACAAAAGCAGGAATGGAAGGAATCTCAGAGATAGGTGTGGGAATAAATGCAAAGCGACAGGTTCCCCAACTACTGAGCCAGCGCAAAGCATTTTGACCGTAGAAAGCCGTAGTTTGAGCCTCCACCGCCTGCCCGTTGACAAATGTAATCATACCCTCTTCAAATGTCTCGCCTTCTCCACGCTCAACGGTCAGCATGCCAGATTTCCGACTAAGCTGGATCACCTGGATCACATCAGCGAGACTATTCGTGATCGTTTCTTTCTGCTGCGCCATGGGTATGCTCACTCCTCAATAAACCAAGAAGAAGATTCCCCCGGGGGCATTAATTAACACACCAATTCGCCACAAGTATATCACGAGATGAAAATATCTACAAAGATAGGCATACATGCTAACTTTCTTCGGCTTCTTTTCCCATACGTAGCCCCCTGTGCTGTAGTCAGTCATTGTCAGATGACCGGGTAGTACTATTTGATTGACTTCTGCCATACAGCATTGCAAACTGATATACAGCAATATAAATATGAATCCCAGCGAACTGTTGACCATTGGTATTTATTGTTTGCCTTGCGTCGATCCTTTCCAAATGAGTACTGCTCAGTTTTCATTGTAAATGGGCTCCGCTGGTTATCAGAATTAACAGAAGAGCCCAGCATGTGCCAAAGGCACACCATCCACGAACAGAAAGGAAAACCATGCTATGGCATCGATAAGAACAGGAACGCAAATGTCAAAAAAGTCATCTACAAGAAAGTCGCTTCCGTTGTCCATACGCATCTCTTTGTGGTTGATAGCAGTGTCCATTTTACCGCTCCTTCTTACACTGGTCATTAGCGAATTACAGTCTCGTTCTACGTTGATAAGCCAGGCTAGCAGGACCATGGAAACTGATGCACAGACACATGCTCAGTTAATCGATAATTATTTCACACAGAAATTGATAATATTAAAAAGTTTAGACTACACCCCGCTGGTTCAACAGTATCTCCTGGATCCGGCGGGAGATCAACAAAATGTGCAAACGATCTTGCAAAATGGGCTTGCTATCCAGCGCTTGGTCGATCCTGATGTAACGATTGTTACATTTTTCGATCCACGGGGAAAGGTCCTATTGGATTATTCTCTGTACGGCTTGAAACCACAACCGCATGGGAAGTACATGATTCCGCCAGAAGATGCACAGCAAATAGCAAAAGGTCAGCAGTTTATATCCGGCGTGTACTATGATCCCGTCACACATCAATCCACAGTCGATTTATACACTCCAGTTTATTCAACCACGCTGAAAAGGTTATTGGGCGTTGTGCGCGATACGCTCGACATTCACTCTGTGGGGCAAATTGTCAACAGCGAAAAGGGAGTTAATGGCGCCGGTAGTTATGCTTTCATACTTGACCAGAACGGTGTGCGGATTGTCGATCCTGATCCAAAGACTCTCTTTACATCCATTGCTCCTCTCAACGCACCAATACAACAGCGCATCACAGATGAAAATCGCTATGGAAAGAACAGCACAATACCGGTTTCAGCAGATGCTAACCTGGGGGGCATACAAAGCCAGCCTAAGCCGCCGGTAACATTTCAGGAAGTACCAGCCGGACAGAATGCGTCATTTCAAGTCACCCGACGTCCGCTGTCGTTAGTCCCCTGGACCTATTTTGTATTGACTCCCGTGAACGAGGTGATTGCTGTAGCGAATCAACAGTTGCTCATTATCGTCCTGATCGCTTCAGCTATACTCTTGCCTGTGGCGGTTATTGGTTGGATTGTAGGATATCGTATTTCTTCCCCGATATTGCGCTCTGTAAAATCCCTTGTTAAAAACAGCTATGTACTCAACCAGCTATCGGGGAGAGAAAAGAACGCGTCATCAGAGCAGGTCTGGATCGTTGAGGCTTCAAAGACCGGTCTCAAATCCCAACAATACTATACAGATGCATCGAAGATAGCAGCGCGCCGGCTTAACGAACTCGGTAGAGGTTTGCTCGAATGGCAAGATGCAGATGTGCAAACAACCTTGTATGTTGTTCAACAGATGGTGAACATAGGTCTGTATTTCGAGAAAGCGATCGCCTACCAGGAAGAGGCCAATAATAAAGTAGCAGTTGCAGTTAAGGTGACAGACGAGGTGGCAGAGCAGCTTGCTTCGGGGGCGAAGTCCACGAGCGAAGCTGCTAACGAATTAGATGGGATTGTGCACCAACTTCGCCAAATCGTCGGAAACTGAGATGTACATATTTCAATACATTTTTGCGCTTATCATGCCGTCCAGGTGAGAAAGCGATAGTGTGTTGTTACCCACTGCGAGAATATCCACTGTTGGACGAGCGACGCCTATGGCACACAGTCACCACATTTTTCCAAAAGCAGCGCCTGACTTCTCGTGGGATTGTTGACCCCATCGTCAACTTTCCAGAGGCGATGATGGCTTTTCTGAATATCTACCATAATCCTACAAACATCATACGCTGGCGTCTCTGAGCAAAGAGCAGATATACATCCAACTGTGAATGAGTGACGTATATATATAGGGGTACTTTTGTAATGCAGATAGAAGGAGATTACGCTCATGAATATGAAACATTCTCCGGTACTTCTAGTATGCCGATTTTTGCTGGCCTGCGGTGTATTCGCTCTGGTTGCTCTGGTGGGCTTACAGCCGAGGACAGCCTCCGCCGAGAGCCCGGCATTCGTACGTGTTGTACACGCCTCACCTGATATTGGAACGGCCGATGTCTTCCTGGACGGGAAAAAGATACTGAGTAATTTCCAGTTCGGGACGGTCACAGGCTATGCAACTATACCTCCAGGCCCTCACAAAGTGCAGATTGCTCTCATCGGCAAGGGTATCGGTGCATCGGTGATCACACAGAATCTCTCAGTCAATCCTGGTATTGCTTACACTGTAGCAGCACTTGGCTCGAGCAACGCTGACCTCTCACTAATAGTTTTCACAGATAATAACCTGCTCTCTACAGGCATGGCAAAGCTACGTGTGTATCACTTGTCTCCAGATATAGGTTCTGTGAATGTATTTGAAGGGAGTAATATGGTAATCAGTGGCCTGGGCTATCCAGAGGCCAGTAATTACCTCACGCTCACAGCAGGCTCATATACGTTCAATGTCACCGCAACCCAATCGAATGCTACCCTTCCTCCCGTTTCTGCAACATTGAAAGCCAATATGGTGACGAGCATATTCGCTGTGGGCGTGGCCAATGGTACTCCTGCAATTCAGCTTGTCACAGCACAGGCGCAAGGTTTGCCGGGAGTGCCCCAAACCGGCAGCGACCCCAATCCAGGTGCTATAATAGGGGACTCGCAATCACTGACTCTCTGGCCGTGGCTCATTGGGGCTTTGACTTTACTTGCGCTTGGTGCAGGTATAGCGACGTGGCAGCGGAGAGTAAAATTGTAGCATAAGCAATCTATCTCAAACAGAATTTTTATTGGTTCGGTGCACAAGGCAGCCGGAAAGGGAACTGAAGTCCAACATATGCGGTCGGTCACGCGATTTTTGTATTTCTTTGCTTTCATAATGACTCTCATCCTCTATGGATGCGGCTCAGCATCATACGCTTCTCAGCCGAAGCAACAGCACGCCGCGTCTCCCACTGCGCGCCTGGTTACAAAGCCACCACCAGGGCCTTCGCTAATACTGATCAGGAAAGTCAATCCGATACGCTTATTCATCCCTGCGATAGGTGTCAACGCAGCTATAGAGACAGTGGGAGTTACCCCTAATGGAGACCTGGCAGTACCAAAGCAGAATCCGTGGATAGATGTAGGGTGGTATGCTTCAGGTTCGCTTCCGGGTGAACAAGGAAGCGCTGTGATTGATGGGCATCTTGATCGCCCCGGTGGATACCCGGCGGTATTCTGGCGCTTACGCGATCTTCAGACCGGCGACGAGGTGAGGGTAATTGATGCGGTGGGAAAAACGTTGCGTTTCCATGTCACAGGTATAGCGCTCTACTCTCCTCAGAATGCGCCAATTCAAGAGATCTTTGGAAACGATAGCGGCGACTTTCTGAATCTGATTACGTGCGCAGGGGATTGGATTCCCAGTCAGCACCAGACCACTTTGCGCTTAGTCGTATACACATCCTTAGATTAGCAGCGCCTGGAGCACCCTCTGCCCCAATAGGCATCAACCAAACGAAAAGCTCATCAATGTCAGTGGGGGTGTGATCGCGTTCCCCCACAGGTAGGTAAAGGGAACAGGACGCGGGCAACCAGAAAGGATTCTGCTGGCAAAGACCCTGGCCATGTACAAGGTGATGTGTCCCCAACTCCAGGGATACGGACGGGCGTGTCGAGCCACATCGTCGCATAGTAGGGGCGAGGCTTGTCCTCGCCCTGTTTACGTGTCCTCGCCCTGTTCGCTTGTCCTCGTCCTGCCATTGTGCACGCTGTGATCGTACGCCACCAGTATCAGGGAGCCGCGTAAGAAAAAGAATGGTAGGAGAAGAGAGGTATCATTCCCTCTCCCATGTGCGTGCTACTGTTCGTCTATAGCGGTCGCCCTGAGGCCCACTAAATTGAGCGTGATTTGCACAAGTTGCACACCTTTGAACACCGTCTCGTCTGGCTCTACACCTGGCCTCAACAGGGTAAAGAAAGGGAAAAACCAAAAATTTACGGTGCAAACGCACTACAGTTGCACCCTATCTGGCCGCAAGCAGCCTCAGGAGCCATGCGCCAGCACCTCTTCCCCCTCTCCATCAAAGATGGAGAGGGGGTTAGGGGGTGAGGCCCGCCACAACCGCTACGATACAGGTCCAAGAATTTTTTCGCATTTGTCAGAATCAGCTTATTTATAGTAAGATGGGACTACAGTACTGAAGCCAGGTTAGACGCAGGCAGTTTGATAATCAAACTAAAAATATAGGCACCACGCCATGTTCAAGAAAATATTGATTGCCAACCGGGGAGAGATAGCCATCCGTATCATGGCAACCTGCCGCGAGATGGGTATACGAACCGTGGCGGTTTACTCTGATGCCGACCGCAGCGCACAACACGCGCGTGAGGCCGACGAGGCCTATTATATAGGCCCTGCACCGGCCGCCCAAAGCTACCTGGGTATAGGTACCATCCTTGATGTAGCCAAAGAGAGTGGAGCAGAGGCTATTCATCCGGGCTATGGCTTCCTCGCTGAAAATGCGGCCTTTGTTGAGGCATGTGAGAAAGCCGGAATCATTTTCATTGGTCCACCGGCCTCCGCCATGCGACTGATGGGATCAAAGATCGCGGCCAAGCAATTGGCGCAATCCGTCGGCGCACCAACGATCCCAGGCTACAATGGAGAGAGCCAGGACGACATGGTACTGATGAGCGAGGCGCAGCGTATCGGTTTCCCGCTGCTTATCAAAGCCTCGGCGGGCGGCGGCGGCAAGGGCATGCGTGAAGTGCACGCTGCGGCCGGCTTTAAAGAACAGCTGGCAGGCGCGCGGCGCGAGGCCCAGGCCGCTTTTGGCGATGCCACCGTCTTTCTTGAACGATTCGTCCAGCAGCCCCGGCACATCGAGATCCAGGTGCTGGGCGATACGTTCGGCAACCTGATTCACCTTGGTGAACGTGAATGTTCCATCCAACGCCGCTACCAGAAAATTGTCGAGGAGAGTCCCTCTGTCGCGCTGACTCCCGCCCTACGCGAGGAAATGGGAGCGGCTGCTGTGCGCATAGCTAAAGCCGCTGGGTACGTGAATGCAGGTACGCTTGAGTTCATGCTCGATACCGGTAAGCGCTTCTACTTTCTCGAGATGAACACACGCTTGCAGGTAGAGCATCCCGTCACGGAACTGGTCACCGGCATAGACCTGGTGCGTCATCAACTGCAAATTGCTGCAGGCCAGCCGCTTGGTTTAATCCAGGAACAGATCAGCCCGCGCGGACATGCTATCGAGGTGCGCCTGTATGCCGAAGACCCTGAAAATAACTTTATTCCTTCCACCGGCACGGTCACCCGCTTTGTCAAGCCAGGAGGACCTGGCATCCGCGTCGATAGCGGTATTGAGGGCGGCGATGAGATCACGCAGTATTACGACCCGATGATCGCTAAATTGATTGTCTATGGTGAGAACCGTACGACGGCAATCGATCGCTTGCAGGCTGCGCTCAGGCAGGCAGCGGTTTTTGGTGTTAAGACGAACGTCGCTTTGCTGTCGGCTATTGTAGAACATCCCGCATTTCGCGAGGGACGCACCTTTACCAGTTTTCTCGAGGAGTATGGGTTGGACGGAGAAACGAGTAGAGCCAAGGAACCGGAGGCTTTGCAAGAGGGATCCCTACATGTCGCGCTGTCAGCGGCGGCTTTGCTCGATATGACGAGAAATACTGGGGATACGGCCCTCTGGAATGGCCAAACCCCGCCGAATCCCTGGCATACGCTTGGGCCCTGGCGTATGGCTGGAGAATCGCGCAGCGTTAGCTATAGCTATCAAGGAGAAAAACATAGTGTAGCTATCTCGCCGGCGCACGATATACCGGGCGCGTGGAGTGTGCAAGTTGATACACACCCTATAGAGGGAATAAGCTGTATCTTTGGCAATGATGATCTTGTGCTGCTGCGTTGGGGAACAAGACAAATACGTACCTTTGTGCAACGTTATGAGGGTGAGACCCAGGTAATTGTTGATGGGCAAACCTATCGTTTCGAACGACGCCGGCCGCCCAATGTAGATGCTGCCGCCTGGAGTGAGAACGTTGCTCACTCGCAGAAGGCACTCACCGCTCCTATGGCAGGTACGATTGTGAAGGTGCAGGCACGCGCTGGCGATAGCGTGGAGCACCGCCAGGTACTTGTGATATTGAGCGCGATGAAAATGGAACACACGATAGCTGCGCCCTATGCAGGCAAAGTGCGACACGTGTACTATCAGGAAGGCGATGTCGTTAAGGGTGGAGCCGTGATTGTCGAAATGGAGTAAAGTCAGGAAAGGATATTCTCAATGCAGATCGGATTTATTGGCATTGGCGTTATGGGGCGTCCTATGACGCTCAATCTATTAAAGGCAGAACATCATGTTACTATTTATGCGCGTCATCCCGACAAGCCAGAGGTGCAAGAAGTACTGAACGCTGGCGCTAAATTAGCTCCCTCTCCACGCGCCGTTGCGATGGCCTCCGATATCGTGATTACCATGTTGCCCAATTCGCCCCAGGTCGAGGAGGTCGTAACTGGCCCGCAGGGCATCCTCGAGGGTGCGCGCAAAGGCCTGATCATCGTCGATATGAGCACTATAGCGCCCGCCGTCAGCCGCAAGTTAGCGCAAGAAGCCTCGATTCGCGGTGTACATTTGCTCGATGCGCCCGTAAGTGGTGGATCGCAGGGGGCGGTCAATGGTACGTTGACCATCATGGTCGGCGGCGAACGCGAAATTTTTGAACAGGCAAGGCCTGTACTGGAAGCGATGGGCGAGAAGGAGCATATTTTTCACGTCGGACCCAATGGAGCAGGCGAAGTCGTCAAGATCGTGAATAACATTTTATGCGGCGCGATCGCAGCAGCTATAGCTGAGTCTTTTGTACTGGGGGTCAAAGCAGGAGTAGAGGTAGATACAATGGCAAAGATCATTGGGGTGAGCACCGGCGCAAGCTGGCAACTCGCTAACCAGTTCCCCCTGCGCGCTTTCAACGGCAGTTTTCAACCCGGCTTTATGACGGATCTTTTACACAAAGACCTGGGGCTTGCGCTCGACCTGGCTGCTGAGAATACAGTACCCACGGTGATGACAGCCCTTACACGCCAGATGTACGAAATGGCCCGCGCAGCAGGCTATGGGCACGAGGATTATACCTCGCTGCTCAAGGTGTTGGAGCAAATGGCAGGGGTAGAGGTCAGGAGCACCTAGATCGTGCTATTGTCCCAACCCAGAAATCATACCATGTGAGATGGTCATGCCCAGGACCAGGACAGCCGCCAGGCCGAAGTACGCCAGCGCAAGGACGATGCGCTCCCCTGTTGGGACAGCATAGTAAGCCTGCGCTTCCGGCGTATCAGGAACGCGGCGCCTCGACCAGAGCTGCGTTGCAGCCATGACAATAAAGAAGAGCAGCCAGATAGAAAAGTTGCCATTAAGCCATGACCAGATCTCGAAAGCGACCAATCCTATAAAGCCTACGATCCAGACACGCCGGTCAATCGCAGCTAACACGCGCCCACCGTCAAACGGCACGATAGGGATGAGGTTGAACAAGTTGATAAAAAAGCCAAAGTAGGCAAGCGGTGCCCATATCGTACCAGGATTGACGCGCGCTATGGCCAGGCAAACCGATGCAGCAAGGGCACCCGCTATAGGCCCGGCTATCCCCACCTCTGCTTCATCTCGCGCGTTTTTTGGCATCTGCCGCATGATGACTGCTGCACCCAGCAACGGGATAAAAATCATACCACCGATGGGTATGCCTTTCAGCTTCATCACAATCGCATGGCCCATCTCGTGAATGAAGAGCAGAACCACCAGGCCAATGGCAAAGGGCCAGCCGAAAATGAGCGAGTAGACGACAACCGAGAATAGAGCGGAGAAGCCCAGCCAGCCGACTTTGAGGAAAGAGGCCAGTAGCGGAAACTTAAGCAGCAGGGCACTCAGCGCTGCTCCAATGCCGCCGAGGCCGGCAAGACCCTTGCGTTTTCTACCACCATTGGTATCGCCACGCTTTGCAGCTTCACGCTGCTCAGCGCCAATATCGGTCGTATATCCCTCGATGTTAGAAGGTCCATGGTATGGTGTCATCAGCTCAGGGTCGTAAGGATACCCACCAGGCGACTCTTCGGGATATGGCTCCAGGCGCTGAACAGGTTGAGTAGAACGAGGCGTCCTGGGACTGTCCTGCCGGTAAAAGGCGGGATCGGCATAGCCTATCTCATTCGACGACTCGTCATCATACTCTGAAAAATCCTTGGGGTTCCAGGACATCAATGGCCTCGATTCTGACTGATGGGTTCTTGCATAAGAACCTACTGTAGTATCTTACCATAGATTACGTAAAAGGCCAAAGCGGGGTTGTACGGCACACGATGCCTTCTGCTTGACAATTACGATATGATAATTGAAAGAAGAATAACCCCCGCTACTGCCCTTTCCTTATACCCTCAAGATGTAATCTCAACAGATTAAGCGCCGCGAGTACGGCTAAACGCTTATTGTCGTCGCGACTGGCTCGCCAACCTGGCCCCACACCAGTAACAACACCATCCGGTCCCTCTATGGCTATATGAACGGTGCCTACCGGCTTATCCTCCTGCCTGTCGGGGCCGGCAACGCCTGTGATACCCAGGCCATAGTCCGCCCCCAGGCGCTCACGCGCAGCATGGGCCATGGCTCGCGCTGTTTGCTCACTGATGACTCCATAGTGTTCTACAATCTCACGTGGCACTCCCAGCTGCACCTTGAGTTCAGTACTGTAGGCGACCAGGCTTCCTATGAAATAGTTGGAACTATCAGGAACATCAGTAAGGGTACTGGCAAGCAGCCCACCCGTGAGCGATTCCATAACGGCCAGTGTTTGCCTGCGCTCGGTGAGATACTTACCGATCACACTTTGCAGCGTATCCTTATCGATGCCGAAGACGTGATGCCTGAGAACCTCGCGCGCTCGATTCTCCATCTCTGCCACCTCTCGCTCAGCTATCTCGCGCGTTTCAGCCTTTGCTGTAATGCGTACATCAACCGCGTCAGACTTGGCGTAAGTGGCCAGGGTAGGATTGTCGCTATGAATCAGCCCGTCCAGGCGCTCTTCAACGGCGGACTCTCCCAGGCCCCAGACACGCAGGATGCGCGTAAAGATCAGTCCTCCTGTGTAGGGGCTGAGCCTCGGGATGGCCTCTTGCTCCCACATGCGGTACATTTCTCGCGGTACGCCAGGCATAGCTACGATGATATGCCCATCTTTCTCAACCCACCAGCCCGGAGCAGTCCCGAGTGGATTGGGTATTGCCTGCGCCGAGGGAATCAAGGTTGCTTGCTTGATGTTGCGCTCGGGCATGACAGCATTGCGCGTTGCGAAGAGGCCGCGCAGCTCGGCCTCTAACACAGGGTCTACTCGCATTGTCTCACCCAGCAGGGCGCTAATCGACTCGCGGGCGAGATCATCCTCGGTCGGTCCCAGGCCACCAGTCATGATAACCAGGTTGGACCGCTCCCAGGCTCGTTGCAGCGTTTCAACGATACGCCCCTGGTTATCTCCGACCTGTGAAACAAAATAGAGATCAATCCCCAGCGCCGCCAGGCTCTGAGCAAGATAAGTGGCGTTGGTATCGGTAATGTGGCCTAACAACAATTCAGTGCCACACGAGAGAATTTCGGCACGCATGCATCCTCCAGATTGCGCATAAGTTCAGTTTGATTCCAGTAGCCATATCATATCACTTATGAGGATTATCATTGGGCTGTGCTCAGGTTGTGTCCACGCTTATACTCATCTATAATCAATATGTTGTGCCAAAACCATTTGAAAATCAATATGTTGTGCCAAAACCCTTGTAAAAGCGAGCTTTTACAAGTATACTGTGTCTTGGAGATCAAAACAACCAAATTTATTTCAAAACCCATACATGACTGAAGTATGGAAGGAGTAATGAACCAATGTTGGAGCAACAGCAGCCCACCACTAAAACCGAACAGGGTCCTGGTTCCCAAAAAATGACGCAATTGGAGGGAATCCGCCAGAAAGTTTTCATGGACAGATATTCTCTCAAGGACCCTAACGGACAGCCCTTAGAATTTTATCCCGAACAGCTCTGGGCAAGGGTAGCGAAGGGCATTGCCGCCGTAGAATCGACCGAAGAGCTGCGTGCGCACTGGGAAAAGCGTTTTTACGAGGCGCTCTCTGGCTTTCAGTTTGTACCTGGTGGTCGCATTCTTGCGGGAGCGGGGTCAGGGCACCAGGTAACATTCTATAACTGTATGCCTCCTGAACAGGAAGTGCTTACAGCAGATGGTTATCGACCAATTTCCGAAATCAAGATTGGCGACCTTGTGGTGACGCATCGCAATCGTCTGCGTCCGGTATTACATAAATTTGAGCGCGAAACTGCGGAAACACTCTACATCATCCGACCCAAGAAAGTGGGCTACGATGATTTGCGCGTGACAGGCGATCACAAAGTATACACTCTCCGTTCCGAGTGGGTTAACACACATAAGTCACCTGATGGCCTGCGGTTGCAGCATGAGCCAGATTGGATTCCCGCCAAAGAGATTAAACCTGGCGATTACGTTGCCGTCGCATATAACGGAGAGGAATCTACTCCCGAGACAATTTCTCTCCAGGATTACGTTTCAGGATATGAAACGAAGGATGGCAAGCTCTTTAAAGCGACTACGCTCGGCGGCCACGGTTATGTATCGGATTGGGGAACACATTACAAGCTTCACGATACGCTGGTCCTCGATGGGGAATTATGCTATCTGTTTGGACGCTGGCTTGGTGATGGTTGTGTGACCCATCGCACTGGCACCGATATTCCATCCGGGATCAAATTTGTTTTTTCTCTGGATGAGCAAAAAGAAGCCCAAGAGATTGTTCGGATTATCGAAGCCAAATTCGGTATCGAAGGCTCCATCAAGTTGAGCAGTACCGAACGCTGGTATGATCTGTGGGTGAATTCCATGCCCCTTGGGGAGTTCTTTAAGGCATTTCTCGGTTGCTACAGCTATGGTAAACAGATTCCCGACCAACTGATGCATTTGCCTGCTGAACTCACGCTAGAATTGTTGCATGGACTGTTCAGTGCTGATGGTTACATATCTGATAACAAGCTCGGCATAGTGTTATCGAATCGAACACTTAGCGTCCAAATTCACCAGCTTCTACTGCGATTGGGATATTTATTCTCGATTCGTGAGAATACGCATCGCTTAGGGCGTGTGCCCGCCTACCGTGTTCAGGCTACTGCAAATGAGTGCGCACCGCTCTTTGAGCGATTCTTTGGTGTTCAAGCACCTGAGCACAGCGTCGATTTGAAACATTACTTTGAATACGATAGCCTCAAGTGGGTGCGGGTCGATGAAATTGCTATTGAAGATTATTCTGGCATCGTGCTGGATATTGAGGTTGAGGAAGATCACTCGTTCATTTCAGCCGGCGTCGTGGTCTCAAACTGTTACGTTATCCCCAGCCCCGAAGATAGCCGCCAGGGCATCCTGGATAACTTGAAGGTGATGACAGAGATTATGGCGCGCGGCGGTGGTGTCGGCATTAATCTCTCCACGCTGCGACCGCGTGGCTCGTATATCAAGACGGTCAACGGCACGGCATCGGGTCCATGCTCCTGGGCGCAACTTTATTCGGTGGCAACCGGGGATGTGATCCAGCAGGGTGGGTCCAGGCGCGGAGCTTTAATGATCATGCTTGACGATAACCACCCCGATATCGAAGAGTTCATTACGGTCAAGCGTCAAGAGGGCAAGATCGAACATGCCAATCTCTCCGTATGTGTCTCCGATAAGTTTATGCAGGCGGTCAAGAATGATGCCGACTGGGATCTTGTCTGGAATGGTGAAGTTAAGAAAACAATACGAGCTCGTGCTCTGTGGGACTTGATCTGCAAGTCGGCGTGGGAGTCTGCGGAGCCAGGCGTGGTTTTCATGGATCGGTACAACAAGTTATCGAATACCTGGTATTACGAGGATATCCGGTGCGTAAATCCTTGTGTAACCGGCGATACTCTTGTTTCTACTGAGCATGGATATACATACGCGCGTGACTTGCAGATAGGCATGAAAGTTCGCACGCCAGCTGGGCTAAAGCCCATCGAAAAGATATATAACAATGGTCTTCAGCGCATCTATCGTGTGAATTTTTCCGACGGTGGCTATCTAGAAGGTACCGCCGATCACAAGCTTAAGGTCGTGCGCGGCAAAAAGTATCAGTGGGTGCCCATCGCTGAGTTGACTGAGAGTGATAAGGTTCTGGTTGTGGCCAATGAAACTTTTGGGCCACGCCAGAGCCTTCCAACGGAAGCGATGGAGTATATCACCAAACGAGAACTCAACGCTGCCAACTTTTATGATCGCAAACTCGGCCTAATCGTTGGTACTGTGCTAGGTGATGGCACACTGCGTGAACTACAAAATGGGACCAGCCACTCTTATCAATGCAAAGTAGCCTTTGGCGCTCATGAAGATGGCTGGTATGATACGTTCACGAATTTGATGACGGATATGAACATCCACACGCATCGCACGCTCGCCGAAAAAGAGTTTGTTGGTGAAGGCGGTGTTGCCGTCAAGCATGCATCCGTGCGGCTAGAATGCTATAAATTGGCATCTTTGCTCGTACGCATCGGTATGATACCCAATGTTAAGGCACCGCAAAAGACCATTCCTGTTGCTTTCATGTGCATGGAAAAAGAATTCCTGGCCGGAATCCTTGATGGCCTCTTTTCGACGGATGGCAGCGTGCTCATGAAACAGGACAACCCGATGCTGCGTTTACATACGTCATCATATGAATTGGCGCAACAGGTACGTTTAATTCTGCTTCAGTTCGGCATTCATGGACGCATCTATCGCGCAACCCGCGATGAGGATCTAGTGTATGATGGCCGTTCGATGTATGGCACGGGTGAGAAGTACGATATCGTCATCATGAACGAGGGTATTGCGCGCTTTTACACAGAGATTGGTCTAAGTCACCCAGAGAAAGCAGCTCGCTTGAAAGAGATCGCCGAAGATTGGCATTGCATCGGCGGTACATGGACAGCATCGGTTGTCTCGGTTCAGGATACTGAGCGCGAAGAAGAGGTCTATGACCTCTACGAGCCCGACACGCTCACCTGGGTCACAAATGGGTACTGCTCGCTAGATTGCGGTGAACAGGGTCTTCCGCCTTGGGGCGTGTGCAACCTTGGAGCATTGAATCTCTCCGCTTTCGTGAAGGACGGCGAGATGGATTGGGAGCGGCTGGCCGAGCAGAGCAAGATAGCCATGCGCTTCCTGGACAACGTGGTCGATGCCAATGAGTACTTCATCGAGGAGAATCGCGCGGCCCAG